>Ga0209671_1002600_pt1 | contig 16702 bp, 8 predicted proteins | sample WorMetHERISLAND2_2_FD_187401 | JGI IMG/M metagenome (GOLD analysis project Ga0209671, IMG submission 187401) | Marine gutless worms symbiont microbial communities from Max Planck institute for Marine Microbiology, Germany - Olavius geniculatus... | ecosystem: Host-associated > Annelida >...
CAGATGATACTCAAAGTCCCACTCGTCCGCTGCCAAAATCGAGTAAAATCTACTTCCGATCATAGTGCAAAATTTTACGGCGATCTGTTGGATGAACTCGGAGATATTTTGGCAAAATAGAAAAAACTAGAAAATTAAGGTAAAGCCCAACGTGAGTCCTCCCGGCACCGAAAGTCCGATTGGGGGGAAATTTGGAGAAAAGGGTTAAAATTTCTCTCGTTGCAAAGTAACGTGGCACAAACGCAACACCGTGATTAGCTTCAGAGTTTGATCACTAATATCTCTGGAACTAATATGAAGAGAACGACAAGAGAGAAACGGCGTTATCAATTAATGTACTGCCACTCTTCCGAGGTTTGACAAAATAAAATTGCTGAGCTTTGATTTACCAACAAGAGTTCTAACCGACGTTATTCTTAAATACCTGAGATGCGAGAGCTCTCAGTTGTCGCTGGATGCTGCTTCTACGCGTCTTTGCAATACGAATACGTCCCCAACCGGTTTATCGCTCCTTCTGAGCGGATCTCTGTCACACCGTTTTTATTTTTGACCGTTTTTTTATTTCTTAAGTTTTGATTGTTTTTGCATTTCGCTTTCTCGTTTTTCAATTTTTTACTTTTGAACGTTCTAATCACGTTTATTTTTTTCGTTTTGGGCGTTTTTTAGGTCGACCATTTTGATCGTTTTTTTAATTCGATCGTTTGTGACGTCTTAATTTTTCAGTTTCTGATTTCTTACTTTTTAATTTTAAACGTTCTTTAGTTTTTCGATCGATTCCATTGTTTTTTTCTTTATTTTCTAGTTTCCTATTTTCTAGTTTATTGTTTTGTGCTATGAACACGGTTGAGTGGTTAGTTGTTGGCAGCAGTGCGTAAAAACTTTCTTTTCTGGCTATATTTGACTTTTTTACTTAATTCACGCATCAGTTTTTACATATGCCTGTTCAACGTTGGGCGAGACACGTCGCCTACCGGGTTTTTTTCAAGTAAAGTGCTTTTGGCAACGCTTAACATAGGCTTTTTACACAACAACAATAAACTAAACTTACAATCTTTAAGTAGTACTGCGTGATAAATAGTTCGTCTTTTTCTTGCTAAAACACACAAATATAACGTAAACTTTAAAACATTAGCCGACAAGAATGCACAAATACTAAAAAATCTATTGAACTTAATAATAGCTTCTATACCATCGGTGCGACGCACACTTTTGTTCTGCAGACTATTTTACAAGAACCAGACCCAGTAGGTCTACAGTAGCTAACAAGAAATACTTTTGACTGTAACCGATCTAATGTAGGCCCATACTTCACGCACATTAACCGCCGATACCGCAAACCCTAGCCAGACGGGTAGTCCCATTTAATTTAGAGACCCCACAACCTGCTATTGCTACTGGTAATGCTACTATTACTACTAACCGCTACAACTACAACTGGAGATCCGAAACATATTTATTATACAATTTAACCTATAGCCACTTTATTTCCAGATTTCGTTGTCATGGCAATGAGAGTGGGTCGGGTAGAATTTGACTGGCAGCATTCGATGGCGCAACCCTGAAAGCCGGAGCCCCCTGATGGACGCAAAGATCTGGTCGATATCTATTATACAAGTCGAGTCATAGCCAATTTTGTTCACTTCAGCTCATTTTGTAGATTAGTTCGCTCTAGACATTTCGTCGTTGTTAGCTACTTGTGCAAAACAACGATCGCGCATTGCTTACTAGGTCGATAAACTTTCGTATTTGCAGTGATATGTTGACGGGCGTCAAGGTGGCCACGCCTGTAGGCGGACTGTCTACTAAGCTGCTGAATTCTGTCTTGAACAGTTTCAAATGCACCAGACCTTCACCGTCAACTTGATTTGCTGCGCATCGTAAAATTAACATACTAGAAGCAGTGAAAGATCTCAAACCTATGCCGAAAATAGCGATGCTACCTGGCAAATAATTTAGTAGCATACCACTGTTTTCTTATAACAGTAATAAGGAATTCTAAATAGTTGATTCAAAACCTTTAAAAAATCCGAACAGCAACCCAACTAAAATTGTTTTTTTTCATTGGGCCATCCGTATGTCTAGCTTCTCCGCAAATTATTGTTACCGAAATCTGTTGTGTAATCCACCTGACAAAATTCGACTAATCCAAAAACATTTAACGTCATTCGTTTATTACGTGCGACAGCCAAAAAGTAGTGCTTAGCGCGTACTAGGCCTGTGCATCGTATTTCTGCCCCTCTGTCTATCTTGTTGGTCCTGATGTCATGTCCCGGCACCGGTCTTAGGTTTCAGGTGTGACCAGTGATCATATATGACAGCTAACACTCTGTAGGCCTAGCTGAGAGATGGGTCGAACGAAGAGCCGTGCACACCGTAATGTAAACATGTAAACAGTAAACATGTAGGCTAAGAAGCTTCACATTGGTTGACTGGGTATGCATTACCGTTGTTGTTGCCGCACGACTGTGTGCACATGCCATTGTAAACAAGAAATCTAAGCCAATGCTCATAAAACGCGCGACTGCATATAGCAGTTCCTGTCGCAGGTTGTCTTGGTCTGTATCCATCCACCTTGTCGCAATTCACTCTTGAAGTGCGCTGCAGCCAAAAATTGCAAAAAATACTAAAAACCTCTATTTTGAGGGTTTAAAATTGTCCAAGGTCATCGATGTTGATACCACTGAAAAGCTCGTCATAAGTGTTTGTTATGATAAACAGCACATCTGTACCTATCTGCAATCGTTTTCACGCCAGACGAGCCAATGGCCGAGAAATTACCACTTTTAGAAGGTACCTTCTTTTAACACCAGCTGGCGCAGGCCTCCTTGACCGTTAGGAGTTGGGACGTAGTCTGCTAAAATCTATGTTTATTGCTGAAAAAATTAGTTCGATTTGTCTTGGTCCAGCTTCAGCCCTTTCAGTGCAATTCACTCATGAAATATGTGTCGCAGACCGAAATCGCGAAAAAACTCATTAAACCCTTTATTTTGGGGGTTTAAGGTTGTTCAAGGTAATCAATGTTGATACCTTTACAAAGCTGGTCACCAGTGCTTGTTATGATAAGCAGCATGTCTGTGATTATCTGCAACCGTTTACAAGGTAGTGTCTCTTTTACGTTTCCGTTCGAGTGAAACCCTTTAAACCAGCGGCACCAAATGTTGTCTCCGAATACTGTAGAGACTCTAAGCTATCATTCGGTAAACACCTGAAGTCTCTATCTTACCTGGACTCCAATCGGTACCTGGTTGTGACAGACAGACAGACAGACACCAAGACAAAAAATCCAAAGTATAAACACGAACATTATGTATTAGCTTAGACATTTTTTTCTGGCTACTGAGGACAGATTAAATGTCTAAGATAGTACATTACTTCGTGCTTATACTTTGGATTTTTGCTGTTTTACATCATCGCTTATACAACATTAAATAAATTGTTTGCAGTTTTTTATATATATAATAAGCTATATAGGCCGAGTCAACTGCATACAACGTGGAAAAATTACGATCTGTCACTCTCACCTGATGCGAGAACAGCGAACGAAGACGTAACGAAGAGTAATCGAAACAGCATTTCGTAGTGAAGTGGAAATGTATTCACGTTTCACAGCGAGCGATGTCTTAGTTATGTCTTTTTGGTTAGACGAAGTTGACATACAACAAAGTGTACATCTATCGACCTAACATCAAAGTTTGCCTACAGTGCGACACGTTTCAATGCTTTTTAATAGAATGGTGTAATAAAATCCCCGTTTTATTACATCAGCCTATTATCCCGGTGCATTGTAATAGGGGTATTTATTATGTAGCATACAGGCCTTTTCGTTCCGGTCGATGCACACACGCTGTAACTCACAAATAGAACTTTGTAATTATCATAACTGCTGTTCGTGACCTTGTATGATTCGATTAGCAAACCGGTGTAGTGAAAAATTCGTCGCACCGGAAAATTATTCCCACACGCAGCAGTACGGGTTAGGTTTAAGATTAAGGATGAGGTTGAATTTAGGGTTAGGGTTAGGAGAAGGAGTAGTGTTAAGATTAGGGTTAGGATTAGGGCTAGGGTTGAGGTTAAGGTTAGGGTTAGGGTTAAGATTAGCGTTAGTTACATTATGACAATACGGAGGTGGGAGAATTTTCCAGGTGCGACAAATTTTCCACGACACCGGCACGAACAGATAGACCTAACGTGCATGACAATGCCCGAGCACTATGATTGCACAATTTCATTTACTGGAGGGTAGATATCCTACTCCAAAACGTGCTACATGTGCATAATTATTTTTTTTGTTTTCTCAGAATATTTGAGCACGACGCCACGGTTCCTGTACTTACAGCATCTATCTTTTTATGTTCAATTGTGACTCTCTCTATATATATGCCGCACATAGGCCTGATAAATTTTTCAACTCAGTTATCAGGTAGCAGATTCAACGTTTGTGCAGTAAGCCTTTTTTGCATTTTGTATCTTACTAAATAACTTACTTAATATCACCAGGCAATTAGTGAGTATAGATGCTTATTATATTTACTCCCGGCAGTGCACCTGCTGCACACCGTAGTCTACCACCCACCTAGTCTACTTATTAGGCCAACCAAATGTAATTAGTGATCTTCATCCAGTGCTTTCGCTGTTCTTTTCTGTCGTTGCTATGCCAACCACTGCCTCCGAGGCTCGATGCCTGCAGTGTCCTTGCCGGTGTCCGGCTCATGGTGAGAGAACGGCTTGCAACAGGGAAGAAACCGTATCTCGTTTAATTTCAGTAGAAATACAAGGCAATGGAAAAAAGTGCGGTACAGATGCACGATGCACGTATTTATTTTTTTTTGCTGGCACGCTCGCTTCTTGAAGAATTGTATCAAAATTGGTTTATAACTTTTCGATTAATTCTGCTTCCAAACAAACAGAAAAAACACAATTTTTTTCGCGTAAATACTAGGCCGAATATTAATGAGGATAATGACGATGACAACGACGACGACAAAAATAATCATGATTCTAAAGATGATGCGTTGGTTTGAATTTTTTTGCAGCTGTTTTTGTTTTATCTTGGTATCACAGATTCTTTGATTATTAATTCTGATTTATGCGTAGGGGCCTACCGGTTTTTTTAAAATTTAAGTTCTCCATTCAAGTACGGCGGTAAGGGCTTCTTGTTAGAAGCTGTGCTTTCTGGCTCAATCGCTTTGATAATGTGTCTGCAACTTAAATATTGTTATTTATGAGCAACCAAAATGTTTAATTGACCGTTTTTTTCGAAACTTTACCGTTAACCAATTGCCGAATTTTCTAGTTATGTGGCTGGTACGTTTACATGGTTTCACCCTTCTAGGCTACACGCCGGTAGCCTACCAAAGTTGTCACGCGTCAAGCATCAGGTCTATTCCCCACACCATCATCATCATCTCATCGCAGTTGCCCCGCATGGCTCAAGAAAAACGCCAGCTTTTAATGAGCTTTTTGTCGTCATTAATAGCCACTTTGCTTCTGAAAGTGGGCGGCAACAGTAAGGCTTATACAACAAATTTTTTGACAATTTTTGTACCAGAGATTTTTACCGTTTTGATGCTAAGAATTTCTTTGAAATTTAGAGCGCTGTTGATGTAAGAGTTGCAGCAGCTGACATGACAAATACACGATGCGATAGTCTCTGAAACCATCGCTGCAATTTTTGCTGCAACGACAATTATAGCACCGTGTATTTGTCGCGTAATGAGAACGCACCGGCCGATGTAGTCGGACTGTTGTTGTGAGACTGATTTTCTACCGATCAACAAGACGACATATTTCTATTCTTGCTTCACCGTCAACCAGCTAAACGGATCAACCGCTATCGATCGCCGACGCCAACGCTATCTGAAACAAGACCATGCATAATATCGTGCAGTGTAGCGTGTTCTAATAGCTGTAGTAGTAGCGTCGAGTGCTTCACTGATGCCGACAACAAATCTTAAATACTATTATTCCCATGCAGGCGGGTGGTCTACTTCTGCATTTATTCGATTGCGTTTCGTTTACATCTCAAAATCCGTCGTGTCAAGATCAACGGTAGTGTACGCAACTAACGCGTCTTTTCATTTTTCCGGCATCTCTGTCAAATATGCACCAATTTCTATAAAAAGATAATCATGCTGCAAAATTGCAACTTTATTTAAAATATAAAAGCATGTAAAATAAGACTGACAAATGCGTGCATTGACGATTTTACCACAGTAGTTTAATTCAATCGTTTTGTGAGCACCATAAAAATTTGTCAAAATTCACACAGTAAGCTACATAACTTTGTGAGTAATTTTGCAGGTACACAAAAACTAAAAATAATCATAATAAATTATGAACATATTTTTTGATCTTGGGCAGCGGTAATAAATCGCGTCATTCGTTTGAACGATCCGCCTTTAAGCATAGGCGGATTTAAGGGGCCAAATGGGCCATGGCTCCCCAAGATGCCAAAGTCGCCTTTTTCCTTGCATATGCAATGCGTTATAAACTTGTGCAGTAAAACTAATTAAATTTATATTCAATATATGCTTTGTAGGGGATTTTCAAGCCTCCGAAAGCGTTTTCTTCCGGGGCTGTGTCCCGGCGACCGGCCCCTATCCAAGAAGTTTATTTTTGTTTTCGGCTTTCGGCCTCAATTCTTGTCCTTTTGGGGCTAGTTCGCCTTTTGTGATTCCAATTTCTGGTTACGCTTACGTAAAACTAAGCAACAATAAACAATAAATAACGCCAGAGGCGTCTACACCATGCAAATGTTCCAAGAAAAAATAAACGTAATTTTTTGGGGAAATTAAGGGAAAATTGAATATTATTATTGTTCTGCAATTCTGATATATTTGCAATATCTTGCAAGCAAAAGTGTTCTGTGATGCTCAGAATGCACCAAATTCGTTTTTCGCCGGGGCTCTGCCGCGGACCCCAATGGGGGAACTCACGACGCTCCCCCAGACCTCTAGTCAGCTAGGGAGGGGAATACACTTTCCCCATTCCTTACCTCGTCGACTCCTCCGGCGCTTCATTTTGAGATAGGAGGGGGACTTTCTCCAAAGACTTAGAGGGACAGACACCCCTGAGTAACGCTGTTTATCGCATGCAAATTAATCTCTGTGGCAGTCCTTGTAGGGGGCCTACTCCTGGTGTATTTCTATACTGTTTTGGTCATAAAAAGAAAAACGAAATTTAGCACCAAGAGTCCACGATAATACGCCATTTTGACTCCAAAATCCCCCCCAAATTTTTCCCCAGACCCTTTCCCCTGTGGGGAGGGGACACCCCCTTCCCACACCACCCCTATTGGTGCCTTCGGCGCCTCGACTCGGCCCCCGCCTTCGGCGCTCGACCTTGGCCCCCAACTTTAACTGCTGGATCCGCCTATGCCTTCAAGGACGATGTGACAGAAATAGCCTGTGCGTGGCCTTGACTATAACACTTTAGATTTGGTGTGAGTGGCCTTTGATTGTTTTGGTCATGGCAGTTTAAGCACGAAATATGTTGCTGGCAACTAGTGGTATTAACAGTTCGAAAAACATGTTTTATTGTGCGATTTTATGTAGTTTGTCCAGAAGATGGCTTTAATTGCAGCAGAAATGCAGCGAATGACAGTCAGCGAGGATCTTCCATTGGATCTCAATGGATGGGCGAGACGCCGTAGGCCTAATTCTCATCTGACACACGCAGTTCATACGCGTACGTGCCATTACCGCCGACTGAAGGCTTAAGTAGATTGTCTGTAGACTGTGATGACGCCGGTCGCTGACAGAGAGATTAGCAAACGACAATGTGATTGAGTGCCGCCGCCCACACAGTGTCAAAGCATAAAGCTTCAGTTTGTCGTAAACTCAAGGCCAGGTCGGACAATAATAGCAGCTTTGGTTACATTAAAGTACGTATAACAACGGTCTGGAGTGGGATAAGTGAGTGTTGAACGAACTGAAGCCGCACGAGCGCAAACTTTGGGCACAAAAACTGGAATAAACAGTTTTATGGCCAAAATTGGCTTAATTGTGATTTTACTGCTAATTGGATTTTGCAGAAATCGGCCACTTGAAGTGACATTTTACAGCGTAACTGATGAACATTATAGCACCTTGTTATTCGTGCTAGCCTATGTTCTGCCTGCTCTTAAAACTGCAAATTATTACTGCATTATTACATGACGAGATATTAGTGTTTGTAGGCTGACTATTATGTGTGTGTGTGTGTGGGTGGGTGTATTTATTTCGGCCTGTGTTTCGGCTTTGTGCAAAATAAACGAGACAAATGGACGAATAAATTGATGCATAAAGTTGTTTATCGAATGCCTCTGGCGTAAAGACTACAAAATGTGATCTGTGAAATGCGATCTGTCTTGTAGTAATGCGTTTTCGTCATCAATCATCATCCATTTATTTCCATTCATCAATATATGATAGAAATAACAAAAAAAATCGCGTACGTGTGTTGGAAAAAAACAAACCATGTAAAAACAAGCACGAATCTATCCGTCGCAGTCAGCAAACTCTGTAGGCCTATCGCCTATACATTTTCGTGTGTGTGTGATAAATTTGCATAATATACTTACAGCTGGATTCACGAGCTCTGGCAGTAACATGGACAATTGGACAATCCTTCTGCAATCACTGGCGTATTGTGCTGGTGGAATGGATTGTCACTCGAGTCATAGGCTCGTAGCTCCATAATGCGTATCACAAAGCATCGATTCAGTCGAACGAATGAGTTTCTGCGCAGAACATCGTTGTCTGGAATTAGCATGATGATTATAAATACCGGCATCGTATCTGCGCCTGCAGAGAGAACGCAATGCAGTAATAGGCCTACGAAGCTGCATCATGGTGAATGACTGATTGGTTGTGCTAGCGCAGAGATGGAGCGCTAAAGCCCAAATTCCATTACGCCGACTTTTACCGAAATTTCCCCGCGGGGAAAGTCGTGGACACAAATCACGAAAGTCGCGAACACAAACCACCTCGATAAATAAGCTTAAATTTTCAAGGTTAGTTTTAGATGTCTCCAGTAAAACATAACATTGGTATAATGTGTGCCAAAAATTGTAAAAAAAAGTTTTAATTTGTTGAAATTATTCAGGAAAAAGTGTAGACTTTTCCGGACACGGTGTACATGTAGACTATGTGTTTCGAGTATAATTATGATTAAGAAAGGTGGCAGGTATGCAGACGACAAAATTACACTAAACGCCGTACTCAAGGTTATCTCTACCGGTGCCATTCAGTGGATCATAATGGGCCTAACTGGAATAAAAAAAATTAATGATCAGCGTTTGAACGAGTTTTTTCCCAAGGTCTTAAATGTAGTGACTATGAATTATTAGAACTTCATTAAAGCCTGCGGCGCCTTGCTTCTGAATCAGCAGTACTTGATTACACTGCATACATGTAGACAAGTATCCATAGGCTACCGTGCAGTATTTTTCGTATGGCTTCATACTGCGCGTGATTAAAGCGAAGCATAATAGCTGAAATCATAGTAAGCGTGTTTTTCATTGACACGTTTGTGTCACAGTGGTGTTGATATAGAGAACCGATTACATAAAGCTGAAGCCATAGTAGACTTTGCTGCAAGGTGGTCAGATGACAGGTTTAGCCACGGGGAGTACGGAAAGAGGCACAGTCCCTGTCGCGCAACGGCGTCGTGGGTTGAAAAAAAAGTAGACGTGGCAATTTTTCGACAAACAGTTGCGCATTTCTGGCAAAGGAGATCACAGTTGGTCAAAATTTTAATTTTGCAAATGAATTTCTTTAAAATGTGGGACTCCAGTCCCAAATGTGGCATTTTTGGACAACTTCCTTCCGAAAAAAAACAAAATTTTTCGACTATTTTCTAACAGCCAAAAACTATGGAGATTGCCCTCTGTAAATTTTAGGTTGCTAAAAAGTTATTTGGCCGTGTAACGGTTAGAATGTTGGACTTGCGATCAAAAGGTCGTGAGTTCGACTGCCGGTCGGATCGCTATTAATTAAGTAGTTACACCTAGGATGGGTGACTGTCTACAGACATGTATACCATCTATGGCTCCCACCAAATGATGGCTGAATAGGCTACCGTGTAAGCCCTAACTAAGACGTAAGCCAGCCTTGCAGTAGTTTTGGCCTTGATCTGTTAGTTTTCACACGATGCCTCCGATGTTTGCAACATATACGCAGCTGAATTCCAAAGACAAAGATGCGTAATCTGAATCATCGCGAAACTCACCAGTGGTCAATACAGCTCGAGTGTCCAGGGCTGACATTTTGCCCAGCGTATTCATTCGCAGACGACCTTCTAAGGTTGATGGACACTGCGAGGTAAGATATCGCACATGCATGTCGCCTAATTATCACGACATGTGCGCAGAATATTAGGCCTATGCGAAGATGCGTATAAGCCGTCTTTCATGTATATAGTCGCCTGCGTACCTGTTACATTGCGATTGCGATCACATAACTAGCGTCAGTTTTTTTCATGAAAATCTTACGAGTTTATGGCAAGGAATCGGCAGGAAAATGACACAGAAAGCTCCTACCGTGCTACGGTATCGAATTCACTGTGAATTTACGCTGTACAACATTGTTTTTGTATTTCGTTTTTTTGTCTTTTTTGAACAAATAAGATAAAATCCAAAAATAAAGCGAGTAGGCCTATGTTATTGTCTTTTCGTCAAATTTGTTGTCACCAACTCTGACGACGTTTAACGGTGTTTGGCGTACTCTCGAAGTTGTCAACATTGGCTACTCTGAGTAACGCAAAGCGCCCGCCACCTCAACATCGTGCCGGGTAATTAGATAGAAGACAGTTCCCGAATGATTTCAAATCACCATCTGCTGCTGCTGTTCACCATTGTTCGCTTTTCCTGTCCACATTGCTTACCGTCTTCGTTCAGTCGTTCAGTGTTTTACTTTTAAAATCGGTGGGGTATGTAAGATTTCGCAAGGGAACATGGCACGAGAATAGTAAATACATGGCTACACATGGTTATCATAATTTTCGAATTATTTAGTTGCCCAGAAAGTGCATTTTAAGTTAATAAATAGACTTTAACAGTTTATATGATATCAGTCCGTTCCATATTATCCAATGCTCAGTTGTAGAATTTTTGATTTTAAAAATGTTAGTAAAAATTCAGCCGGTGTAAATGCGCCTACTGTGCTTGTGGGTGTTTGAGTGTTTTTGTTAAATCATTATTTTTTGAGTTTGTGCAGCTATTGGGCGTTTTTGTGTTTTGTTGCGTTTACGTTTGTTCTGTGCATTAAAAGATTTAGTCAGTTTTTTATTATGTGTTTACAAGATCGAGCAAACATCGAGCAGCTAGCTCGACGTTCTATGGTAATTAGCACGTTAATTAGGAGGACGGACGGGTTGTAATTGGAAGGCCTATATAACACGTAATCAGCCGTGGGTTAAGAGCCTAACCCCAGGCCTACATTTGAGCCAGGGGCGGGGTTCCAATAGGCCTGCTTAAGCCAGCTCGATGTTTGCTCAATGTTTGCTCGACGTTTGCTCGATGATTGCTCGATCGTGTAAACAGCCTATTAGTTAGCCTACTTACCCAAGTCAGCAAAGTGGGCAAAGCCTGGGCGGGCCGAAAAATGAACGAACGGTCGATTCGGCCGAGTAAAAACTGGTACACACTTCCAGCAGCCGTGGATGCGGGAAACGCTTATCTAAACCTGACATTTTAGCGGACTTTTCGGCTAAATCGTGCAGAACACAATCGCCCAAAGACAGGCGGACATCAGTGATTGATCATTATCATGTTCAAACAGTGCAGATCATTTTTCAAATGAAACAAGATACGGGAGACGATACTGGAAATGTCAGGCAAGCTTCCTTACTGGGACATCAGACAGACGACACGTCATTCTGCAATAACATTCTGATCACGCTATGCTATTAATTTATGTAAAAAGCTGTTCAGTTTATATACAGTGTAAGGGTGACATCGTGGTTGTAAATATAAAACAGCACAAATCGCAATTTAAAAATTCAAACTTTACCATTACACAGTCAGCAAAGTTCTTCTGACATTCTGTAATAGTGATGTTTGAATTTTTAAACATTCTAATCACGCTATGCTATAAATACGTGGCTAATTAACACTACGCAGTTGAGCGTCATCATCGCGAGTGACTGGCACGACCACAACCGACGGAAGTGGGCAGATTGCACGCAGGAAATGAAATGCAGAAGATATGAAATTCGAAGTGGTGAAAAAACGCACAAAATATGGACCATGTGCTAAATATACAGTTACACATAGCCGCGGCGTTTAAGATTTGAAACACACTGTTTAATTATTCTTGTTTTTCTCTGTTTTATTTCACGTTCACGAACGTCCGATAAAACAGAAAAAAGCAAAAATTTGTTTTGTGTGTGGGATAGTTTAATAAAAATAGTTTGTCCCGAGCCATAACGATTAGAGGTTAGCGCTGATCTGCGTTTTCTTAATCGTTAGTCAGACACCAGCTTACACTGCAAGACGACTTATTATACGGTGTATTCGATGGATTTGTAATTTCCTTAGCTTTTATACAGATATTTATTGTAACTACAATAGAAAGGGATGGCCTTTGTTGGCGATCCGCCAACGCCCAAAACCAGTAAAAGAAGCGAAGCCATGTCATTTCACCTAGTGGCACCACTATATTTGGCGAAGTTTTGCCGTATCTCAGAATGGTAAAAATCTGTCAATCTTATCCTGCATCTAGGTGCTGGATTACCACCAATGACACTAAATCTGATTGTTTGTAAGCTGTGCCAGGTCTAATTGTCCCTGAAAATTTTAGCCAAATCCGGCTGTAACTTTTTGTGCAATCCTGCTAACAAGCAAACAGATAAACGCCGGGTATTACTATACTTCTTGGTTGAGATAATTATTCCTAGCAAAGGTATAAACTATTGACAGCAAGTCGAAATGGTTGGGATGCGGTAAGGCGACGAGGATGCAGATGAAGGCTGACTTTAGTCGGCAGTCTGCAGCAGCTGTAGCGGTCGCTGTCGATAACGCGACGATCTGGAGACGAAGTTTTCAGGCTGGAGCGTGACGACTTGAAACCTGGCGTTGAAGAGAATGAATGGCATGATAAAAATCGAGTGAAAAATCACTGCTTCAGTCAAGGTTTAACAGGTTTAAACAATATATCCTGTCGTGGAAAGTTCATCTTAAAGCTACTGAGCGTCACTTGCCGCATGGGATCATGCTGTTCCACCTGCCACATAACGCAGGTAAACGCGCCCCGCCTCAATCGCAGCCAGACAGGCAAGTATATGGGTACTCGGGGATGGTAGGTCGAGTTGACCTAGGTGTTAGTTATATACCGACATGGTCATCGCTGGTCTGAGAAAGCGTCACAGTCTGTGAATGAAAGCTTGTCCCCTACAGCGTCGCAATGCGCGTAGACCGGACGTATATAATTCGCGCCGTTTCGTCTACCGCTGCCATTAGCCATGCTGCAGCCAATGCCACCGGGTGTCGCGCAGTCGTGTTCAATGATATCTAACAGCATACGACGTACGGGCTTTTTACCGACGAATGGAACGCAACCGAAGACAGATAGATAGGTAGATTGCGGCGACACTCTTCCGGCGTTCACAGGTATTTTAAGCTATTCTCGTCCACTGATTTCCGACGTAAATGGTTTTCTGGCGCTGCTGCTAAACGATACTGATGTGAAATGTCCACTAGGCTACTCGGGAGAATCGAAATAGATCTGTCGACGCACGTCGATTTCTTTTGCCGTTTTTGTTGTTAACTAGATTATCTTGCCGTACTGTCGTAGCGAACGGGCCGCGTGGTATTTTTACGGGCGACAGCAGAATGCGTCGCGCGTCTTAGCCATCGCCGTCTGTCCGTCCGTCTGTCGGTGTGTCTGTCACACTCTGCAGACCTATGAAAACGGTGCAAGCTAGGATGACGAAATCTTTACTGTGGGCTGTCCCAAGGACTTTAGTTTTTGTGACGATATTTTGTGCCCTTGGGTGAGGGGGTTCCTTCGAACGAGGGCGTTAAAAACGTACATGTACTCTCTACAAAGTTCTTATTTTACTGCTATTGCCTTGTTTAGCGTGAAAACGGTTGCAAATAAGCACAGTCATGCTGCTTATCATAACAAGCCCTGGTAACGATTCGTTGCTGTCATCGTTTCATGTAGGTTTAATGTGTTTTTGTGTAAGTGCAATAGTAATAATAACAGTAACAGCCAATAGGATGTTTACAGTGTTGGGGTCACGAGTCATGACATTGCCATTGCAAGAGTTCATTCGGTTCAGGCAAGCATCTAACTAACTGCCTTAACTCAAGCGTCAGAACACAACAAATTAAGAAGACAACAAGACGGGGGCGCTGAAAATGCAGGACCGGAAAATGCAAGACCCCAAAATATCGGACGAAAGTGCAAGCCTAGATAATACAAGACTGGAAAAGACCTACTTGAAAATGGCTTAATACTGTTTTGAAAACATAGGTCTACTGCTAAAACTGCGTTGCTGGTAACACGTTTGAGAGCACAGATTGACTTATTGTAACCTGCTTACTTTTAGACTGCAATCAACGATGTGTCTCCAAAGAACAATAGAAACCACCCAAAGTGTCTGACTACCCAATAAATAAGTGGAGACAAAGTACGTCACGCTCAATTGGAGTGACATTATGGACGGTTATAACATTCCAAGAGAAATTGGCTTATAGGTCATGAATTAACGAGCATTATACAGAGGTATAGTGTGGCTCGGTAGTTTAACGGTAACGTGTCGGACTTGTAATCCTGAGGTCACTCAGGGGCGCAGGTTCGACTCCGCACCGGGACACTGCCGGGTAACGACCTTAGGCAAGTTGTTCACACACGTGTCTCTGTCACCAAGCAGTATAATTTGGTACCGGCTTTACCGCTGGGACGTAAACAGGCATACCGCGCGATACACTGGCCCCGTATCAGTGGTCTCGCAGTGTAAAAACTGGTGTCTGGCTGAGGGCCTTGGGAAACGGAGATCAGCGCCGCCCTATGGGCCGTAAGGCTCGGGAAGAACTTTACGTTTTTTATACAGAGGCTTAGGTAGGCGTCGAATAATCTGATAGGCATTTAAACGTAAGTAAGGTGTAAAGAAGTGCTTACTACACGATTCCAAAAGTCGCAGTTATGTGTATATGTGTCTGAGAAAAAAAACTGCATAGAGAATTAAAGAAAAGATATACCTGAAGTGCTACTACAAACATTGTGATGGCTATGCGAAATCTGTTTGTGATATGCGATGAAATTGTACATGAACGACGACATTGTTTTTATTGTAAGTGTGCTAGACTTTGTATGCTTTAATGTAATAAATGCGTGTGAATTAAAAGGCTGAGGTGCAGCATGTAGTATTAAATTAATGTTTGTAACAGCTACCCTCATTTAACTGCGTCTTTTGAACTCTAACACGCATTGCCACAGTCTGCCAAATTCCAGCCCTGCACTCTCGTCCGACATTTTCCAGTCCTGCATTTTCAGGTGACCCAACAAGACAACCTGTAGCTAAGAGGAGAAAATGATGGTCTCATATTGGCTCGCAGTACAGTAAACACAAACAAGCAAACACAACACAACATGTGTGGGGTCACGTCTGTTGTGTGCGTCTAATTACCGGACGGCAATCGGTTAACTGGGCACACAAAAACAGTAAATTGCCGGGTCTGGGTCATTTATTGCCAATCGGAGGCTGGGTTGCATCTAGCAACTGTGTTAATGAGTTCTGGCCAGGAATGCGAGTCAACACAATAAGACTTAGTGATCTTACTCCTTTAGATCTTACCACTGATCGTTTACTTCGTTCTTTCCTATGTTACGCTGACTACCATGGGCGCCTGCACATTTGGGGGGGGGGTAAGAGCAAAACTTCTGTTGCGTTTATTAGCTTCCGCCGATTTTGTTGTTGTTGTGTTTCTGTCCTTTTAATCTTTCTTTTCACTAAGGCCTATGTAAGTAAGTAAACAAGCAAGCAAATAGAAATTAAAACGTGATTATTTATACAACGCATTAAGCTTCTGTTAAAAAACTCTATCGCCTTTTAAAGACAAATTGATCCGTGCATTGTTATGGAAGATAACGTTTGACGATGTCTGTCTGTCTGGTTTCATAATGATAAGCTTAATAATCATAATGATTTGTTTTAAATGGCTGAGGTGCAGCATGTAGCATAGGCCTAAAGTATTCTTACTTTGTCATAATAATTTAAATGGTTTGTTTCTTGAACCAGTGTGTCGGGTATGCATTTGAAAAAAAATTTACTGGAAATCTAGCTGTTGTAGAGATAAAATCAATGCTGAAACGGGCTGGGCCAGAGTCGGTCTAGAAATCAAATTGTTTTAATGACAGGATGTGTTGCGTCGAATAATTGAAGCGTTGGGTGGAAGAACCGCACAACTGTGAAATTTGTGATTTTGGGAAAACGCGGAAAACAATACGGGACAAAACTGCACAACTCGCAACAGAACAATACTGCGCAAATGGAAGAACAGCACAACTTGCAATAATCCGTCTGATTGATATTCTCAGCGATATTCTCTCGTGGAAGAACTGCACAACTCCAATTATCCCTGCTGACTTGACGTCAAATGCTTACACTATGTAGCAGAAATACCACATAACATGTGTTAATATGCCCATTGTAGCAATGCATATTTATTATAATACCCCGTCACAATGTTTTCATGTGTTTAAAATAATGATCTTTG
>Ga0209671_1002601_pt1 | contig 16702 bp, 15 predicted proteins | sample WorMetHERISLAND2_2_FD_187401 | JGI IMG/M metagenome (GOLD analysis project Ga0209671, IMG submission 187401) | Marine gutless worms symbiont microbial communities from Max Planck institute for Marine Microbiology, Germany - Olavius geniculatus... | ecosystem: Host-associated > Annelida >...
CTGCGGTAGCAGTTTACTGCGGTTTACTATATTGACAGCACAACAGGAGTTATTGTGCCACTCATTGTAGTGAATTTTGAAATAGAAAATATATTTTATGACTTTATTTTGCATATTTTACATTATGTTATATATGTGTGTAATTTGTTTTTATTAGCTGCAGCAAGTTTACATTGGACTTGTGTGCTTCCTGTGTGCCACGCTTGGCCAGCAACTCAAGTTTGTGCAACAGAACAATGCTGATAATTCTGAGAGACAAGTTGCTACTGACACTATGAAGTGGCATAATAATGGCATCCACAAACAAAAATGGCATCATCAGTTCAAACAACAAGACCAGAATGATTTCGTTGAAATGGTGCACATTGTCTTCATGAATCACCTTGGTATGAAGTGATGACATTGGGTTGTTTTTCATGTTTGGTAATGATTGAAAATTTGTAGTCAACCTCTGAAAAGTAACTTCAAATAGTCGATTAATTTTGATCAGTTTTTACAAAATTTACATGCAACAGCAGCTACTGCTGTAGCACGTCTTAGCCATCGTAATTCTGTCTGTCCGTCCGTCTGTCCGTCACACGGGTGGATCAGTCAAAAATGGTGCAAGTTAGAATCACCAAATCTTCACCGTCGGCTGCGTGGAAGACTAGTTTCAGGATCAGTAAAGATTTTCCATAAAGTCAAAAGGGGTCACCCCGAAAGAGGGCGCTAAATGACATAGGGGTACGGAAAATTTGTGATTTTCATCCGATACGGCGTTGGCTGAGCGAGACAGGCCACGCCCTCTGGTGAGTACAAGTACAAGAAATTTGAGCTAATGCTCACGTGACGCGCAAAAGCCTATAGCAGTTACTGGACAACAATGGTAAAGTAACGACTTTTACGGGGGTACCGCACTTTGATGCCCTCGTGCGCAAGTTTCTTTGAACCTAAAAAATCGAGACTTGGACCGGCAAAATCTATGTTCAATGCTGAAAATTTCGTATGCAGTTTGTCCATGTCTGTCTCAATTGGTTTCGGTGCAATTCGCTCTTGAAATGTGTCTTGCAGCCCGAAATCGCCAAAAAATCCATAAAACCTCCTATTTTGGCGTTCAAGGTCATTCAAGGTCATTGAATTCGGCGCCAATCGTGAGCCAGTGTACGACTTCATATTAGTGATTAATAGTAACCTAGGTTCTATTTTGCACTGTTACTGAGATACAGCTACTTATTGGCCAAAGATCGCAAATTTCACCCACCCCTTTCATTTAGCGCCCTCGTTCGGGGTGACCCTAGCTTGATCCTAGCTTGCACCGTTTTTGACTGATCCACCTGTGTGCAGTAGCTGCTTTTGCACGTAAAAACACTATAGATAATTAGCCGCCCGTCATCTGGCACCCTCTGGCGACTGTAAAATTACCGTGTGGTGGGATATATAATAATCACGTTATTGAAACTTGTCCGCAGGGTGTGCCAGTAAAAAATTTATATTTCATTTTCTATTTTATTTTTTTAATTTAGATTTTTACTGGGCTTTCAAACATGCACCGCTGTTGCACATTCCCCTTTGCATTAGCTGGGCTTTTCTTGTACTCAGTCACAAAAGACCACAAAAACTGCATAGTTCAACTACAGGTAGTTGTTGTCTCTCATAACATAAAAGAAATTTGGAAACAGTGACAGTGGTGCAATCCATGTATTTCCATAGCTCTAGTTTTTAATGTTAGATAATTTCTGGTGCTCATTGCAATAACTACATTGCAGTGGCTTGGTGTAGTGGTTATTGATTAATGCATAAATACTGCACTTATCCCGCGTTAATACGTTATTTTTTGCCAGGCCCAGTTAGTAATTGGATGGATGACCGTCAGCAGATGTGTAAACCATCTTTGTATGTAACGGTAGCTAGTTATCCAGGTCAACTCAACCTGGCCATCCCTTCTTGTGATAGCTGTGGTGCAAACAGTTCAGGACTGGAAAATTGGTCTGAGCTTACGGTATGTTATATGTGTAATAAATCTGTAGTAGATATAGTATCTCGCTTAATGCTTTTTCCCATGGTAGATTTCATAGACTTTCATTTGATGCAGATGTTGGTTATGTGAACTACACGATTTGTGTCATTAATAAATATTTTACTGAGTACTTTCCGAGAGCTATTGAAATTGCGACTGGCTTACGGAATGGCAGCTACGTGGAGACATTTATCTACACTACTCATGCTTGGCTTGTCAGCTTGTACTTGGACTGTCCACCGAACCTGGTATTGGCTGATGACATTCAATTGCAGGTCAGCTTATCTGCTGGAGTAGTTACATATTGTGTTATGTGTTGAATTACGTGTTATTAGCGCCGTAATTGCTTTTGTGCTGTTGTTGTTTTGTTGTTCTCTATCTCAGCTTAACTAGTTGTTTATGAAATATATTTTTCTGTAAAAATGGCATTGTCATAAATGTGAATTGAGTAGAGTAACATGATGCATTATATTTCTACAAAGTATGCTGTTGGAAATTGCTGCTGTCTTCTGGCAAATAGAAATGAGGAACCATTCTACGTTTGAGCAAAATTATTTTGATGGTTTTTAATATTAAACAAAACATGTCATTTGTGCCTATACTTTCATCCCTTTGTATGGCTGCATTTTTGCGCATTATTTCAGAAATTGATGAATTTCTACGTATGATTTGTACTTTGATGCATTACTGTTTTTGCTGATGTTGCAGTGTCCAACTGCTGAGGAGAAGTCACAGTTCGTTGCTGCAGTGAGGAGTGGCTACATCACCTGGCATGCTGGTCCAATGAATCTGCAGGTGGAGATGGCACATGACCAATGGCTGTTTGAAGCTGGACTTGATCTCAGTCTCCAGCTTGATCAGAGATTTGACATCACGCGCAAGTTCCACGTCCTCAGTCAACGGGATGTGCCCGGTTTGATTGACATCTCTGTTGTTTTCATTCTAATTGATAACAGAATGGAAGTGACATGTCAAAAAAACCACAAGCATCATGCACTTTGTGGCACCTTTTGGAAACTTGGCCAAAATAGATTCTTAGCACTAGATAGCAAGGGAAAAGTGGCATTACACTCGAATATATGATTGGTGGAGGTTGAGATATTGTCCATTTTTATATTTTATACTTATTGGTGGCCATTTTGAATTTTGCAGTTATTGGCAGCAGAGGTAGCCGGTGTTTTGAATGTCATTACCTGGCTTGTAATTGTGCAAAAAGGTGTCACAGATGTATGATGGTTTCATTGTTTTTTTCTTAGGCTGTAAGTGATACAATTGACCACTGGTTTAAGGTGTAATGTTTCTGTCCACTGAAATAGGAAGTAAATTAGTACATGTTGCAGTTTGTTCCTTTGTTGTTTTAGTGTTTGTATTATTCACAAAGTTATGAATGGATTGTGTAGAAATTTTATGGGGGTTTAGAAACATAAGGACCAACTAGTCAGATTCTGATGGCAATTTGGTTCAGGATCCGGAGATCCATGGTTTCTGAATTTGGATCCGGATTAAGGAATCCACTTCATGTTAGTAAGTAAGTAATTAAAACATATATTTATATAGAGCATCAATGCCAAAAAAGCCTCTAATGCGCTGCATACATTAGTACTCTGAAAAGAAAAATATCTAAAGTAATCGTCCAAAAACAGATATGGTGTGAATTGGATCATTTAGATGTCTCAGCAGTGAGTTTCATGTCATCGGGCCAGCTACAGAGAAAGCTTGACGTTCGTATGAACTCGAGCAGTATGACGGCACAACAAACCGATGACTGGCAGCAAAACGAAGATGATGTCTTGAGGCAGTTGCAGAGACTGGGGTGCAGTGTGCCGCAGTATGGAGCAGTTCCATCCAGACAGCGATGCATAAACATACTGAGCTTATACTTGATGCGCTCAGGTGCATCAAGCCAGTGGAGCTCAGAATGTATCAGCTGCTTCAGACTGCGCTTGAACTTCCGGGTACGCGAGCTGCCGTATTCAGCACTCGCTGCAACTTGTCAGTGATAGCCTTTGGAGCCCCGGCGAAAACGACACTGCAGTAGTCGACTCCGGACATCACATACTTCGTTCTGAGTGTATGCTGGACGTGTCGAAGTTGACGGAGATGGTGGTAGCAGGTTGCGCTGATCTTCGCGACTTGCAGTTGTTATTAAATCATTTTTGCTGTTAACTTGTTGTTTCACAGATTAGTGGATTTTCTTTTATATGAACACAATTTGTTATATTTCACACTAACTGTTTAGATGGACATGCATAGGTATAACGCAGGCAGCGATTCCAAGTCTGGTAAAGAAAGGCATTAAAGGCGTATCTGTGGGTGTTAATAACATGACACCTCCACCCACTGTTCCGTGCCTGTTTTTCTGGCAGTATGGCAACGACAGCGTTATGGCTACCTGGCATCCAGGTTGTAATAATAATTATAATAAACTAATAATGGTTAATTGTACTAATGATCGTAAAAACATATTATCTGTTATTATGGCAATGCAGCATCATGGTCACCTGATATTCCGGTTATAAGCTACTTAGTCAATTTATATTTTCTGTTGCATTACACAGTTTTTTATATTGCTGTAATAAAGTGTTGTAGCATTTTTATCTCCACCAAGGAGGTTATGTTTTTGCCAGACTTTGTTTGTCAGTCTGTCTGTGTGTCAGCAAAATAACTCAGAAAGTTCTGGAAGGATCTTTCTGAAATTTTGAGGGCATGTTGGGAATGGCAAAAACTACCAGTGATTCAATTTTGGGGTTGATCCAGAAGGAAGATCACTTTAAAATTTTTGTTACCATTGTTTTCAATGGGGCATAAGGCAAACCGCTGATAAATCGAAGATGGTGCTGTTATCTAGCAAACAAAATAGCCTTGGCGGAGATGTGCAGACTGCTTTCTAGTTTGTCAGTTTGTCCATGCATTTGCTTGCTTCAAGATAGATTAAAGCCATTGGGATAGAATACATTTTTCGCTTAAGAACAGCTTTTGCTAAGTCACTAAGTTTACTTGCCCCGCCTGAGGTCTTTCGTGTCAGATGTCGTGGTGAAATTGTGCTACACTTACACTAGTCAGTGGGATTTTGTTTTTGCCACCGTCATTTAGAATTTTTGGGCTAGCTGTGCATTGCTTTGATGTGCTGTATTTGTTGCTGCTGTCATTGTGGTGCAATTGTTGCCTGAGTTTGTATTTAAAACAAGTTTTGTGTTGAAGAGGCATTAGTGTAATTGTTTTGTGATGCTGATCTTGTGTTGTGTCTCGAGGTGGTTATCCGGACACTCCAGGAAGTTCACCTGCTCAGCCCGGAGGTCTTTCGCGTCATGACTGCGTAGTGCTTGATGACTTCCCACATGCTTTGTGCTTTGCTTTTCGTTCAGACAATCTCGGACCACCTGTGGATATTACGGTACATTGGATTTATCTCACTATTTTACTGATTTTGGCAGACCTGCCGAAGTTGGAAAATAAAATGCCTGCGACAAATTCCCATTTTTCTTCCTCCTTCCCTCTGCCTTTCTTTTTTTCTTTTTTCTTAATTTACTTTCTTTCTTCAACTTCCCTTTTTCTGTCATACCCATATTTTGACTAGGGAATAGGGATCTATGCTCTACTGTAGGTTTTATATTTCGCAATATTTTACTTTGTACAGTACACCATGTGTTCTGCGTGTTGCACAGGGTATTTATCTGTGCTCTGTTCTGTTTGTCAGGAGGTGCTTGGCTACTATGAGATATTGCGTGCTGAGTTTCCGAATGCACAGCTGAAAGCATCACGTCTGGATGACTTCTTTGACGTGGCACAATCAGTGAGTGCCAAGCTGCCGGTTGTGACATCTGAGATTGGTGACACTTGGATCCAAGGAGTCGCGTCAGATCCACGGAAGTGTGCCGAGTACAGAGCTGTTTCAAGAGTGGTGCGACATTGCCTTGCTGCTGGTACGAAAACAGTTGTGTTTTCTTTGAGCAAAAGTAAAGAAGCGGTATCTAGCTGTTTGTGGTAAGACTGGTGACCCACCCACCACAGAGTTCCAGAGTGTCACCTGCCACCCAGCACAGGTGAATGTGCTCAACCTTAACCCAAGCCAGGCACAAGGTGATCTGGAGGTTATTACACAGTCACCCATCCTAATAGTAATCATTTCATGGGAACCTGAGCGGGAGTTGAACACAGCTCTTTTTCATAAGTCTGATGCCAAACCGTCATGCCGCTAACTGATTATGTAGTTTTGTTACATTTTTGTCTGTGCGTTTGTGTGTCCTGCTGATGTTTTTTTTAGTTTTTATCATGTCAAGTTGATAAAACATTTCAATTTAGTGCTTTTGACTGCTGATATGAATACTAGCAATGTAATTCTGGTAGCTGTTGTGCAGGGAAGTGTGTGATGAATGATCCAAAAGTGTGGAATTCCAGTCGGTTTCTTATGAAACTGCCGGAGCATACATGGGGTCTAGCGAATGAGCCGGATTACCTACACTGGTCAAATGAACAGTTCCACAAACTCAGAGATGGTATGACTGCCTCGGAATATGTCATGGTTAGCAGTAAACTGTGAAAATAATGCAATGTTGAGATTCAAACTGGCGATCCTTTACGACATGTTTGGCTGTAAGACCTGTTGAAGTTGGAAAATAAAATGCCTGCGACAAATTCCTATTTTCTTTCCTCCTTCCCTCTGCCTTTCTTTTCACTTAAAATGCTGTTGCAAGCATGTGGAGTTATGCATGCATGGTAATGATGGGGTCACGGTTTTTCTACTAATTTTAATTTTAAAATTGTGCAGTTATATTTTGTATGATAACTTTACTGGATAACAGAAACTGTAGTTAGTTAATGTGTGTAAAGAAGTGCAGATGTCAGCCCAGTGCTGACATAATATGCGTCCATCCACCTAGCTATGCATACTTGGCCATTGCACTGCGCAACCCTAACGCTGATCCTGAATCGTTAGATGGAACTATATCTGTTTTTAGGCTGCATGCCCGAAACTGTCGAACGGTCATCCGGTTTATTTGAGAGGTGGCATTGAATTTGAATGGTTTAAGCAGCTGTTAGTGCTGAAGACATTTTCGTTTGGTTATTGAACTTGCAGCCCATTTTGCCTAACTGTTAATTTTGTGCCTTTCAAGTTCTTTTACTCACTTACTTGTATGTTTACGGTTGAATGTTTTATTCTGTTTTAGTGAACAGCAATTTCACGCTGATGGCAGAGTCATGGCGGGATCAAAGGCGCTATACGTATGCTGCTATTGATGCACTTCAGAATCATCCAGTAGTTGCAGATGTAAATGCTGAACTTAAAAGAATATCTCCTCAGTGGCCTGATCTTGAGGGTGAGTGACTTTATGCTTATAGTGACTGTATAGTTATGCTAAACCAAGAAGTTCATTGCTTGGACCACGGAAAAGTGGAGCGTTTAGTGTTTTTGCTGCCCAACCCACGACCAGGCTAGGAGAGTCACTTGGCTGGAAGATCAGTTTAACTCAGACACACGAAGCCTTTGGTGCTTCCTGGAATGGATTTGTGTGGTGATTTGCCCCCCCACTTCTGACTTGGAATGAGAGAGATAGAGATACCATTCAACCTGTAACTCAATTTTTTTGGTATAATTTAGCTGTTAGGCCTTGGTTTCCCACCACACCTCACACTTGTGCAGTCCATTTGAGGTGTGCAAAAGTTGTAGAAATGGATGTGATGCTTTCTGGTCAAATAGCAAATAGTCTATATTTAGTTCTTTATTTTTGTAACTTTTAGTTACTTGTCATATGTTTCAGCAAGTGATCAACTGATCACGGCACTGGATTTGGTTGCTGGTGTCATTTTTGCGAGTTTTTTTTGGTAATGTCTGGAAGAGCAAAAAGCTCAAATTCTTCTTGAGCTGTTCATCTATTTACATGTGGCGTGCAGTCTGATGGGTTAATTATTGCGATTGAACAAATAAAACTTGCTTTATTACTTATTTTGAAGCTCAAGCTATGTGCTTGTTTGTGCAGGTTTTGTGGAAGTTTCTGACAAGCTGCAAGTGTTCACATGTCAAAACAGTGACATCAAGCAGCTGCAGTTTGGCAATGATGGATCAGTTGTTAAACTCTTCACTGACACTGTACGCTGCTAACATTGTTGACAGATTTACCTGGAACTGTTGCAGTTTTGTTTAGTTTGTGATTTAGTAAATAATTGTTATTTGCTGCATTGATTATATTGGTCAGTTAACAGGAACAGCATCCAACCAGTATTAAGTGCTACTTCAGCATTCAGCACAGTACTTGAAGAGTTTTGCAAGATTAAAGTTAAGTTAGGTGATGACATTGATTCCTAATACAGCTTGGTGAATACCAAGTTCTATTGGTGGTTTATGTGGCATCATGGGTGCCAATGATCTGATTACATATACTATTTTATTCCAAGCCACAATCTCATAGAAAAAGTAGTGTCCCCAGCTCGTCTTTTGACCCACGTCAACATTGTTTTGTATAATTACTCGATAACCTTTTCACAGTCACTATGTGACAGTTACTCGAGGTGAAAACATTTAAGGAGCATCTTGCTTGCTGCTTATATTTTTTAATTATGCAGTGGTCGTGATGTTGTTAGTTAGGTTTTGTGTTTGATTTTAGTGGTTATTTTTTTGTTGTTACTGTTGTGGACAATGTCTTGCATATTTCATGACATTCACAGAGTGATTGTCTTAAAAAATTTGTGTTCGAAATGGTTTATGTAAAAAGAACTCAGCTCACTTTCTTCTTTCAACTTTGCACAGATGTGGAAAAATAGGTTAGTCCAAATCAAAAATTTTTGTTTATATGAGACGGTTGTAACATGTCCATTGTGGTACTGTATGTGTGTTGGTGTTTTTTGAGTTTACTTGTTACTGCTGTTGTCATGCAGATGGGCTGGTCATGCAGTGAACGCTGTCATCTTGGATACTTCGTCTATATGAGCTTTAACGAAGCTGACTTTGACAACTTTGGTAAAGTGTACAACTACAGGAACCGGAGTGCCGGTTACTACAAGCACAACCTCACTGCAAATGCTCACCCAGAGAGCAAGACATGGTTGACCTCATTGGTTCGGCTGTACCACAATAAAGGTAATACTGGTTATGTTGTAATTGATGCATATTACTTTCATGTTATTGTACAGCTGTTTCACTGTGAAATGGAAGTGATGCATATAGCTGGTGGAGAGTTGTTACTAGGGCCCACAGTTTTCCGCGGTAATTTTTGCCAAATTCCGCGGTCCAGTTTGCAGAATTCTGCGGCTCACTGTGGCAAAATTGTTCAAATTCTGCGGCTTACCGCTGCCTTCCATTTGTGCGTAAGCTAAGCTTTATTCTGTTTTAAAACAAACTTCAGTTTTTGGATGCTAGCATGGCGCTCAGTTATGCTAGCAACATACAAAGGAAATTGTCAATCTTTTTTCTTTTTTAAGGTGCAATTTGTCAATTAGCTGTATTGTGTTAATTTACGACTGTGCTGTATACGGTGGTGATCATTAGTAGGGACGTGGTTTTAGGCAGTTTAGTTTGATTTTTCTCTGTGATATAGTTAGTTTAAAGTCGACGATCGTACTAATCATTGGTCATTTCTTAAACTGTAAAATTCTGCGAAATTTCATGGCAATATTAAAATTCTGCAGAAAAGGGCAAATTCCATAGCTCGGCTTGAAATTCTACATCCCGCGGAAAAATGTGGGCCCTAGTTGTTACATATTGTATTTATGATTGGTCACATTGTATGTATACTACTTCATCATTAGCACTGTGACCACTGACCACATTTATTAATGCCATCGTTAGATGCATCAAATGCAAAAGATGACATTGCACTTTGGCTGAACACAATACGTACTTGCTTTTTTATTATGATTATTTTTTAATTATGCCCTGAATATATTTTCTGCATTGTGTTATTTTAGCTGGTTCATGTGACTTCTACTTGAATGTACAAATGGCTGATCCTGAAGCTGTTATCAAGTGTGGAGCTCCTGCATTGATGTGGATACGCTACACTGCACGACCATCTGGAGATACTAACAGTGGTATAAATACTTGTTGTAGTTTAGATAATGTTAAGTTGTTAACAAGTTTTTATGAATTGCTCACTGAAATTTTTAAGAGATTTGATGACAAGTTTTTTGAGTACCATCTTTTTGACTGAGTCCTTATTCACGTCAGACTTTTTATGTTGCTTGCTTACTGATGTGTAGGGACCAACCAAATTCATGGAAAAATTGCATGATTTCACGGCAGAATTTTTAAAATGTGTCAAATTTCACGGAAAATTCACGGAAAGAGTTTTGCAAATTCACAGGCCCCACAGACGTTATTTCGAGGTGCTGCGCTATTGCAAACGAAGAAATTTCAGAACAACGAATATTTACTACACTAAGTCAAGACTCAAGACAGTCAATGTCAACTACTTAGTGCTAAAGTGCGACACGTGGCAAACAGCAACATTCGTACAAAAGCAGCTGATAAAACTCTGGAATTGTCATAAATAAAACTAAAAGCGCTAAAATTCACGAAAAATCATGGATTTCACGGAAATCAGCGTTTTTCACGGAAGAAGGCCAATTTCACGGAAAATGTCACGGCCGTGAAATCGTGAATTTAGTTGGTCCCTACTGATGTGAGTCTCAATATGGAGACGTGTGCACAATCGTATTCATACCGCTACCATACCTCCATCTTTGAACAATTGCTTCATAAGATTTTTCAGAATTTTACTGTACACAGCACATTAAAGGCAGTCTGCTGCCATGTATTGTAGTTGCTACAAAGTGATTGACAGTAATGTATTGAATGAGGTTCTCGGGTAATGTGTATACTGTATAATTGTGTATGTCTTGTGTTTTTCGACTTTTTTGCTACAGCAGAATCTTTGTCAGAGTGCAATTATTCACAGACCTGTTGTGCAATGATTTGTGAGTGATTGAATGAGTTGGGTGTTATGAAAGTTATTATATCGGATGAACACTGTGATATCGACAATATGAGTAGGTTCATAGCCCGAAATTTGTTCTATGAAGGTATAAAATTTTGGCAGTATAAAATAAGTTTAATAACCATTCTGATGTCATTGTTATTTCAGATGAAGTATACTTGGCCAGATTTTGGTGGTTTATATGCTGACAAATCACCACTGTTGCTACAGCTGTAGATATACGGTTCTCAGTAATGCAATTTATGTAATGTCTATGATGACTGCAGGTATCGACATAGACTTCCAGATATTCAACAAAACATCCACTCGACTGCCCGAGGCACTGCTCTATGCTTTCCGTCCACAGCATTCCAAGTCATGGAAGATGTCAAAGCTTGGTCGTCTTGTTGACCCTCTCAATGTGCTGCTGAATGGCAGTCAATACCAGCATGGTGTGTGAAATTATATATTATGAATTGATATGAAGTTTGCTTATTATTTCTCGAAAAATGTTATCTTTAGAGGTAGGTTTGGGTTTACCAATGCACCAGTACAAATATTTGTAGACGTATTTTAGGAATTATTATTCTTAAAAATTTATGATCATATTTATCAATTGAAGCAAATTTATAGTGAAAAGTCTGCACAGAGATATTAGAGTGAAAGTAGGAGCAAGAACTAACTGTATGTGAATGCAATTCAAGTAAGTGGATGTTTATAGGAGCAATTTTGCCTTAGCTAGGTTTTCTCCATCCATGAATGACAGTTGTGCTGTATATTTTGTACCTAAGCTGTGTAAAGCCCAGATATCATTATGCAGACTTTGCGACAAAGTCCAAGGACTTTTTTGCAGACTTTTCACTGACTTTCTCTGTGCACTGTCGCAGACTAAATTCCATTAGAGTGACACAATGTGCATTTATCGCAGACTTGTCAAGGACTTTGTCGCAACAATCTTGACATGTCATTGAAACTCCATGGTTTCATGATTTTCACCATTCCTTGTGTGGAAATTTTGGTGAAAGTCGGTGTAATGGAATTTTGGCTTAACCATGTATTAGAGAAAATGGAAGTCAGTCATAATTTTATGCCACAAGCAGGTGTTATTGAAAAAGCTGCAGCTGTTGTGAGAATATCACTAATAGCAACGTTACAAAATTCAGTACATAGTAAGTTATAATGTGTTATTTTATTTGTGAAATATTGCTTTAATTGCTGTTTTTGAGTAACAACTTCTGATTCATTTGATTCATTGGTTGACTGAGTTGAACTTGTGCAGTCTGTTACATTGCAGTGGTTGATGATGATGGCATAGTCTTTGATGCAACTGCCATGAAACATCATGCCAGTGAAGTTCGCCTGTCTCGACTGCGATCACCCGATGTTCCCGTGGCATGTCCACTGGTTGCCGATGATGATCGACCCCACGTGTTCCCCGCACCACTCCAGCCTCTCTCTGTCCCGATCACCGGCTTTGCATTCAACATTTATAACAACATCTGGGACACTAACTACATCATGTGGTACCCGTATGATGACGTTGATGCCAATTTCCGCGCCAGATTTTACGTGGACATTTGACTTATATGCATTTGGTGTGTGTTAACATCTAATTCTGTGATCTGACTTAACAGTACATTGCAGTCTGTGGCTACCTTGTGTAGTTTTTTTGTTTCTGCAGGATGTTGCATGAAAAGGTTACTGTCATATTTGCTCATTAGTGGTTGTGGAACAATTAATTACGATCTGCCTTAATTATTGCAGTTAAGTGTGGTCATGTTGAACACAATTTTGATTATATTTTTGCTCAGAGGGGTTTGACCTATCTCTTTCCTCTTTTTATCCCTTTTCTTTCTTTTTTCCTTCTTTTCCACAATCCCAGCTAATGGGCTTGAAATGCTGTAAGCTCCCCCAGCTGGGTCTGGGTGGAGCTTTGGTTGCAAGTGCATTTTTATACATTTGCTGCTCTCAAAACGCATCTCATGGCAACAGGTTTTGTTATATATGTGCAATACAAATGGCTGTTCTTGTTAATTTTTCATGTAAATCAAATTCCCAAACATTTTAGAGGTTCGAGGGGCTTGAACCTGTTAACCTCCCCCCATCTTTAACAGTGGTTGTATAATAGCTGTTGATTGGTTGCATTAGCTCTTGCAAGTGCTTGATGTCCACTTGCAAAAGTGAAAGGACCACTTTATTTTCTGTCACCCTGTATTTGTTGACATTGTGCTACATGTCATTTTGTCATGGATGTGTCCAAGTTTGATGATGAAGTTTGCTATGTAATGTTGTTATTTTTGCAGATTTTGTGTTTGGAGTACCTAAGCTTCTGCAGCATATCATTTTGTTTTACATGAGTTAACGTATTTTCGCTTACTGTCGTAATCTATTTTGTAGTATTTTTGTATTCAAGTACTGTACATGTTGCGCAGTGAAACATTGAGGTTAAACGTTAGCATGAAGATGGTTGATTTGGGAATTCTTTCAGACGTTCATACTGCCTCAGCTCCAAAATATAAATGCTGTGAATAACATCCTATCACTTATATGCAATAGACTTCTGCGCTATCTGTATGAGCAATTTCTTTTCCAGATCTGTTTGCAAGTTGGTTTTAGATATTTTTCAAAAGAGTTTACTTGCAAATTAACTTTGGCCTGAAAAAAAACATCTTCTGCTTCTGGTTGCAGTCAAAAAGTAGGAATGTGGGTGGAGAAAATTATTTTTTTTGTGAGTTATCTTGTAATATTACACAACAGCTTATATCAAACAAACTGTCATTGAATAGTACCAGTATCCATGAAAACTAAAATAAGGTATTGCAGCTGAATTTCTTGAACTAGGTTTTTAGCCGACCATACTTAAGTAATGGTCAAAATATTGGCATGGTTGTCGTCTGTTCGTCTGTCTGTCCATTTATCTGTTTGTGACGGATGTGTTCTGGCTAACGGGTAGGTCGTGGCGAAAAACTTTGTAAACAAATAATTTGCTGTGTGTGTTAAACTCTGCTGTGCAAATTTTCAGCCATCTAGAGCAAGGGAAACATTTTTAAATTGGGGGCTTAATGGAGGGGGAGTACGAAATTCAGTGAAAAACTGGCCATGTCTCGGAAATGTTGAGAGATACGGTCAAGGTTACTATTGATCACTAATAAGAAGTTGCATATTGGTTTTGAAATGACCTGAAATTAATCTACCTTGGAAGATCTTGAAAGCCAGCACCCGCTATTGTGGCCAAATGGTGCGAGATAGGGCCTAGGTTACTATTAATCACTAATAGGAAGTGGTATACATCCTTTCAGATGAAATGAAAATCATCGACTTTGCATGACCTTGAAAGTCACTGACAACTAGTACAGTTGGCTATCTTAGCGACAGCTGAGCTTCTTGTAGGGATGGATAGAAACCGGAATCACAGGAGTATTTAAGGCATTGTCAGAATTATTCCTGCCATGTTCAGTAAGCTCAATATTAAACATTATTGACGTGTATCTAAACGAGGAGTAATATCTATATGAGCTGAAGATTGGGTTTCATGTGATTGAGAAATTATTATTAATGATTCCTGGTAGTTAGAGAACTTACAGCGTAATCGATTTAGCAAAACCTGAAACCGGCTCGATTTCAACGTAACAGTATGAGATACCGGTGTCATATCGCATCGAAATTCTGACATTCACCCATCACTAATGTTTAGTGTATTCGCTATTCTATGGTCATTGCCATGGATACCGTCGTAAACTTCTTGTTGTGTTGCGTTTTATAATCGTAAAATAAAACCGTATAATGGGCATATATTTTGCAATTATCTCTGCATTGCTATCTAGCATTATGTTTTAATCATGTCTGTCGAAATAAGCTTTGATAGCTGCGATAATTGTAACGTAGCTATAAATAAACCGACTGGCATTGGAAACGTCCGCGTCTACGAATTGTTCACACCAAAAGCACCGGCCAGTTTCCATCGTCTTGAAAAATACAGTTAGCTAATTTAAGCAGAAAATCGAAGTAGGAATTTTTATTCTGTGGCTAGTAAGTTCATACAAGTTGCTTACTGGTTTCAACTGCATGACAAGCACATTTTAATCACCAGTGTATTAAGTCCTATGAGGTCGCCTGCAAATGCACTACTAGAAAATGACGGACCGAAGAAATCACCAGGGTGGAAAATACAACTATAAAAAATGTCAGACGAAAGTGCAGGGCTGAAAAATCCAGGACTGGAAAATGACAGAAAACAGTGCAAGGCTGGAATTTGATGGACTAGCAATGTGTGTTACAGTTCGAATGAAGGTAGCTGTCGCAAACGTCAAGATGAAACTGCATGCTGCAATTCAGTTTTTTAAGTTACACGTGTTTATTGCAATAGCATACACAGTCTAGAAGCGCGTTCGATAACTTAGCAGCTACAGTACGAACGGCTCATTGCCGCTATGCTACTGGACACTCAGCTATGGCAAGACAGCTACGAGCCACTATGAGCATATCATAGCTTAAAAATTTTATGTTACATTAAGGTTTTAGGCTAACATCTAGCCTTCTAAATGTATCAATTTTTGGATGACAGTTGAAAAATTACTCTAAATGTGTCATCATACAGTATAAAATAACATTAATGCAAAATTGTTTGCGTAATTACTATTTTTACTCGAAATTTACCTTTTACAACAACCAACAGTCATCTTTAGTGGACAAGTATGATGTCATGTTCGTCTGCAATAACCACTAACATAGATTGTTGTTTGACGAGAAATTGTAGCGGCTAGCAGTGTATCGCAGCCGAAATCTCATAGCCGTTATGTTGCTGAACGTGCCTTAGCACACTTACAATAAAAACAGTGCTGTAGTTTCTGCACAATATCACAAACATTATGTTGAAATTACATGATGCTGTTGTGAACTTTAATATACATATGTTTAATACAATAGCCTACACAGTCTAGCACAAACTTAAAATACAAACACTGTCAAACAGTGTCTTAGCTTCCCAATATCACAAACACAGTTTTACACATTTGAAATAAAATGATGTGATGGACCACAACAAGCATGCATGCAAGCAGTTAATTAATTCACACTCTAGAAGTAAGTAAGAACATTTCAATAGAGTTAAACTGTGCTCTCTAGCGTGTAAATGACAATGCAGTTTTAGCAGTTGACCTAGGTCATAAATATAGTATTAAGCCATTCTCAAGTCTGTGATTTTCCAGTGTTTCTGCATTTTCTAGCCCTGTACTTTCGTCTGACATTTTCCAGTTTTGCATTTTCCAGCCCTGCATTTTCATCGGTCATTTTTCAGTCTTGCATTTTTCGGTTTTGCTTTTTTAGTGCCCCCATCCAATCAGCCTCTCACACTATTGATTCAGAGTATAGGCAAGCTAGAGCTCCGAACTGTGGATTTTGATCTCATCGAGTTATGTTTCGCCTATTAGTGAACAGTATAAAGGATGGGCCATAAAAAACGTGCCACTTTTCTTTTGTTCATATCTTCATCAAAAATCAACTGATTTTCAAAATTCTTTTACTGATGCATTATGTGGACAATTAGCAACAAAGTCACCATACTTGCTTGCAGTCTGTTAGGCTCAAATAGACAAGCATGTTGTATTATGTGCGTTATGTAATATGTAAAATACACCATAAATGAAATGAAACATTTTCAGATGCGGACACGATGAATGCAAATGAAGTTGCTGAAGTTGCCGAGCCTGAAAAATCTGCGGACGATGCCTTGGCAGCAGGGAGTTGCGCAGAATTATTCATTTTGGGGGCATCAGATCAAAGCTGGGGGGTATGAGTT
>Ga0209671_1002602_pt1 | contig 16702 bp, 6 predicted proteins | sample WorMetHERISLAND2_2_FD_187401 | JGI IMG/M metagenome (GOLD analysis project Ga0209671, IMG submission 187401) | Marine gutless worms symbiont microbial communities from Max Planck institute for Marine Microbiology, Germany - Olavius geniculatus... | ecosystem: Host-associated > Annelida >...
TCCATGGAGTACTTAACTGGACTCCAGCATTCAGCCCTGGATTGATTCACCCTACAGGAGCCCAGGAACGACACAGCATTCACGTTCATTCACCCCCCCCCGCCTGAGGCCTCGGTGGATTATTCTACCAGCAGCAGGGTGGAGTGTACTTTAACGGTCAGTGGTGGGACGGTCCAGTACACAGCTCTGTCAGCGATGGAGTAGCTGCATGTGAGTCCTTGTCTAGCTCAGATGAAGAGCGGTGTCAGTTATACCCCGTTTACGCGATCGAGCAAACATCGAGCTGCCTCGTCCAGCTAACATATAGTCATCTCGTCGAGCCAGCTTGATCGTGTAAACGGGGCATTATGCACTTAGCCATGTGTCGGGTCGGTCTCCCGTGGTCACAGTTGACTTTAGACGTTTAGCTGAGACAACCTGCTGGCATTGCCGTGCAGTTGGCGCCTTTAACTCACCCTCCAGACTGATTATTTGACAGTGGACAACATTGGCAGTCCAGTGGACAATTTATTGTCTTCCTGTATGATTTCCACAGACAGTATGGGATTTGCTCTGCGCTTCCAACATCATTTTACTTTTGGACATAGTGCACTGTACTGGTAACCGGACACTTCGGGCCTGTTTAAACGAGCCATCATTTTCTCACACACCAAGACGTAAGCCTATGCACGTAACTAAGTAGTTAACTTTAATTTTAGTAAACAAAAAACCACTATAAATGTCTGAGACACTTAGGTCCGAAGTGTCGGGTAAGCACACTGTGCCACACCGTGCATCTGGCTACCGCTTGGTCTCTTCGCTTGGTCAATTCGCTCTCATAAATCTGGCGCCGCCAATGATGGGTACTGTAAATTACATTTCTTATTCTGTCTATAGTTAGAAGTTAATACAATTTCCGGATATTGATGGGGATTTCAGGGCGCTAATCGTTACCAGCGTCTTTCTGCTTCTGTCTGAGACTTTTTAGTCCTTTCTTCTCGTATGAGCGTCAAGAAGACATAATGTAGACTTTGGAAGCAGATATAGGCAGACGACCAAGTTGGTGAAGATATAGTGATAGCCTAGGTGTTGTGCTTGTGATGGGAAAGTCAATAGCTGATGTCCTCTACCTGGCCGCTCAGGTGAGTGTGCCATTGGGTAATATGTCATCATAGCCAGGGCCATAGAAAGCCATCGAAATATTGTGGAAAATCGTTCATGCTTCACTGTGAGATAGCTCGCTGTTGACATTTGTTGTGGCTCATGCACTCTTATTAGAATTTTGCAGACAGATATTTCGGCCAACTCCTGTTGCCTGTGTACTCTGTCGTTTCAGCTTTATCATCATCATCATCATCATCATATATTGGTTTAATAAAGAGCTGACAACACAAACGACTACAGGTGTAAAGTCCAAATTTCATTCCGCCGACTTTCACAGAAACTTCCCCACAGCGAAAGTCATGGACACATATCACTCGACATTTGTGACTTGCTTGTCGAGGGCACAAATCACGAAAGTCCAGGATACAAATCAAAGTCGGCGTAGGCCTAATGGAATTTGGGCTTAATGAGGCATTACAGTGGTGAAACTAGATCAGGAAGTGGTGAATGTGTTTTAATTCAGTGACTCCGTTTGTTTGAATGCCGCTCGCCAGCTTGTATCGACATTTTGACAACTTGTCTCGACGTTAATCGTTAATTACCGTGCACTGGTCCGTCTGCTCTGCATGGTTAATTAAATTGGTTTGACTGAATGTCGATGTGCGTGTTGTCGTTAAAGTGCATTTGGCCATGAATTGAATGCTGTTCCTGTATATGCAGGTCCGTATCTGTATTCTGTGTAGACTCTGTATGCTGCGTATGCTTACGTTTATATTTACGGTCATTATATGGGGTGCAGTGTACGCAGGGCTGTTATAAAGAGAAGGGTGTGTGTGATACGGGCATTCAAGCGTGGACGACGCTGTTATATATCAAAGCAACACAACGCCCTTCGACTGTATAGTTTTGCACTTTGACTGTACTCAGCACCCGTGTGCATTAATTAAACCATATTTGTAGAAAACGTTAGAAAAAAAATTTAAAAACGTGATAAAAGCGTTAACCTTGTTCTGCTTGTTTTGACATCAACCAAAGACTTAACTAAAATAGCAATATAGGCTAGGCTGAACATTACGATGCTGATTTGAGTACAAAATACTCTTATTTCCTTGACAGCAGTGATAAATACTTTCATTTACCTTTATTTTATACATTGACTTTTCAGCGTTTTTTTATTTTTAAATAAGAAAGTGTTGAAAAATGAAAAATAGCCATGAATTTAGCAGTTTCACCAAAGGCCTAAAGGTTTATTCGGCAGATTTATTGGATGGGTCGTTAATTTTTTTCAGTACAAAAAAGGCCGTTTTATGCAAGTTGGAGAGGCCTCAGGCACAAGATGTTTTCTGCTTTTGCTCTGAGAAGTGGATTGATCTTCTTTGAAATTTGCCCACCCCCTCTCCGATGTGATAAGCAATAAACGGCAATTTTCTTTTTTTCTATGATTTGATTTTGTGGCTCATACGCGAACCGAATCTTTAACAGTGGCGCTATAGCCTAACTATTGTAGCAACTGTAGTGGACCACGGCCCGTCGAGAACCACACCAATACCCCCCTCCCCGGAGAAAACATTCTCGCGGGGCCTTTCCGGAGAAAAATTGTTTCGAATTTTTCAGTTTAAAATGGCGCATTCTGCATGGTGTACTTTATATTTTTTGAGCGACGGCGGGGCTCTCCAAACGTCGCTGGGCCAGGGGTAATGGGGTGTTTACATGATCCAGCAAACGTCCAGCAAATGTATACAAAATACACGTGCTAATGCTGGACGTTTGCTGGATCGTGTAAACACCTTATAACTTACCCCGTCTGCCTCTTTTCTCGACGGGCCTGAATGGGCCGGCCCATCTGTGTTCGTTCACGGTGTCTGAGCGCGGTCATGGCCGGGCAGAGAATACATTTTGAGTGGAGTTAATGACAAACCCTGGACAGTGACCAAAGAGTGCGAGTCGTTCTGCTTGTCAGTCCAGCTGTCTGTGTAGACCAGGGGGTACAGACAACACCCCCTACTGGTAACAAAACCCCCTTGCAAGTTGCTACAGAACCTCTCCCCATATACGACAAAATTTTCTACGACAAGGCCCCCCTACTTTTTTCCCGTACCAAATACTGCACGTTATTGCAGGAGTTTTTTTTGGTGGGGGCAGGGTTGCAAAAAACCGTTTAAAACCCAACTTATTGGAGTTTTATAGGCTTTGGGTTTTGGCAGATTTTTAGGTTAAACTTTTTTTTGTAAAAAGACCCAACCTGATGATTTTTTCTGACTTTTGCTTCATTTTATTTGGCTGATTTGTGTGGTTTCTGTTTGCTATCTACAGCAAAGAATATGCGGATAATTGCAAATTTTTATGTCTAAAATGTTTCAAAAACTAAGGCACAATACAATATTTCATTAGTAATGGAACAATAAACTAGAACTGGATTTGGTTGAGGGTGAGTTTTTCTGGGTGGTTTTTAGCGGTTTTTAGGTGGGTTTACTCCACCCTGTCCCCAAATCCCGTGTTTTTTTTGGGGGGGGGAGTTACACGCACCTTAAAAACCTGTCCCGGTATCTGAGCCCCGGACAAAACCCTGCTATATACGATGAGGCCCCTCTTGCCGTACCTTACTGCATGTTACTGCGGAGGGGGTGTTTTGTTCTGCGGGCTTTTGTGTGGAAAGGGGGTGAGTTTGTCGTAGGCTGCTTTAGACCGAGGCCAGTATAGCTAGTGGCACATTGTGTCAATGGCCTGACCAGTCGTCGCCGTGTTGATGCCAGATGGAAGCAAGCAGCCATTGTGCATTTGTGACGCCAGCCAGGCGATTCCCCTTGCACGCCATTGTAATGGCTTTTTCGCTGCTGCTGCAGGGCTGCCTGGTCGGTCAAGAGTGTTCAGTGGCTGGCCAAACTGGCCTCCACGTTCTATCTCACTCCCCCCATGAGCTGCATGGCTCTGTCATTATTTTGTTACGCCCCGTCCCCTTCTGTCTTTCTGTCCGTCTCACTGGCGGATCCAGGGGCAATCCGGCCATGAGGGGGAGGCTTACCTTCTAGTCATATGCAGTGGTCGTCACATTCCTTTTTGAATCAGTAGAAATTTTCAACAACCAAAAAAACGAAATATCCAACCGGAAATACTTTTAGAATGCTAAAACGCTCGAACATCGTCTCCTTACCTTTTGGCCAGGGGCTCTGCTGCCCTGGACCTCGCTGCTGGGGGCTCGCGCTACTGCTCTGACCATCTCCACTTTTCCAGCTTTTGCCTTCTTGATCGGAGGGGTGGTATGTCTGCTGCCTGTCCCGGCCGGTTTAATGCCTATTGCCTGCCGGAAGTGCGTGCAGAGCGCGTGTGGGAGCGTGCAGCGGCACTGCATATGTGCACTCGAATTTTATGACAAAAATCGCTGGCGCCACTCTTATCACACCATGATTATAGTCAATCGCTCTGCCGTGTACGTGGGCTGATATTAGCTTAACTATACCTTTCACGGACTACACCTTTACAGTTAGTCATCTAAAGCCCACATTCCATTACGCCGACTTCGCGACAAAGTCTGGGACCGAATCGGACTTTCTCGCTTTTTTTCTCCGTACATTGTCATTCCATTAGAGCGCCACAAACGGGTTTGTCAGATACTTTGTCGCAACTATCTCGACATGTCGAGATGGTTTGTGTGTGTCCGCGAGTCCCGCCACTTCGTGAAAATCGGCGTAATGGAATTTGGGCTTAGGCATAAGCATTCCAGTATGTTATGTGTGCTTGTTTAACTTTCCGTTACGGGTTTGCATACCGGCAACTTGACAAGCACCGTTCGTGATTTAGTCACTGCCGACAAGTTGAAAATTTCAGTAAATTTCATGTAACGCAAACTAACAAAGTTGACTGTATGGAGAGGGGGGTTATCGTGGAGCCAGATGGGGGTTGTTAGAAACTCCCCAGTTCCCACTGGCTGAGTTGGTGATTAGCTGATGTGGACGGTCATGTGGGACAGTCTGTCATCATCAGTGTTGAGTTGATAATACTAATGTGACACTTACCATCCTGGAGCAGCTATTATTATCACTCATTAGCGTCTTAGTTTAGGGCAAGATAAGTCATTAAGTCTCTTGACACGTCGTCTCAGTGGTCAAGCTATAGCCTACTATTTCCATACGTATAGTACATCGGGGACTTAATTCACAAAACTGCCTGGGAATTTTTATAACATCTTATTAGGTTCTTTTTAGGTTTTCCAAGTTACTTCAGGAGCTGCCCTAATTTTTTTTGCAAGTTATTTCTAGGTTTTCCTAGGTATTATTTGTATATCGCGTTTTCTCCCTAGGCTATTCTTACGTCAGACTGTCTGCCTGGGTTTCGCTTCGGAATCGGAACGACTTAGGAAATTTCGTAAGTTAGACCTTAGACTGTAGTCAGGTCAAAGAAAGGGTGATGACCATTGATTGTTGCGTGCTGACACTGCTGTGGTAAGATAGTGCACATATAATCAAGGTGTAAGGTGTGTCGTGTGTTCGTAAAAAGTTGCATTTGGTGCTTTTTTGTTGCCTGTTTTTTACGCGGGCGAATGGTGCTGCTTTTGCTGTATTTTTCGTGCTGTTTTTTCTTATTATCGTCTTGAGTGCACGTGCGTAGTTTGTCTGTCCGTGTTCAACAAACCGGTATATTACAAAGCCGGTGATTATAATGTGAGATAAATGATGGCATTAGCTCTAACGCTTTTCTGCATTGTCTGCAGCCGTTATGAATGTCTTGCTAGGCTATATATTATTTTCTTTATGTTGAGCGAAAATTTCAGTCGTGCTTGGCTTGACACACTGAGTCTGCACATGACTATGTATGTGTAGCTGTGTCATGGTTTAAACGGTGTTATAGCTTTTCATGGAAAACCCATATTCAAGCTGCGGAGCGTCACCTGCCGTATGGGATCACACAGTGTTATTTTCCACCCGACACAGGTTAACGCGTCCCGCCTCAAATCCAGCCACACAGGCCGGTAGATACCCAATTTACTTACCCCAGAGGGATGGAAGGCTGAGTTGACCTTGGTGTTGGTCTTATATCGAGATGGTTTAGCTGTCCGCAGGCAATCAGCCGTCCAAGTGATAGCGACCCCGACCGGGAGTGGAACCAACGACCTCGCGATCGCAAGTCCAACGTCCAAGCCGTTACACACTACTAAGCCAGTTGTCATATTATATTTCTGTGTCGTCGTGTACTCATGCATGGTGCACGGCTTATGGTTGATGATTAGTTAGTTCACTGACACTTGTCATCTGCTGGCGTCACCTGCAGCTGTTGCTGCTTGATGCTTAGTGATGTAGAAACAACGATGTGATGTGACGTCAGCTGTTGTTCACTCCACAGTGATAGCCTCCTCCCGTACGGTCGGCCAGCCTCTAGACGCTGCTTGTGTTTGTCCTCACAATCTGCTGTGCTAAATTGCTAATGCCTCGCAGGCATCGTTCAAAAACGTTTGCCGCCAATTCTTCCGTCGGTGGAGTTTTTTTTTGCTAGCTTCGAGGGCCAGTTGTTTCAAATTGAACGAATAAATAGACGCTTGTCTTTGTTTGCGTAACAGCAGCGAATCAGAATATATACTCGGCGAGCGGGCGGGCGGGCGGCACCGTCATTATTATTTGCCAGTGACGGTTCAAGTTACTACTGTATACCTAGCATGACGCGATCTCCCGTCGACTCGAGTCTCTGCACCGGTGTTCAGTCGTTGTCCGTTGACATACGATTACGCTTCTCGGGGTCTTCTATCCCTATACGTAATAAGCGCAGCTTGCGCCCAGTGAAAAATAGGAGGGAGTTTTGTCATGGATCTGTGCAAAATTGCTATCACCAGAAAGCGCTGCTATTAGCTCAAAATGCGCCACAAACTGTTTGGCGGTCCTGCCATGGCCCTCTAAATAGAACTAACTAATCTAGAGGGCTGTGGTCCTGCTCTGCCCGGGCTCGCAGAGAGAGCTCCCACAGTCCTTCTAGCTGGACTAAAGGTGTGGGGTCCCCGGGAAGGGGGGGTGGGGTGGATGGAACGCGAAGGGGAGCAAAAAAAGAGGAGAAAAGTGCTCAGTGCTCACTTATATCAAGGCAGGAGGGGATGACGGTTTATAGTTCTGTTATATATATATATGTGATACAAGAAGTAGCAGAAAAAGCTACAACAGATAACTGTAACAAGAGCTGTGGAGCGTCACCTACCAAATCGGATCACACGGTGTTAGTTGCCACCCGATACAGGTGAACGCGCCTCGCCACGGACCCTGGCTATATATGCAGGTAAACTACCTGCATTCGACCTGTGACTATAGTTTGACGCAGCGCAGCACGACGGCGACCCGCTATTAGCTCGTCAATGTCAATATGTCTCTCAGTGACTTGATGGGAGTGCGCAATTCTCACACGGCCCTCTGTTGTATGTCGCTGGCTGGACCTGGCTAGTGCAGGCGTCATTGTAACGGCTGATCAATATTGAAAACAGCAAGAATATAAACTGGGCGCTCGTCGACTGGCTGTCTCCGGAAACCATGTGATTAGCCGCGGGCGTAGACTTTCTAGCCGCCGCAGAATATCCCGGATCCGCCGAAATTCTGGCTGCCGCCGAAAATCTCCCGAAAAAATGCGGCTAACCGTAATCGCAGCCGAATTTCTGAAATTCATTAGCCACCGCAGAAAATTCGGCTAACCTTCGACCATGTTTTGGTGGTTTTGTCTGCTTTTTATATTTATACCAAATTCACACCAGTTGGCGACGTCGATGCTACTCAACTGCTATCATCCATGACATTATGGACCACTCTCCCGAAGTCTGAACTAAACATTTGATCGTGTACTAATTCAAAGCTACAGTAGAATGCACGTATAAATGGAGTTTTTTATGTGCTACTGAGAAATTAGTGTTGTAGCCAAAAATTAGCCGAAACTTACCCAGAAATTTTTTTGCGACGAAATTCAGCTAATTCGCATGTCAGCCGTATTTTTGGTTTAGCCGGATTTATTTTTCTAGAGATTCGGCTAGGAAGTCTAGCCGTGCACTTGGCCATGCACTGCCTCATATAGGTTATTGATAAAATGCACGCCACTGTGTGCTGTATGCGGCTTGATGGTGTAACTGTAGGGTTTTGGACTCGAAAGGTCATGAGTTTGACTCTCTGTGGGGTCACTAGTATTAAGTGCTTACTGCTTAGATGGGTAACTGTTAGTGGAAAGCTATCTCAGTATGTAACCAACACTAAGGTCAACTCAGCCTTCCATCCCTCTAGGGTAGGTAAATCGGGTATCAGCCTGGGGTTAAGGTGGGGCGCATTTACCTGTTTCGGGTAGCAGCTAACACTTTGTGATCCCATATGGCAGGTGACGCTTCGTTGCTCTGTGATGGGTTTCTTGTTAAGAGCTATACAACACCTTTACCTTTTACAAATACTTTGCTGCCTTTCGCTTTTGACATGTTCTATGTACGGCTTTAGCCTTTAAGAAAAGCTTTGACACAGTAAAGCAGATAGAAGTGTGGCTGCCTGATACCCCGTTTACACCATCGAGCAAACATCGAGCTAGCTCGACGAGCTATGGTAATTAGCATGCTAATAAGGAGGTCGGGCGGATTGTAATTGGAAGGCCTATAACACGTGATTAGCTGTGGGCTAAGCCTAAGCCTACATTTGAGCCAGGGACGGGGTTTCATCAGGCCTGCTCGACGTTTGCTCGATCGTTTAAACGGGGTATGACTCGCAAATGCTGGTATGATGTTAGTGAAATTTGTGCGTGTGCGGTTGAATAGGTGTCAATAATGGTAGGTCTAATGGATCGGCTGGCTTGACATGTTCATGCTGTAATTGTGTGCAGTGCCGGGCGTCTGTATATTGGGTCTTTGAGTGGTTTTTGATCAGCTGTCATTACTGGGTCAAAGAGTGATTGATTAGCACAGAGCACAACAGATACCGAGTGAAACTCTGTAGTGAACGTTGCTGTGCAATTCATTTGTCTCACAGGAGCTGTGATTTTCTTTGAGTGAGTGAGTGAGTAGGGTTTAACGTCCCGCCCGACACAGTATAGGTCATTTCGGGGACAGCCTTTGCAGTCAAAATTGCACATACACATAATAACGGAACAAAAAAATTAACCTTTACAGAAAGTTTAACCTTTATGAAACACAAAACACAAAAAAACGACGGAAACCTAAAACTGTAAGAACTGCTGATTATAATTGTGCATATGTATCGAAAATGTCAGTTCTAATAATCTTCCCTGTTTTCCTCCAGACAGTCATCAGTCTCATAATGCTGTCTATTGGCGGACAGGGGGGGGCGATTTTCTTTGAGCGTTTTGCTAAAGGGTAAGGATGGTGTATAGCTCTTTGTAGGAAACCCATCTCCGAGCTACGGAGCGTGTCACCTGCCGTTTAGAATCACACAGTGTTACCTGGCACTCGACACAGGTGAACGCGCTACGTCTTAATCCTAGCCAGATAGGCTGGTACTCGACTTATCTATCCAGTAGGGATGGAAGGCTGAGTTGACCTAGGCGGCTGGTTACATACCGAGATGGTTTACCTGCTCGCAGACAGTCACCCATCCAAGTACTAACCCGGCCCGGTGTGGAGCAACTTCGTTGATCGGACACAACGCGTTACCGCTACGCCACGCCACCAACCCAGAATTTGTCCGTCCACAGTTTTTCGTCATCCATCAGTTTGTAATGCAAACTGTCAAGTTATGTGGTGAGATTGTATGCGTGCATCGCGGTCGGCTGCAGTGGATTGCATTGATTGTAGCAATAATCTGTGCAGTGAATGCTGAAAGCAAGCACGTTGTTGTAGGATCAAAGGAATAAACTACCTGAAGAAACGCCTCATTTTAGCCAGCCAGCCATCAAGCGGATCGTGACCGTAAACAAATCGTATTTCGTAATCCTCTGTTACAACTCGTAATCTGTCGTGCTATTGTGTGCGCTGGCACGTGAGAACTGGACTATATACCTGCAGTATATTTGTGGCGTCGTCACCGAAATCCCTGGGCTATGATGACTGCACGTTTTACTGAGAAAGAATTCTCCTATAGTGGTCGCCGGTCAGCGGTGTCGAGCTTCTTGTGACTTGTGATTTCAGGCCCTTCTCTGTCGCCGGCCCTATGGCAGCGGAACTCATGCACTGCCGAAACGTTGATGCTGTTTACACCATCTCTACCAGCCGGATCGTCTACAGTCGGTGCTGAACACGGCGGCCGGCGCGGTTGCTCGTTGGCGCCATGAAACACGACAGCATCAGACACGTGCTGCGGGGACCGACCGCCTACATTGGCTTCCAGCCCAGCAGCGCGTCCAGTTCAAGTTGTCTGCTGACATTTAAAGCGCTGCACGGACTTGCACCGACGTAAGAAAAACTTACATCTCGCCGATCTGTGTCAACCAGTGGCATCAGTTGGCAGCAGACAGAAACTGCGATCTGCCACTCGCTAAACACTCGCTTGGATCTGTGGCGTGCTGATTGGCGCCCGGTCGTTTGCTGTTGCAGCACCCAAAGCCTGCATGGAATCATCGTCTTAGATCTGCCCCGCGAAAATGTTTTCCGGGCCCCGCTGTGGCTCTGGTCGTGCCTGGATATGGCGCCTTTTGTTTGTCAGATTCCGGTAACATGAGTGTACCGAATTTAGATTAAACTGCACAAAGAGTGAAGCTTGTTATTATCGTCCATTATTATCGTCCGATCGTCGTTGTGCGACCTTCTGACACTCGACAGTCTTTCTGCGAACTACCTGAACTGGACATTTCTGGCTCTCTCTGGGTCCCTTTCTTATCAAGCGTGACGCGGGTATAGCCACGAGGATACGTGTTAAATGCGCCGTTCGGGAGAAAAAGGCGAATAATAAACTTTGTCGCTGTTGATTTTCAGTTGCATGGGATTGTGGGAACGCACGTGCTGGCCCGTTTCACACGCGTCTCACCTTTTCATACAGCTCAATGATCTCACCTGGCAGCGTTCAGTTAAGCTGGGTTGTAAAACAAAACGTGGTGGGTGGGGGTGGCTTGCACCATCAGCCAGTGGAGTGTGGACCTATAGCAGGTGTGTGCATTACGACCTGCTAATAATGCCCGCTCCACTGCTGTACGGTGTATGTAATACGTTGACGCTTAAAGCCCAAATTCCATTACGCCGACAGTCTGATTTTCACCGAAACTTTCCCGCCGGGACAGTCGCGAACACAAACCATTTTGACATGTTGAGATGTTTGCGACAAAGTCTGTGACAAGTCTGCGACAAACGCGTTTCTGTCGCTGTAGTGGAACGAATTTATTCCGTGACAAGGCACAGGGAAAGTCGGCGACAAAATTCGCGACTTGTCGCAAAGTCATCTTAATGGAATTTGGGCTTTAGTGTGCCGTCTAATGCATGCACGTGTGTACATTGTATTCTGTGTTGGGGCGGATGTCCGATGTTGTAATCGATGCTATTAGCCATGCCGTGAATCCAAATGACGTATGTGGGTGAGCGACTGAGGGTAGGCCGCCAATAACTTTCTCTCTTCCTCGCAAGATTTTGCTTACGACGACCCTGGTCCCAGCGTTTAGCAGCAGTGTTTTAGGTACTGATACTTTTGATAGTTTTTGCGGCGTTTCACACCCACGCAACTATTGGTTCCGCTGGCCGAGGCTGCAGTGCGGCTTTTGCTCGCTTGATGACCTCTATTCATTTTGAAAGCCATTCAAGTACACTGCACACACACTCACTCACTCATCAAGCTCATCAAGCCATCATATCCTTGTCAAGCACTTGCTCAACTATTCATAATAATTATCATCCTCTGAGAATGCTAGCTAAAGCTCATTTCAGCAGACGTGGATAGATAGACCTACTCGTTATGTCATGCAGTAAGCAAAGGTTCGGACATACGGCATTTGGTTCACTTTTGGTTTGGTTGCCACGTCGATATGACCCTCGGTCGTTCTCCTGATCATAGCTGGATACGTCGTCCAGGCCGCCCCGGCCTCCAGGAACAGATGGCTCCATCAGCTTCATGGGACAACAGCACTCCGCCTGCTGACCTCTGGAGACGAGCCTTGTCACGTGGACACTCGGGGGGGGAGGTGACTGTCCTTGCCGACTACGCTTTGACGACGATGACGACGATCTTATTGTTATGACCCGAGCATTAAGGAATAAGAAGTTATTGGCCGTCACCCTAAATCCGCTCCTAACGTGTGGTCATGTTTACCTCATAACTCAATCTCAGTTTAGCGTGGACTATATGGTTCTTTCAGTTGAACTTGAGTTGTTGGGTCTACATTATGGGCCTCGTGTATAGTTCATTCAGTGTGAGCAGATTGCTCAGCAGTGATTAGATGTCACTGGTGCGTGGTGTGTGTCAGTTGACTCTCGAGTTGACTGATGTTTCATTCTTGTGAGAGTTGGTCATGCTGTTCTGCATCCGGCGCTATAGCCGAGCATGTCAATGGCGCCGCCAGTCAGGCACTTATACAACCGACGCTCGTCTATAATTGCAGTGGCGTCGACAAACGCCCCCAATCTGAAATTTATGTAAAAATAGCTATTAGGGACTCAGGAAGATAATTGAAATTGTTGCCATACTATCTCATATTTTAAGGCTGCAATTGCACCAAATTCGATTTCGGCTGGCTCTCCCAGCTGGGGAGCTCACAGCACTCTTCCGGACCCCTTAGCTGGATTTTAGAGGATCTTACTTCCAAGGGGAGGGAGAAGGGAGAAGAAAGGGTATGGGAGGGGAAAGGAAAAAAGGGAAAGGAAAGGAGGCGAGCCCTTTCCCCAATTCACATTTCTGGCTACGCCACTGGTGTGGGCTATAGGCGCCCGGTGTGCTCTGCGCACGTGTATAGTCAGCCACCTGCACGCAATTAGCCAAACGATTGTTACCCGCTTGCCCGCCGTGTCGCTCCATTTCCGGTGTTATACAACTGCGTTTGGTTTATCGTCTCCGTCGTTTCCCGCCACTGATGTTATCCCGTTATCACACTGCACGCTTTATACATGGAATTCTTCACTCCATAGCGAGCGGCGCTATCTATGGACAGTTAGTTCCAAGCTTTATACAGCGGTGGGAATTCACACCTTCTTGCCATGAATGGACCTGCGGATGTGATAGTTATTATGTAGTCAGTAGGCCGATGCAGAACGCCTGTGATTACGTCCCCTGTAATCCAAGTGTGATTTTTGCTAGATCTGTATATGAAACACGTTTTTATATGGATATCTGTATGTTAAACTGTTATATTAATTATCGCTCTTGCAGCGCAAACGTTTCCGCCTATCGCGACTCATTTCTCCGTAGCTAGGTCTGTCTGTCTGTCTGTCTGTCACATTGGTCGTTTCATGCACCTTTGCTGAAATCGTTGACAGACTTAGATGGCAGGGAAGATGCAGTTGCTTCCGACTTACGAAAAAGACAGCCTATGATTCACCAGGTGTCAGCATCGATTAGCAATTCGGTCTTTTACCAATTTACTTCGGTGCTTGTTGATGTTGTTGTGAATATGATGTAGTTAGTTGATTGCTGTAATGACGTTGGCGTGTGTGGTTGCAGTTCGGCCGGACAAGACGCTGGTTTTTGCGGGCAATTTGACGTCTCCAGACTACTTCCATGAACTTCTGCTCGATGGAGACTTCCTCATCGTCGGTGCTAGGTATATAGCTATGCATGAATGAATAAATCTTTATTATGTGTTGTTGTCTTTCTCTAGTCTCTAGCTGTGTTATATGGCAGCTGTTGTTCATCTAACTGTTTTGCATATTTCAGTCAAGGGCTGTTTCTGCACGACTTTTACAGTTTCATTTTTCTGTGAACAAGAATGGTAAGGGGAGCAAATGGTGGTGATTTTTTTGGTGCATTAGAATTAAAACTCGAACTAAAGAGATTGTGTTCCTCAGCTGGAACGAAGATTAAGATAGAATGAAAATTGCACATCTCCGTTTTCTGTTTTACCTGTTTCCAGTGGTTTGTGAGGAACTGTGCAATAGGTGCTACATTTGCTAGAAGTAAAATCAGATGACACTGAGTTGAATTTTAAGAACAGTAAGAAATATAATAAACCAAAAATAAGATTTCTCGATAGTGTCTTTCTGCTGCTTCCTCTTTCTTGCTGTAGATATATATATCCTCCTGGCTAGCGTCTGTCCCAGGCTAGTTTATTATAGGCTATACTGTAAACCATTCCGGGGGGGAGGGGCAGAATACAGGTCCAGACACAGGCTATTATATGTCCAAGCCACTAGCTTAGTGGCCCAGTGGGGAGCTGTGTGTTTGGGTTTATGTGGTGATCGGTGCTGGACACAATGCAGATGTGCTAGCACTTAGACCAAGACACTCAGTACAGAGATAGATAGGCAGCCTACCATCGTTGGGATACACATAGTACAATCCTGCAAGTGATGAACAGCGTGATAATCTAGTGACCGTTTGGCATGGAATTTATACCTGCGCAGTGGATGGGTATATCAGCGTCAGTGTCTTAATGTGGCTCCAGTATCTGTGTCTGGCTGACTGAAGTCAGTGGTCAGTAGGTGATGCTGATGTTGGATGGCCTCATCGATGATTGCTGGCTGTTGCTTATGCCATGCACTATTGTTTATTGTATGCATCATTTTATTGCCAGTCCTATATCACTGCATTGCGTTGGTTAGCATTACTGAGGATCGCAGATAGAAATGTGATAGAAATGCCCAAGAGGACCTTGTTGACATTTAACTATAAACTATCTTCTCTTGTCTTTTTCCTGATTTGAGACTATTGTGTGTAATGTAATGAAAACAGAATATTTTTACTTCTCACGCATTTTTAATGTAGAGAAGAGGAGTATATGAGATCAGTGATTCAGTGTAATGTTGTGGACGGACCGACGACCGACCTCTGTTCCAGGAAGAGCCTTCCTGGAAGAAATTCAAACGGCCATATCTCTATAACGGTAACAGGTAGACGCATGGTAACTATGGACCACGCATAGGAAGTCAACTCCGGGAGACGAATAGTCACGTGACCGATGACGTCACGTGACCCTAAAAGGTCAAGGTCGTAACCCCATTATCTTTGAGGCGCTATATTTTGATAACGGTGCCAGATAGAGGGGGAGATAATTTCCAATAATGACCTCGATGCCAGTCACTATTAGTATAATATTAGACCGGTCTCGAATTGATGCCAGATCTCTAATACAACGAAAAAGCACTTAGAAGAATACAGGAGAGAATAATGCACGCAAAGAGATGGAAAAGTACGTTAGATCGGTGACAATCTAATAATATTTTTTGTTGTTGGAGTTACAGTCATTATTTTTTAATGATCATAAACCCTCTAGTTTGAGTAGTTTCTGTACTTCTGCATTAGCTTTGATTCAGTTACTGAGCTGTTTGACTGCTGAAGTAGGATCTTCACATGCCTAGCGTATCTTTGTCTTTAACATCTTACGGCACTCCTATATTCCACATTTTTTATGCATCGCTTTTGGAATATTGTGATATTTTATGATGTTGGAATGAGTGCTGTGTTTTGATTGTTTCAGAAACGTTGTGTACAACATCAGTCTGGACTCGTTGGAGGAACAGTCGGTCAGTATATACCTAGATAGCCTTCGTACTGCATCAGTCTGTTATTGAACTGCAGTGCTCAGTTAGCACATAAGCAGTTAGGTTAATGCACTTAGTACAGTTCAAAGCGCCAAAAGGGGATGATGAGCTTTCTCGCAACTGTCTATGCAAAATCTTCTTCTACTTACTTAGTACAGTAGAGTATTCAGTATATTGACTGGCGTTGATAGGCCACTGAAAGAGACACTCACAGTAGGTGCTGTATAGTTTCCTTGAGGCGCTGATTCAGCCTGTCAGATATACATGTAATGTCTTTGTTTGATGTGGCCTGAGGCACTGGATTGAATGGGACGCCATGCCTGTTAGATGGTGCTATCCCAATGCTCTTTATAACCGTAGTTTACTTTCTCACTACTTGCATTGTTAACTTGTTAACGTCTTGATGGCCATACACACTATGCAGCTTGTGTCACAGGCTGAACGGTAGTTCGAGCCGTGTTAATGGTGACTTCTCTTTCTTATGGGGAAGCCAAAAATTCGACCCCCACAGAATCAAAACCCCTGATCGGATTGAGATAAAATTTGGCACGGTTGATTACATCGGCGAGGGGACTCGTCGTGCAAAATTTTATGCAAATCCCTACAAAGGGGGCTTCTCGACAAAATGGGTGAAATATACGCAAAAATTTTTATTTATATAAGCTTTTTTTTCTTCAACGCACCCACAGGTCGGACCTCTCAAAGGATTTTTACGCTTAATACGTCAAACGAGGTGGTTCTGCACAAGGAAGTGCCTTTTTGGGGTTAGAAAATTTGTAGAATTTTTGCCAAAAATTGCCTAGAACTCGGTTAACTGAAGTCTATGAGATGGGCTCAGACTTTAGTTTGACTTGACTAGGCTATAGACGTTTGTGGTCGGCGATTTTACTCAACGGTCCAATAACTGCAATAATACGATTAGTTAAATTAGCATGATTGAAGTGTTTTCCGGGCCTGTATTAAGCGGGTGATGTGTGCAATATTAGTTCATTTATTTATATGGCCATTTTGTGAATATAAAAGGAATTTTGTTCAGTATTGTCAGCAATGCAGGCC
>Ga0209671_1002605_pt1 | contig 16696 bp, 8 predicted proteins | sample WorMetHERISLAND2_2_FD_187401 | JGI IMG/M metagenome (GOLD analysis project Ga0209671, IMG submission 187401) | Marine gutless worms symbiont microbial communities from Max Planck institute for Marine Microbiology, Germany - Olavius geniculatus... | ecosystem: Host-associated > Annelida >...
ACAGAACGCTGGGCGCCGATATTACTGTCAAAGTTATCATAAAATTCTGCACTTTCAGGAAAATGGATAAAATGTATATGTTAATTTTGGTGACCACGGACCTTTAAGCCTATATTATTTGGATGATTCCAAATTCCAATAAAAGTTTTTTCACTGTCAAAGAATGTCTTACTCAGTTCTGTGACAACTGTTTTACAAAAGTGCCCAGAAATTCCAGAATTCACTCACTTTAATCTTATAGCTACGTGAAAACTAAGTTGAGTTGTCCTGTCCACTAATTATCTTCGTTGTTGTCATAATTTTGCTTCGTTTCGCTCATGTGATTTTTATTGAGATAAACGTTGACAAAATAATAAACGCGTTTACAAAGATTTTTTTGTAAACGTAAACGTTTATCACATCTATGAACGAGACAGACGAACGGACGGGGAGCGTCTGGGAGTACCAGACGTGGAAAAAACCTAGGTTTTTAAAGAAAATTTTTAGGTTTTAGGTTTTTTAGGTTTTTCAGGCTATTTGGGTTTTTTTTAGGTTTTTGTCCAATGAACACGTGCATAAAATACAACCCAGGAAAGACGTGTTATACGCCCTTATGAGTGAACGACATATTGACGTGGTTAAAATCATAACTCAAAAAATCACGATTAAATTATGAATTAGAATATGATATGTGATAAATTTCACAACAGATATACAACATAAAACTAGACTTTTGAGAGTTTTACAGTTTTTTTGTAAAAAAAAACCTAAAAAACCTATATTTTTTCGGACCAATTTTCCTGCCCTGGTTAGGTCATACGCACAATAACGCTCTTTTGTGTGCGTCGGCGCACTGTATAGGCGTTGATGCCGCACGCCGATCACGTGTTTCATGACGTCAACCACACTGACGTCAGCGTGAAGTCGTCAGCTGAGCATGACGTAAGAGGGGCAGTGACGCAGCATGCTGGAGCGTCGTCGATGGATGTCGTCTGGAAAGGCATGGTCGTCCTGGCGGGCATCTATGTGTTCTTCGTCACCGAACGCCTCATTGCACTCTGCCGCACACCCCTGAGGCGTCGTGATTTTGACAAAGTAATATCGATCTAGAATTCACTATAATACATATAGCGGGGTCCGGGGAGACATTCCTGCGGGGCCCCTCTGGGTAGAAAATCTTTGAGTTTTTTTAAAATGGCACACTCTAGTGCACTTTATATTTTTGAGCGACGGCGGGGCCACCAAACGTCGCGGGGCCCTGAGTAACTTACCCCTTACACCACCCCGCTCTCGGCGGGTCTGCTATAATTACTGCTTGCGGAAGCGACGGCAGTATTGCATTAGCATCGTCGTTCTGACAGCGCGATAACTCGTAAACCGCTGCACCCAGTTTGACGAAATTTTGCACGAATATGTACCTTAGCAACTTAACTTATTGAAATTTGAGATCGCATGTCAAAGGTGAAAGTTACGTGTGTTTTCGTTGTTGTTTATGATATTGTCGTTTATCTTGAACAGTACCTTTGACACATTTTGTTTCGCCAACGCGTGAGGGGATTTTGATGCGATATGTCGTGTCGAACAACGTTCTGTGCAAATTTTTCACACCCTGATGATGTCGTAACCTGTCTGTAGATTTATAACTTATATGCGTTTGCATATTGTCCATACGATACTGCACAATCATTTATATAATTGTAATTGTCTGTCTGTCTGTCTGACAGTAAATCGGGTTTTCAGCCATGCTACGATGAATCAGGATGCTCAGGCTACTTCATATCCGGCAATAGGCCCAAGTGCAATTATTATTTTTCATTCACAGTAGTATGTACGTGTAATTTTCGGACCCTGCTACGTTTGACCGACCGGCGTAAATCTGCGACCAGTGATTATACGTTGCAGAAAGCCGCTGGTCGCACTGATGGCAGTGGATTGGATGAAGTCGGTCAGAGGCTGTCCTTAAGTTTTCACCAAGACGAGCACAGATCCGTCATCTACAAGCCCACCAATGACTTCAGTGCAGGTAACAAACAGGTAGCCTAGTACTAAAGCGTTTCAATCATAGATTCAGATTATGAGCCGTGTATATAACAAGGCCAACAGCACTAGCACGTCTACGATAAAATAAAATAAAACTAGTAATTTGGGGCACAGCCCAACGCGACGCCGGCCGGTGCCATAAGTCCGACCGGGGGGACATCTGAGAAGTCGAAATTCCGTTATTAGCAACGTCACGTGGTCTGAACGCAATCGCACTACACTACTCAGCACGCGCAGTGCGGACTTAGGGTGGGTCGGAATTAGACAACTGAACTTTGTCGTTAGTAGGCCGGTTTAGGCGGATTCGAGGCTCAGGGCGGTTGGCTTGCAGGTCTAAGGTCGGCGGCCGCATGGTGCTCGTGCTGCTCTGACCAAATGAACCGGGTGAACTCTCGCAGTGGCAGTTCACTGCTATATATGATGACAACACTATAAACAATGACTATGACTATTGCCGGTGCCATCACTATGTAGCATCACCATTGAGCAACACAATATCGGCATATACCAGAAGTTCTAACGTGACAGTCGGTGCGACGCAGCGCAGTGCGCCGCTGCTGTATCTAATGCAATATTCTATTTCCGACGCTCGCTTTCGCTGTGACCGGAAACGCTAAGTGTGTCGCTGAAAAATGCACTTCCGACGCTTCGTCAGTTTGGCATTTCCGCTTTGATGCGTCGTCGCTAATACACACAATTATAGCACATTATTATCTCCGCCCAGGTGAACGAAGTGAACATTGGAGGAGATTAAGATATCGGTCGTTCTGTCTGTCGTTCTGTGTACATGATGACTCATCATCATTTCTACGTGTCATACACAACCGGCAGGAACGGTGTCGCCCTTCTGTGAAAACTTCTACGTTTTGCAGTAGTAATGTTTAAATCACTTCACTTGGCGGAGATATGCACTCTCACGAGCGCCTTCTAGTTAACTATAGAAATTTGGGGCAAAGTCCAACCTGAAGCCGCCCGACGCCGCAACTCCGACCGGGGAGCAATTAAGGAGTTGAAATTTCGCTCCTAGCAACGTTGCGTGGCTTGAATGCAATCGCATTAGCTTACTCAGCACGCGCTATATGGATTTAGGATGGGTTGGAATCAGACAACAGAACTTTGTCGCTAGTGGACTAAAGTTTAACAGTTTTTTTTTGCTGAAAGCGGGAGTGATCGCGGTCGATCAAGTTTGTTTATCTTGTTCTATTCCGGAGATATTTGCGATCGATGTCTGAAGTTGTCCAAAATCATGTTTTTGACTTCATTTTTTGTCAAAGTTTTCCAAATTTGGTGACTTAGATTATAAAATAGAACATACTTCCCACCATGTGGCAAAGTTTCACGGCGATCGGTCGACGGAGCTCGGAGATATCGCGCTGAAAGAAACGAAAATAAACGGCCTAATAAAATAAAATTTAAATTTGTACGCAGGGAGTGATAGCACTTTAATTCACTGTTTGTTCGTGCGCTATTAAATGTTATGCTTGAGCATTTATAGGCCTATGCATTTAATTCACTCACTCGCAACTCATTAGCAGCTGATGTGCCTTTGATATAAACTTAAACCTGTAGTCGTAGCCTGCTTATCTATTTAGAGTTCTAACGATGTTGGACGAGAATGTTAATTTGGTCTGACAATGTCTGCGCGTGTATGTCAGAAGACATCGAGGACGGTCTGGAAGGCCGGTCAGTCAGCACCGAAGATGCCGCTGTCGTTAACAACGTAGATTTATCACAGCATCACCATCGTCAGCAGCATAGGCCTACTCTTCAACATCAAGGTCACAGTCACGGTCATCACGCTCTTGCGTCGTCGTCGATTGCGTCCGCTGCGTGGATGGTCGTCATGGGCGACGGTCTGCACAATTTCACCGACGGCCTTGCCATCGGTCGGTCTGTCCACAGATTGTCGTTGTTTTGCATACGACCCGGCCCCAGATGTTTTTTTTTGCGCCGGCGAAATGCATACAACTACCGTACAATGCCGTTGATTTTGTCCTCAATTGCACCTTTAGGAAAATTTTCTCCACGCGCTGTCAGGAAGTGGTTGAAATGTGTAAACAGGTATTCAGTTGCCAAACTCCATCCGATGCAGTGGCAAACAGAAAGTTAAAATTTTTGAGAAAGTTTATTGTGTCAAATGTTGTGTAACATATTTAAGGACGTGGCAATAAAAGAACTGTTGGTTATTGATGGCAATGCTAATTGTTACTTTTGTTCTTTTAGTTAAGTTGTTTATTTTTTAGTATTTTCTTGTATTCTCTTTTGTTTACTTGATGTCAGCGTCTTGACGAATAAAGTTGTTCATGTAATTACCATCGGCGAAGTGTCAGCACTGCGATGCTCGAGTCAGCTCGATTTTATACTGACTGTCAGTAAAACGTAGCTACGAGTAAAATAAACGTCTTTTGACGTTGTTTTTTTAGTTTTTCTCTTCTGATTTTAGTTATTTATTGGAACATGGGGCCTATAGGATTTCTTAAACTTGTTGCAGTGTAAAGGTAGGCCTAAAGGTATAAAGGTGAAGTCCAGCACTTGATATAGCGCTTCTTACAGTAGCCCAAAAGCGCTTTACAATCTTGGAAGTGGCAGCTGATCGGCATAAGCTAATGATACCACAGCACACTATGCGGCCGTTAACAAACAATTGGACCCGCGGTTTGCAGCAAACAAACATAATACTGCCCCAATCAGCCACGCTAGGCCTTTACCCCATAGCGCGTAAGCTACTACTTATTTCACATCCCAGGGAAAGGTAGGAGGCTGAGTAAGTTGGCCTGAGCACACAGTAGGTTAGCAACTTGCTCAATGTTGCTTGCAAATGACGGCAGTGAGAATCGAACCTCACTGCGAGTGACTTATGTTTTTTTAACTACTGGGTCATAAGTTCGTAACATTGAAGAAAGGCACGTTGAAGCACAAAATCAACTTATTTTGTTAAAAGAAACAGTTATTGCGCAGAGCACGTGTAAAAACTACTGTATTCCTACTACTACTACTGTATTCCTGTAGTTCAACAAAGAAGACGTGCATGGTTGCAGGTGCAGCATTTGCGAACGGTTTTGCTGGCGGCATTGCTACGACGACTGCGGTCTTCTGTCATGAACTGCCACACGAACTCGGTCAGTGAATGCCACGCAAAGGTCTATACACTGTGTCCCAAAAATCCCCGACATTGTCAATTGTAACCTAAAAAAGAATTAGCAGATTTTAAAAATTTCAGTACAAATATTAAATCATGACACAACTGGCTGTCAAATTACCATTCAAGTTTTCATTCACCCAACGTGTGTTTCTGCACTACCTGGGCAAAACGGAACGGAATAGGTGTTAAAATGAACAAAAAGGCAAATAGCATTCCCTGGTAGTTTAGAAACAGACTTTGGGTGAGGTGGGAACTTGAACCATCATTTGATGGTTAATTGTGTCAGAAGTATTTTTCCCAGAATTTTTTAATATCTGATAATTCTATTTCAAGATACCATCAACAATGTCGGGGATCCTTTTTTCTGAGACATAGTGTAGAATAAGGCAGTGTAGTCTAGTATAAAGGCAGAAGAGCTGACAGTCGCCAGTGCTAGTCATCTATGTAACTTATTTAAAAAACTTTTCATTAACACCGTGATTAAACCAATTATACTATTGCAAAGGGAAAGATTTACAGGTGCAACAAGGTTAAAACGTAGGCTTAATAGTGCAGTCAGTCAGATATGGACAGCATCAACACTTAACATAAATGCACAACACTCTCAGAAATTTGTTAAATGTATGCTAGAAAGGAGTTATACTTTTTGATTGAATTTTTTAACGGCATAGTGGCATGTATATTTTTCTAGCAAAATGTCCTACAAAGTTCTTCAAAATGCAACACAAATCATGATAGATTGAAGTGTTATATGTATGTAACGAGTTGAATATCCCTTGATTTCATCATCAACTGCTTCTTTATGAAGCTCTTCCAAACGGGTAACATCGAGGTTGTAAAGGCTTGTCAGGTCTATTTCACTTTTCATTTACCTAGTGTCCTAATTGCAAAGCATGTTATTAACTTTAATTCCAATTTAAACGTGATCTGAGATTTCTCTGTGGTTGCTGTCTGCTTGATATTATTGTGTTTGGCCATATAACCATCGTTGATGCTAAATATTATGAACAGTCTGCCAATTACTCTTAGCATTATTGTATATGTTTTTCCTTCTTTGATTGTATATTATGTATTGTCTACTACTGCCTACCAGACCAGTTAAGCCCGTTCTGGTGAAATACAGATTTTCAATGTTGGTTGCAGGTGACTTCGCTGTGCTGCTGCGCTGTGGTATGACAGTCAGACAGGCAATCACGTACAACATGGTCTCGTCGGTGCTGGCATTCACTGGCATGGCGATTGGTATCATCCTGGGAGCCGTGCATTCGGCCGCCTCGTCCTGGGTCTTCTGCCTCACTGCAGGCATCTTCATTTACGTCTCGCTCGTTGACATGGTACGCACGACCCTTTAGCACCAGTGCCTTGTATCCCTATACTTGGTGGGCGCAGCTTGCACTCAGTGAAAAATAGGGGGGAGAGTTTTTTTAACGGTGTAGATCAAAACTCTCCCCCTATTTTTACTTCGCAATCTACACCTTCAACAAGACGTTACTTCCTATTTTTACTGGGCAGTCAACACCCTTAACAAAACTTCCCACCGTCTATTTTTACTGGGCAATTTAGCCTACACCGTTAACAAAACTTTCCCTCTATATTTTACTTTCCCCTATTTTTCACTCTATATCCTTAACAAAACTTTGCTTTAGAAAGGGGAAGAAGCTTAAAGAAGGGGGAGTGGGAAATTTGAGTACGAAAATGAAGGGGATAACCTTGAGCCAGAGAGTGGGAAGAAGTTGCGCCCGATTTTAGACACTAGATTTAGAGTGATAGAAACCACTGTTTAGCACAACTTTTTCGCACGCTGATTTTCCATTGTGTCTCTTTATCTGCTGGTAGTTTTCTATATTTTTATTTCTCAGTAAACAGTGGCATGAACCGTCTCCGGGGCTTTTGAATCGAAATCTTTACAGATGATATTTGACAAACGAGATGGCAACAAAGAACAAAGCAAAAACAGATCATGAAAAGAATGGGTATAAGCATCAATATCGAGCAGAGAATGATGGAGGGGAAACTGAACTTCTTCGGCGACTGCCAGATGTCGAATGACAGGCTGATCAAACAGGTTGTTTTCGGCATAATGGATGGCAAGAACAAAAGCGGTAGACCGAAAAAGATAGACAGACGACTTAGTGGACTGGTGCAACAAGGATATCGGCACCCTGTACAGATTGGCGATGGACAGAACGAAATGGAGTCATTTCGTGAAATATGTCATAGACACCAACGGGCATTGAGCCATGGAGCAAGATAGAAAAAGAAACAAATTAAGTGGTCGGTCTGCGCATCTTTCGAGCATGCATTAAAGATTTTGTGTAGAAAGTTGCCAGGTTTCTTTTGAAGGTATGTCGCCCATCACTGACGAAAAGTACCCCAACTTTTGTCTGCCATTGTGTAGCCCAATGTAAGCCAGTGATTTCAAAAAGTTGCCCAAAAAATAAAAAGCAAGGCATTGAAGCCACGTTTTAGGACGATGATGGCTGCCAAAAGTAGCCCAATTGGCTATTTTTTCGTCAAATCTGACAACCCTGTTTTTGTAGTAGGCTACAGTAGTTGTTAAGCAACAGAAGTGATCGTAAGTATTAAAGGAATTACTACGTGTATCTTGGGAGTGAATTCTTTTATAATCTCAGCGTTCTGCAAAACACGATCCGTTTTATCTCGCATCTATAATAAGTTTTTATTGACGACATTAACAAAAAACCGCTGTTAAACACAAGACACAATAACAGTTGACGAGTTTTAAAATGTTCGAAAGTAGTAAGTCATTGTTTCCGCCTTTCACTTATTCTCGTAATTATTATCGCAACAAAGCGATTGCGGCGTCTCGCAGTTTTTTTGCGATAGGACGACTTTTTTGTAGTAATACTTCTTGAGACACTTTTGGAATTTTTCAAGGGTCACATACAATATATATTTCTGTTTTTGATGCCTGGGAACCTTTACTAGCGGGCGTATGATGATAATAATAACCATCACATCATTGAATATCCGGAAGCAGTCTTACGGCCTCCGTTTTCGTCCGACGTTGTACAGTTTACACACGAGCTACGACATAAACACAAGAAGCCTAGCTGTCGCTAGAATAGTCGACCGTACTGGTTGTCAGTGACCTTTAAGGTCATCCAAGGTCGATGATGTTCATGTCATTTGAAAGCCAATATGCGACTTCCTAACAGTGATCAATAGCAACGTAGGCCCTATCTTGCACCGTTTAGCCACAATATCGCGTACTGACCTTCAAGGTCGTTTAGGTCAAGGATATCCGTCTAATCTGGCAGCGTATGCTACTTTCTACTAGTGATTAACAGTAACCTAGGCCGTACCTCTCTCCGTTTCTGAGATATGGTCAGTTTTTCGTTGAAAAACGCACATTTTTCCTACCCCCTTCTTTCAACGCCCAATTTGAAAATGGAGTAGATGGCAGAAATTTTGCAGGCCAGCGTTTAAGACACATAGCTAATTACTCGTGTAAAAAGTTTTCCCTTTATACCCTACCCGCTGACCACAATGCATCCGTTACAGAGAGACAAACGGACGACAACTAGCTCGACCGTTACTTAAGTACGGTCGGCGGGCTAAAAACAACTAATGCTATTATTATTTATTACAGTGTGACTCTAGCAGGCTGTTGTTACGACGTTGTAACAGTTGCCGGAGATGACAAAAGGCTCTGGCGGAAGCCGCAGGTCCAAGTGCCTGAGTCTGGTGATTGACATCATCGGCCTGTCGCTAGGAGTGCTTATCATGACACTCATCGCTTTCTACGAAGACAGCATCCAACTGTTACTTACTGACGAGTGACGTCATGCTTCACCATAGACCCCAAGCCGAATCTGTTCACATTTTAAACGGTCAAAAAATAACCACTTACAAAAATGACCAGTGGTTTTCAAGGTAAACTTTTATAAAACCTGAGATAAAATGTAAAAATGTGTTTGATTGTTTTTCTACATTTGAAAAAGGTAGATAAAATAGCAATGTTTTGGGTTCCGTTTCAACAGTATTGAAGCGACGGTAGCAGATTGGTTTTTTCAATTTATAGCTGTTTTTTTAGCTAAACCGGAAATGGTGTCTGAAAAGAAATTTTGCAGCTGAAAATTGCAGCAGTTGCTGAATTAACTGCTAAAACAATCTCTTGAGCCGAGAGGTCATACTGCAGTTATGATGCAACACACCACAGTCGTATTTCTGAGATCAGCTGCCACAGAAACTATTACCGGTATCAAAAGTGTCAGAAAGACGGCTATTATTTGAGAAGTAAGACAAAAGGTACGTTTTTCTGGCGGTTTTCAGCTAGGCGTAAAATTTTTCGGCGGAATTATAGTAGCTGCTGCTGTAAAAATTCAGTTTGGTGGCTGCGGCTTGGTGTCTACAAGGTAGTTATCTCGTGCCCCAGACACGAACGAACGGTGATTTGTTACTGAGAACGATATCGTGCGCCCGAATTACACGGTGAGTCATAAACACGACACTAGACTCTTTTCATTATCTTCACCAAATACCTTGTACCTTTTAAAATTACTTTCTGATTACGCTTAGTAGAAAATTTGTATTGTTTTTTTTTTAAATCAATCACCATATACGCGAAAATGTGGGCGAGAGTTTGTTGTCGTGTTTTTTGACTTGCGGCGAATCGTGTGATATTTTAATGGCATTCTATTGAACATCATGTACAGTACCCGTTAACAATTTTTTTAGTTTGTTTTAAAGTGTTTACTCAGATTTCTGCAGGCTTAGAGTGTTGCTTTAAGCATTTGCCAAGGACGAGTTTTAATAACTTTCTTTGACAATCAAGCTATGCATTTTCTACATCTTTAATGCTACGTTGAAGCCAAAGTAATGCTGTTCAAGCAACTTTTTTACGCATGCATGCTTAGCACTGCGCTCAGTAATACCCCGTTTACGCGATCAAGCAAACATCGAGCAGCCATCGAGCAAACGTCGAACAAACATCGAACGAACATCGAGCAATTGAAGCATGCATAAAGCATAGCCTACATGAAGCAATCATCGAGCAAACATCGAGCTGGCTCGTTCAGGTAACATACAGCCAGCTCACTGAGACACCTCGTCGAGCCAGCTTGATCGTGTAAACCGGGTATAACACAAAATGCAGTAGGCCTAACGAGCTAGAGTTTTATCTACAGTGTAATTTGTACGCGGCTTTGCTAAAGCATCATCCATACCAACTCTTATATTCGACTTTATTCGTCATTCACCTTCAGCAAATAAACAAAGATTATGAATTTATGGAAAATGTTATCGTTTGGCGTACGTAGCCTATGTCCGATCGTCTGTCATCCACAATACTCACTGTGTTCGGTAAAAAAGTAAACCCGTAAACATTGTACAATAGAAATGTCAAATCTGAATGAATTTGAATAAAATCTCATACGCTGGATCGGCAATAAATTGCTAAATCGGTCACCAAATTCCGTTGAAACATTTTTTTTTCTAGAGTTATTAATAATTGAATATCAATCACAAATTATCTTTGTTACTGCAGACGATCGTGTTTTAATTAAACTGTTGAGACAACAGAAAGTGTATGGTGTTAAAAAGTTTATCGCAGAATTTCCCAGCAATCCGTGAACAATGTCAGGATTAATCAAATGGTTACTTAATACTGGACACTTCACGTTTTGGGGTGACCTCACAAAAGTCATTGTAACTATTGTTTGCATTGGTAAATTAAACTGAAATTTGGCACTTTGATTGCCAATAAACGACGCATTGTTGACGCAGAATTTTGCCAAAATTGAATTTGTTTATTACGCAAATGTACAGGGGGTTTTTAATATAATGCCATATTGGTAACGAAGATATTTTGTTATCGATTATTTATAACTCTGCTAAGAAACAATATTTTTCAACGAAATTTCATGGTTACTTCAATTTATTGCAGATTAAGTTTGCGAAAGTATATTAAGATTCATTCAGATTTGACATTTCTGTTGTACAATGTCTGGGGGTTCACTTTTTTTTACCGGATACAGTGTATAATAATGATTTATAATGTTATTTATTTGTCTTCAATAGCAGGCTCGAAGCCTGTGTATTATAATAGTGGTGCTTTAAAAATTAAATTTTTATTATAGAAGCCTCCTTTTATTTTTTTACTTGGTTGGCAAATCAGTTGTCAGTGGCGTATTTAACAATACGTATGCAGAAAGCTTCTATAGAACATGCTACAAAAGTCTAGGGTGCTAATTTAAAACAGCTCACGGGGTTGCGTCACTTTATTTCTGTGAAAGGTTTTGTCCTGTAGAGTTAGTAGGCTATCAGTCTCTTTATTCCAGTGCTAGTTAAAACGTGAAATATATAGATATTGCCGTGTGATGGCGTCTGAGATGTACGATGTTATGCAAAATGAATCTGTTAAATTAGACGGAGTATTAGACAAAACCAAATTTTTCTTATATACTCGCAGTTAGTGCTTTGTTTCTGCGCATAATCTGTATTATTTTTGGTTTTTAGTGCACAATTTGTGCATGTGCATTATGTTTTAACTGGCGTTGTTATTCCCGACCCAAGGCAAGCAAGCCAACAAAACCGATAGTGGAACTCTGTTTCGGAAAGTGAATTGTTCGACTCAGTCGCGTTGGCACGATATTGCGAAAGTTTGCGTTTGTGCGATCTTAGATCTTAGATTTAAAGCTGCAACATCAACCGACATGTACAGTACGGTTTTGATTAAATCGCTTGCTTACTGTGTCAATCATATTTTATCAATGTATGTACTTTTCAGATGCATCTAAGAACTATCGATCATGTTGCGTATTGTCGAATAATTTTTCTGCTTTGCTTACCGGCCGCTGTGATATGTTTTTGCATAATTAATTTGTACGTAACGTAGAAATGGAATGGAGTTTATTCGTTTATTGTTCAGAGTGCTAAATGGAGCCAAGTAGGACGCAATTGCCGCTTCTGTCATGTGTACGTCGACAAACGTTTGTCTAATTTAAGAAATAGAGGAGACTGGTGGTAGTTCCGCAAATTTTTCGTTGCCGCTACGGCATGTGCTAATGACCATGCAGTGGCGTCATTTATGGGGTGTTTACACGATCCAGCAAATGTCCAGCAAACTTCCAGCAAATGTAATGCTGGACGTTTGCTGGAAGTTTGCTGGACATTTGCTGGATCGTGTAAACACTCTATTAGTTTTGGGGTGGGAGGTCTGCTGACCCCTCACGCAGGATTTGTGATTTCATTTTTTCCTTGAGTGAATCCTGCGTAAACGACTGACGACAAACGTTTGGTCCCCGATTGACTTTTACTGTGGAAACTGCACAAAATTTTTAATTTCATCAGTTGATTCTTATTCAAATTGTTCCCACCCACGTGATGTCACATTTAAAAGCACCAAAGTCGATTTCGGTTGGAACTCTGCTCCAGAATTTGCTGGGGGAGCGCGCTCCCCAGACCTCTATCGCTGGATTTAAGGAGCTCTATATACTTCTAAGGGAAGGGAGGGAAGGGATAAGGAGGGAAAAGGAAAGGGGGAAAGGGATAGGAGAAAAGGATGGGAGGAGAAGGGAAGGGGACGATAATGGGGTTCCCCAGTGATTTACTGAAGTGACGCCACTGTTAATTCGTCATGCTGTTAACTCCTAGTACCAGTAACAGGATAACAGACGTTGAGGTCAGAACCAAAACCGAACAACGAACCATGGACAACATACTGAGAGAAAAACGATTACGCTGGCTTGGACATGTTTTGCATATGGGCCATCAGCGCATACCACAGCAAGCACTGTACTGGCAGGTACCATGATATAAGAGAGGCCCAGGTCGACCAGCGAACTGGAGGAGCACAATCAACAAAGACTTACAAAAGATGAAGTTCACCTGGGAAGAAGCACAGGTGGCAGCTCTTGACAGTATACACGGATGGCGTCGGAGTGTGGCCCAATGTGTCCAGTTGAATGCGGGATGAACCAAGGTCCAAGGTCAAGGACCAGTGCTATGTGGGGTTATGCTATCGAAGTACGATCGGATCGTTCGGATCTCAGCACAGTGTCAAACTTAATGCATCAGAATATTTAAATAACATACATTTTGTTGAGAAAGGAATGATAAATAAGCATTTTGGCACCTAAAGCGGGATGAAGTATATCATATACATTCATCTTGCTCGTGTTATCTCGGCTAATTTTAGCGATGATGACGATATTCAGAAGCATGCGCTAGTATGATTTAGGTTCTAGCACAGGTTTTTTTAAAAGTAGTCCCAATAACAACAGATTTTTACGGCATTCTTTCGATATTGACCCCGCGATTCTATTTCCGTAAGCAAGCGATCGAATACAGCCGTGATGCTGTGTAATATCAGAAGAAAGTCTTCTGTGCCGTGTCTGACAATATCGCGTTCTGCCAGTGTGTAGATGTTGTGTAATGGTGCAGGTTTTATCGGCACACTGTAGGCTACCGGTATAGCCTATAGCCTACCTTTGGCACCCGCACACCCACTCACATTGCGTGTTCAGTGTTGACGTCAAACTAGATACGCAACACGACACGCCTGTATAGTGTTTTAACAGAAACCGAGACCACCTGCAAACTAAAGGAAAATGTGAAAAGGTGGTGATGAGTAACAAACGACAAACTTGTGGAATTAAATGACGTCATCGTCACCGTCAGTCAAAAACCTTGGCCAGCCTGCGAAGAAGGTCACTGATAGTTCATATAGCAAGATTAATATTTATGACTTTACGCATACAATAGCCTATATATAATGCTAATTTACAGCATTAACGTTTTACAAGGTAGTGCAGCGACACGTTTTAGTTGTGATGAAAACGTTAATGATCACTTTGTTGCAAATTGTCTGCCGAGTCTGTCAGTCTAAGATGTTGAAAATTGGTTAATTATCTGCAGAATATAGCGACGTGAGTTTAGTGCCATGGTTTCTGACTCACAGTGTACATTCTCGCTGATTCTATTGCGTCACCTTATACCGGCGCATATTTCTCTAGTTGTTGATACATCACTGTAAAAAACGTCTTACCTGTTATATCTTAGCTGGGCGGTGAGTGACGTCATCATAAGCAGATATTTGGCCGCGCGGCTGCAGAGCCAAACTGGTCCAACTCTCGCGCGTAATCTCGCTCTCGCGAGAGCACCGCCACCGGTATATCGTCGGTGATAAAAGTCTCGCTTCGACTCCGCATTCTACACCTTCGGCAGCAAACGACTACAGGCTAGCACAGCGTCGAATTGCCGAAAGAATAAACGTGTGACCTATAACTGCTCATCCGGTGAAGTGTAGGAGAAAAGAAAGCATCTTTGGTGAGTCTATTTGGCTATATAGCATCGGTTGTTTTACTGGTTACACTGTCTTTCACTTTCAAAAGTCGAACTCGTGATCAATTTTCAAGTGATTGATTATGATGCAACACACTGCTGTCGTATTTATGAGATAAGCCGAAGGCAGACAGAAGCTATTAAGCTACGGCTGACATCATTCTAGTCAACTTATTGCCAGTATCAAAAGTGCAAGAAAGAATATCAATAAATTATCGTAGTCTAATTGGTTTTTTGTTAGTTAAGTTCGGTCAGGCTGCCGTAAGTGCATGTCTTGCTCGTGAAAACATCTCTGGTGCTGCGAACTTTTATTGACTAATGTGTTTATTGAGCAAATAGATGATTGACTGATTAATGAATTGATTAATTTATGGTTGATCTCGATGAACTATGGCATGTAGTGCAGGTGATGGGTCAATCGGTGACATTACGAGTCATCGTCGCAGTTGCTGTCGTCGTCGTGGGTGGTCTACTGTCGACCTATGACGTCACGGCACTGCCCGTACCGACCTGCTTTGCTTTGATCAACCACGTCCAGTCCCTGGTGACCTCCGCCCGCCCGCTGCCGCCCGCCCAACTCCCGCTCTATCTGGCCTGCCTTGGCGTTGAGCGACACCACGACCAGGAAGAGCATGACGTCACTGCTGACGTCACTGATAATGACGTCATAGTGCGTCAGCTGCTGTCTCTCGACCACCCTGATGCCGTGGATCGCGGTCGGTGGTCTGCGTTGGATCGCGCTGAGTGGTCCCCGGTTTCGGACCCCCCACCGGTCTGCGGCACGGTCGAGTGTCTGGCCGTGCGAGCGGCGCTCACGTTCGAGCCGTGCGCTAGTCTGACGCAGGCGCAGTGCTCCACTCTGATCAAAGTCCTCGAGAACCTCATTTCGGTCGGTTCAGACAATGACGAGGCAACACCGGCACGATTATTTGGCGACCACTTCCGCCAGCAGCTCGCCGCACGCGACCGAAAACCGCGTCAGAGTCACGTGACCCCCGACGACGCCACCAGAACGAAGCGGCTCGCTGCCTCCACGGGAAAAGAGAAGGTGGAAAGCAGAAACGACGAAGAAACCATCGGAAGTGCGTCGTCAAAGCGCAGCGGAAACGGTGGCGGAATGGAGCGAATTACTTTCGGTGCTGGGGTGGCCCGTCGCACGCGTCGTTCGGCATCACCGCGCGGTGGAATTCCATTTCACCTGCCGGACCCAATCACACCCGAGACGCAGGCGATCGTCGCATCTTACCTGGAATGGCGACGAAACAACGGATATGGAAGACTCAGCGGGCGATGGGGCTGAACACCGCGTCTCGCTTCGTTGCATCATTAATGGGTTAATTGCCTGCGTGTGAAACTAAGACTAAAACTACAGGGTACGACCAAAAAAGTGGACCCCTAAAGTTTTTTGCTGTTTTTTGAGCAACCGTTTACAATTTTAACTTGAAATTTTAGAGTTTTATTGAACAAACATTCTACGTCTAACTGCCAAGGAACATGTGATTCTGTTGAAAAACGAAGAAGTTATAGACTTTTTAACATGACCGCCTACCGATTTTTCAGCATTAAAAATGTTCAAGGTACTACACCAACGCAATAACATCGTTGAAACAACACAGTTAACTAATGATCAGATGCCAAAATTTCGTTGTCAATGTGAATGATCAAAGTGTCGACCGCCAGCTTCAAGCTCCAACACAAGCCTTCAGTCGCTTACTTTGATAAGTCTTTCACAGTCTTGTCGATCGGTTCTTGTGGCTAGTTGCCCCAGATAATCTGAAGCGCTTCTTTGACTTCGGCGATTGTTTTCGGCTTTGTTTTAAGTTTGGAGTAAGCCTCCAACATTGCAATCCACACGCGATAGACCATTGGGTTTACATTCGGCACATTTTGAGGTCACTGGTCCTTTGTGATAAAATCTGGACAGTTATTGGTCCACAGCCCGTTCCCTGGGCTGCGCGCTGTGTGTGCTGGTGCGCCGTCCTGCTGCCAGATGAACCCGGTGGGCAGCAAGCGCTTGCTTAAAATAAAAAACGATAATTAAGTGATAATTTATAAACAAAATAACTTACTGTTTGTCAAAACGTCACTGTAACGTCGTCGGCAGTAACGTGGTAACCGGTTTTTAAAAATTAAATAGCATTTTTAGTTTGAACATTTTTAATGCTAAAAAATCGGTAGGCGGTCAGGTTAAAAAATTATAACTTTGTCGTTTTTCAACAGAATCATATG
>Ga0209671_1002606_pt1 | contig 16692 bp, 16 predicted proteins | sample WorMetHERISLAND2_2_FD_187401 | JGI IMG/M metagenome (GOLD analysis project Ga0209671, IMG submission 187401) | Marine gutless worms symbiont microbial communities from Max Planck institute for Marine Microbiology, Germany - Olavius geniculatus... | ecosystem: Host-associated > Annelida >...
GTTCACTGAACGCTATGCGTGCCGAACTGGACGCGATGAGGTTCGCCGACCCACAAAGCAGACGCCGAGCCGAGGAGAGGACGTACCACCAAGACGACGTTCAGCGTGACGGCAGCAGGGTGAAGTCGGCACAGTCTAATGATCTGGTAAATGCAGCGCTGCAGTGGACGCGACCGCAGGACTTTACGTCACACGTCAGTCAGATGCATCAAAACACAACCAGACCACCACAGGCTGAACGTCTATCGGCGTCAGCTACGGCGACCGTTGGTGGTTCCGGGCTGCCTCTCGATCTGACAACGTCGAAAATGTCCCCAACGCCGCCGACCCCTCGACGCGACCAAATGCTGGACTCCGCTCAGGGCGGTGGCGAGGTGAAGCGGTCGCGCCGTAAAGGAAGGGCGTTTAAGGTGGACGCCGAGAGACTCAACAGCGGCAGCGAACTGGCGGACGTCGACGATCCAGTGGGACGATACAGCGCGACGACGACGACGCAGATGATAAACAGTCCGTGGCGGACATCGTCAGAGAACAACCTCGGTGACGTGACAACCGACGGTGAACCAGCGGCGGCGCGCAGTGTGAGGGTGCTTGGCGGGGGACGTGAAGCGAAGCTGAGCGATGATCGAGAGCCCGTGCTCCCTACCGTGCCGCGGTACGAGGAGGAACTTCGACGGTCTGGCTGCAGTGATACAACTCCCACGTCAGCGTCTGGATCGACGACGTCATCGCGGTCGTCGACGCCGTACCACGAATGTCGTCACTGCGGTCTGGGCTTCCGTGACGGCGAGCTGTTCGCGATGCACATGGACTTCCACGGCCGACCAGATCCGTTCACGTGTAACTTCTGCGGCGCTGCGACCGGAAACCAGGTCGAGTTCTTCCTTCACGTTGCGCATGCGCCGCACAACGTACGTCCGGTCTACGTCGTCTGATCCAAAGGCGTTATATATTCTAGGTCTGATCTACCTCGAGGCCAAACTCCACTCGCTTTGATTCGTTGTTGATTTGTCGTGTAACAAATTGTACAAGTTGTAAAAGAAATTCAGAACAAGTAACTCGAGCAATGCTCAGATGACACGCGACAGCATCGGTACTGCCACCTAAGAAATTGGTGTACTACGTGCAATAAAATATTAATGCGTTTTGAATGGGTACAAAAATGTGACACCCCCGCAAAATGTTCGTAGCAGCACATAGTAAAGATTTTTAATCCTAGCTCTCACCGTTTTTGATAGGACAACAAGGTGCAACAGGCAGACGGACGTGCAGAGAGATGGGCGGCTGTAAGATAGCTAAGACGCGCTGAGCATATCTGCTGTCGCGCGTAAAGATCGCCAACTAATCATCAGCTTGTTGCAGGACTTGTTGTGCAAATCGAAGAAGTAGAGCTTGAACTTTACAATTTAATTGCCCAGTGGTTTTAAGAGTTATGTACTGACTTGAGCTGTGATTGTCAGAGTTATATTTGGTTGACTTGGTATGTGTGTGGACGATATCAGGCTATAGGTGAACTCACTGTTCTAGTCGGTTGGTTTGGTCGGAAATTTTGTCATTGGTTCGCACTCCGAAAATATTCATCAAATTAACTCTTGCAGTGGATGTGCTATCATAAGTGTCAAATACCACATAATTTCTCCTTGGTGGTATTATTATTATTATTATTAGTATTATATTTATTGTCAATGCGGTTTTTTGGACGATACTATCAAAGTATTCCGTATTATTGTGATGATGTTGTTATCTTGGTCTGTCGTTGCGTCTGTCTGCAGTATCGTGATGTCTTGCCGTGTAGTTAAAAACAACTGTAAATGTCAGCTATTTGCGTGTAACATTAATGTCGTATGTGCTTGTATTCATACAGTAGTCCTGACGTAGAATTTTGACTTGTTGAGTTTATCTTGCCGTTCCACAGCTCGTCATAACTCAGGTATTCGCGATAGCCTACACGTGCTGCGAAGCTCTAACTCTGTGCGAATTTTTGACTGTTTGTTGCTGAACTGCTGTGAAATTCAAGTTGAATCGCAGGATAATTGTACTTGATATCAGATTTATGTCTTTTTTCGGTATTTCTTCTGCTGCGGTTTCTGAAATGGCATGGTATTTGCCGTACTTAAGTATGCTTAGAAATGGACCGTAGCTCAGTAACGCGAAATATATAAGCTATAAAATTATAAGCACAAGTAATTTTATGTAGTTATATTTTTGGCACAATATAAGCAACTCAGTTAACAAGATTATGACAGTTGCAATAAATCCTGGTTTGTCATTGATGTTCTGCGCAACCGCATATGGACAAACTGTCCGTACTTTGTATCATCGTGATTTTCGCCGCATTGTTGATACGTTTCTTCGACTTCTGTGTATTTTTGAATGTTTTTCCATTGATATTCGTATTCGTCCAACTCAGGCACCAGTGATTTTAGTGTGTTAATTTGTATGTTATTTACACACTTTGTAACATTTATTCCATCTGTTTATATCGTGTTCACGTGGCTGTTCACTATACAAAGACTTACCTGACCTACTTTAGTAATGTGCTTTTGTTTCATTGTGATGCATAATGACTTGCATTTATTTATATGCTCTATCCTAGTCGCTTGTGGATAGAGAACATGCAGTAGAGACAATATACCCGTCTACCTGTTCTAGTCAGTTGTATGAACTACAATAACAAATTAACAATGACCGCAATCAATGCAATACTATGACAAACTAAGATAAAGTGCTCTACAATGTTGTAAAAATATTTATTAGATTATTATAACTGTTGATTATAAATTGAATCATTGTCAAATTGTCAAGTAAACTACAGATTTGCGTGGTATTACTTGTTTGTTTGTTCGTGTTGGTTGATTAGCAAAAGTAGGCCTACTGAAGTAGTTAACACTGATCTGATTTTTCGTGGCTAGGCCTTGAAAGTAATTAGGAACTTGTCCGTGATCTGTGCGCTCTAACACTGCAAAATGGGGAATCTCTTTTATGGGTTAAATAGGATATAGCGTGGTCGCATATACTGACTGTTATCAGCCTTGATAGATGGATGTTAACAATTTTTTGCTTTCTAGCTAAATCTGTTAGCTAACGCTCGTCACGTCATAAAAAGGGATGATCATAAAAATTTTGGAGTGACTGACCGGAAGAGTAGAGGGAGGAGAGCGAGGGGCATCAGAGACTGGAGTATCTGGATAGTTTCAGCGAATTATGGAAAGACCTGAGAGTCCAACACAGCTCGTCGGGGCTTTCGGGAACAGAGTGCTCTGGCATCGCATGGTCGCCAGTGTGGTGAACAATATGCACGGCATCTTAAAAGAGACAGACAAAGAGAGAGAGTCGACACACGCAACGTTGAGAATAACTCGTGTATAGGCCTATATTCAGAGGCGGGGACAAAGTAGTCATGGAAGGTCGTGTTAGTACAAGGTCAGAGATATTAAGCCCGGTTGGCATCACCGGCAAGCTGGTAATTGCGTCGAGTGTTAATCTGTCCGGACACGGCGCTCCTGCTCCATCGAATCTTTACGACAACTCCCGAGTTTCACAAAACAGCATTGCTACAACCAATCTACCAGGTTTATACTTGCTGAAGAGCCGGAAATGAGAGCGTTATCTGGGGAATGCGTAAGGCCGTGTATAGGGCGCGTTTTAATGGTCGATTGGTCGTCGCGCGCAGCCTCCATTCTTCGGTGCATTTCTTATACGGCTGTTTGTCAGTCGGCGGTGGAGTTTTACGTTCGCTCGTCAGCAACAGTCGCCTGCACTGCTCGGACTGGATTGATCGTCAATACTATGTGCGGTGCCGTGCAGACACTGAACGCAGTCACTTCGCATCGGTGTTGTAGACTGAGACTCCTCGAGTCCAAACTCTTGATATGACGCCTCGCAGACAAACGATAAAGTGTCGAAAAAATCTTGAGAATTTAAAAAGTAGCACGCAGTGGCGTGTTTAGAATTTGGCAAAGGGGGGGCATGGCGAGCGCGCAGAGCGCGAGCCTATAACGGGGGTCTGGGGGCGGAACCCCAAGCGAGGTCCAGGAGCAGAGCCCCTGGTCGAAGGGTCAAGGGGGCGAAGCCCCCTGAAGCTGAAACACTTTTTGCTTTTGAACGTTCAATGGAAGACGCAAATTTGCCCATTTTTTCTGAAATTTCAAAACGCAGAAAATCACAGCGTTATATCAGATGCAATCTCACATGGCGATTTTAATCGCGTATTGTATCGGTATGAAAAAAAGACCATCAAACATTGTTGAATTTTGCAATTTTTGCTGGAAAACGGCAAAAAACGTACCTTTTCATATAAAGTCGCCAGTAAAAAAATTTTCACGGTTGGGCCAAAGGGGGGGCATCGCACCGTGCCCCCCCCCCTAATACGCCACTGGTAGCACGCACCGTGAATACTTTGTCACATCTAATTATGCAGGCCTATACTTAAGGGAAAATTGCTAACTGATAAGTGACATTAATACATTTGATAAAAGTCTTGGTCTTACTTGGTTTTGAGTCGCGCCCGCCATTTCAACGTGCACTGATTCTGATTACGTCACTGAAACGATTTCTGTTCACCGTTACATGTCGCCACGGCGAACAAGTCGTCATAGATATGAAGAAGTTCGTAGTTCCTGTTTTAGCATAGGCTATGAATGCAATTGAGAAAACAAACACTAAAGTGTGCATGCGCAAAAACGACGCACGACCAAAAATGACCAATTTTTGCACGGTAGCTAACCAAGAGAATACATGAGCTTAGCAGAATCCAGTGTCGTTAGCATAGCACTTAGCACATACAGTATATTGTGAGGCCGTCCTAATAAGCCGCAATACGCGTCTTGCCCGTCTGTCTGTCTGTCTGTTCCTCTGTCTTTGATCCATCCAATATAGTTTATACTAACTTTTAAAAAAATAAAAAGCGCAGAAATTTTTTTGGCAAAACAAACAAATGAAGGCTGTAAAAGTGAACAGTTTAATGCAAACTATGGTTCCACATTAACGGAAGCAGACGCAACATAATCTTCAACCAGTTTCTACAATTAATGACCTATGTGGTCCATTCCTCCACACATCAACACGAAATTCGCTCACAGTACATGGCAGTAATAGTCTTGCAACCATTCAAACAAATGATGTATGATCACAGAATGCATTTTACTGTCGACGGAAGATTCAACGAGCACAACGCTGCAACTAATACAGCGATTACAGCAGTGCCGTCATAGCAGGGGAGAATAGAGATACGGGAATTCTCAGCTCCTCACTAAATTTTGGCGTGTTGAAAAATTTTCCTTTAGAAGCACCAAACGTGGAGCCGGAAATGCTTATTTTAAAGAAACGTAGGGGCAAAACTAAAATTTTGAACACCCATAGTATCATTTTGTCTGAAATTTGCAGCTGTCTGTTGGAAAACCGGAAAACTGCAAATTCCGAACTCCTAGTTTTTTTTGTAACGCACGACGCGCTGACAGCGAGGTAAGTACAAATATAACGGTTTAATGAGCGAACGGAAGGCATTAATTTGAAGGCACGTTATCGAAGCAACACTCGTTACTTTAAGCAAAACTGTACGTACTTCGCGTACGATTTATATTAAATAAATAAAGGCACGATGCGGTACAAGTTCCCGGCACGCAGATCATTTCGAGTTTCACGATAAACTATATCAAACGTGAGGCACGAAAAACGACAACTAGTGTCACTAGTTATTATGCACTATAGGGCTACAGTCAGCAACTGAAAATGAGCGAAAAAACTGAAATAAAAGTGTCCGAACTGCAGAACTTCGGTTGGCATGACGATATATTGACCGACATTAATGAGGTTCGCACATGTGCGACATACAAACTTACAGACAGCGTATTTCATCGAAGCAGGAGCTTTCTCACATACTGCGATGCATCAAATACGATACAACTGTTTTATTGCAGTTTTATTCTATTTCACTTTATTCTAAATCTACTGTACATGTGTGAGACCCATATTTAACTGCAGTAGCAATGACGAAAGAAAGCTGTCAAGTGAACGTATAAAATTGAAATAAACTGCTATCGCTCAGTCACCGAAACAAGTGGCGATGGACACGACGACTTGTCGCCCGGCTAGTTGCCTGTGTACAGAAGTGACGTCAGTCAATGCCTATGAGACGGAGTCTGTGAGAAACCGGAATTAGCGCTTGGCTTCATCATCACCCAGTTTACCTGCACCAGTCGCCGAGCAGCGTCACTCTGTACATTTGACCACTTCTACACAAGAACATATGAATCGAGAATTCAATAGATATAAACAATAATAAATCAATCACTCAAAACGATTTAACAAAATCAACTAACAGACCGAAACCGACAAAATACCCGCAATAAAAACAGAAACAATAAAATAAAATATGAAGTCATGCAGTCTTTTAAAAAGTTACAGTCCATCAAACGAGAAGTAATTTTTGTTCACGTTTGTGACTCTGAGCCCATAAGTTTTACAACGAAAAAATATAAAAGCTGTACAATGCGCGACTAAAGACGTATCGATTAAACGCCCCTGTGAGAAGTCTTAATATGCAATAATTGATACGATATTGAATTCGCACTTGAAAACTGACAGAGAAGCTGTCAGTTTAATCTAGCACACAAGCTAAAGACCAAATTGTTTTAAATAAAAATACTGAATAAATGAACAGAGCCTACAATGAATTAGAAGCAGCAGCCAACCAGCTGAATATTCAAACTTTGGGCGTTCCTGGTCGACTGACTCGTGTTATTGGAATCGTTCTACTTGACGGCGCTGCACAACAAAACATCGCATTCACAGCAGTGAAATATCAGCAGCAGCAGTGAATTTTTGTCTTAATTCAGCACCTAATATTTCTTGATTTCATTATCACTTGTGCTGAACAAATAATATTTTGTTAGGCCTAGGGGCCTATTTCGAGACTGTAGACAACGTGTGCTTCAATACAGTGCTAAATTCTACTCATTTTAAAAGTACACCTCATAATTTGGCATAAAAACTGCAGTCGCAATCGTCTTTATAGTCTCTATGCAGTAAATGAAACAAATGAGACATGATCACAGAATGCATTTTAGAAATAACACTAAATGCGTATACCGGCGGCGCTGACTTTGACGGGTTCGCCAGCGCCGAAAGTTCGACTTGCTTCCAGCACGGTCGGCTACACACGACACAAGTAAACATGCAAATAAGTAAGTAAATCTTTTGCGCATCAACACAGAAACACAAAACATCAACGCACAAAAACGATACAACCTTTAAAAGACAATAGGCGAGATCAAGTTTTGCTACGACTAGTCTTAAACTAAAGTCTACGACCAAATCTGTCGTACGAGTACTTGGCTGGACATTTCTGAAATCTCAGCAAAACTTGACCTCACCCAAAACAAAACAAAAGAACACTTAAGAAAACTATAACCACAGCTGGGCAGCCAGAACTAATGTCCACGGAAACGTAACGTAACGTTTTACGTTTCTCCTATACCTTACCATACCGACTATACGCGTAGACCTACAGGGTGGGCCGAAAAAGTAAGCTATTGTACTTTTTCCATATCTTTGCTAAATATTAACCAATTTCCACATTTTTTACCAGTAGACTCTGTAAGAAATTTGCTACTCAGCGGCATGCACACCACACATATTATGTTGCTACACTACCTTGTAAAATATAAATGTCCAAAAACGTACAATATCTACAGATGGTAATAAGGTCGAGTGGTAAATTTTTAAAGTCTTTAAGTAAAATGTCAAATGGAAGTTATAGTAAGTGTCAAAAAGGCTTAAGTGAAGCTACGGAGTAAATTTTCATTTTTTAAAAATTTTTGCACAACTTGTAGGGCCGCCGTATGCATTATGCAGTTAACTGAGCAAGATTGCAGCCATCAACCAGCATTAATGTACATTAAAGACTAGTGCACAGTAAAATCGTTCAAATTACTTTTTTAAGATGTTTAATATGTCCTCCAGTGTTTTCTGACATTTACTATAACTCATATTTCAACATTTAAGTTAAATAATTGAAAAATGTATTTATAGACCTTCTGTCCATCTGTAGATATTGTACGTTTTTGGATATTTATATTTTACAAAGTAGTATAGCGACATAATAGGTGTGGTGTGCATGCCACTGGATAGCAAATTTCTTACAGAGTCCACTGGTAAAAAATTGTGAAAAATGATCAATATTTGGCGAAGATATAAACAAAGTGCAATAGCTTACTTTTTTGGCCAGACGTGTATAATAGGTTTGAAGCTGGTCAATAATAGCGCACATATTACAGTTATAAAAGTGTAGCAATTGCGTAGCACTACCAGATAAAAAGAGCTCCGTGGACTGTCAACTGCCTCCAGACTCAGAAAGGCATGAATAATGACACTAAGGAAGAATTTCGTGACTTTTAAAAATCGTAAATAGACCATCACATTTTCATAGCAGCATTCGCAGACATATACATTAAAATATTCTAGGTTCATGACTATAGGCTCACTACGTTATGGAAGGCGTCACTCTGTAAATGACCTCTCCTTCCCAGCATTGCATCACCCGATGACTCATGCAGCGAATAAGGTAGGCCTAAGTGAATACAAATGAATGAAAATCAACATTAGGTTATAAAAAAATAAACGCTCAACAATTTAACATTAATTACACACGAATCGAAGCGATGAACGAACAATATGGCGGTCGTTCACCGTGGGCAAGTCGCAATGCATGCTAGTCAGGAAGAGGGCCGTTTCGAAAACGTTGGGCTTGGCTGGCGGCTCTGCCCCTGTAGCTGCATTGTGCTATTGCATCTCAACATCAAATCGACATAACTGCTGAATCGTCAGGAATCACTTTGGTTTGCAACAGGATGGGCGACTGACCGAGAAAAGTTTTCGTGCAGATGGCTTGGCGTCTGCGACTGACTCGCTGCTGCTGCTGCTGCTAGAAGTCTTCTTATCATCAGAACCGCCACCGACACGTTTGACTGGAATGACGACCGATGACGACGGCGACTTGGAAGCACCGCCGCCAGTCTTAGACTTGACCGGCGAGTCTGACGACGTAATCGATGACGTCATCGACTCCTGACTGTCCAGTCCCGCCAGTAACCGCAGCTTGGCGATCTGCGCTCAACATCAGCAGCCGCAACTTGATCTTACCGCCTATAAACTATTACTCTGTGCACATCTACACCGATATATGTGACAATGCGACTACCGACATTAATACATGTATGCACGTCCGTCCGCCCACGTTCACGTATCGTGCATGCTACATTAACTGGGCCGTTACTAAAAAAGAAAAAGCAAGCCATGTTTATCTTGAGATGTGCACGGGTCATTCTCTTGACGGTTTTGACAGCCGGTAAGCTTGATGTTCAACCTTCAGAAGTGAACACACTGGTGAAGAAACGATTTACACCAATTTCTGTTTTTTCTATGCCTTTTTGTTTTTGATCTCTAATCAATACGTTCAGACAGACAGACGAACAAACGGACATGAAACACTTGTAACGCGGCCTGCCATATGGGATCATAGAGTGTTAGCTGTCACCCGACACAAGTGAACGCGCTTCTCCTTCACCCGTGACTGCAGCCAGACAGACCTGTACATCAAAGGGGTGGAAGGCGGAGTTGACCTTGGTGACCTTATATACAAGGTGTTTCATAAAAAAGACCAATTTTTGTTTTTTTTTCATAATTCACTCAAATGATGATCAATTTACACAAAAATTTGTAACAGTTGTAGCTGAAGAAATATTTATTCAAAATATTGCAATATAATATGGCAGTTGATTAAATATTTTTTGCTAGTTGTGACGTAACGCTGACATCATAATGTGTCACGGGTACAAGCTTGATACTCTCAACTGGTGCTGTCAGTTGCTACCCTGCTCCAATGGTGAAAAATCTGGTTCACTGATGACAAATTTTTGAAGTTTTACAGTTGCAGCCACAAAAACGTGCAAAGGGATCGCATTTACATGTCTGTGGGGATAGTTGGACTTTCACATGTTCGAGCAAGACAGTGCACTATCACACCAAGCTTGCAAGATGTTGAGTTTTTGGATCATAAGACGCCAGATTTCATGTTTCCATGTTGCTCAGTGCTGACACAATAAGCATATTTTTCATTAACGAACCAGATTAAGTTCACCATCGAAGCAGGGTAGCAACTGACAGCACCAGTTGAGACAAGCAAGCTTGTACTCATGACACATTATGACGTCAGCATTACGTCAAGACTAGCGAAGAATATTTAATCAACTGCCACATTTTGTTGCAATATTTTGAATTAGTATTTCTTCAGCTACATCTGGTACAAATTTTGTGTAAATTAATCATCATTTGAGTGAATTATGAAAAAAAAACAAAAAGCGGTCTTTTTTTATGAAACACCGTGTACATATACAGTACTTAAACAGCTCACCTGTCTGCCGACCGTTACCCATCCGAGTAGTAAAAAACCACTTGACAGCGACCCGACTGGGAGTCGAACCCATGACCTGTCGATCGTAAGTCTGACACACTACTGTTACACCGTCAAGCCTCCTCGTACCTCGGCGTTGAGGCGTGCAGCGTTCTGCCGCTCTACATCGCGGTCCCTGAGCGCCTCGTCTAGATCAGCCTGCAGCTGAGACTTGTCCGCCAGCCACTTGCCTCTCTCGCCGTCCATCTCACAGCGCAGGTCGACCATACTCTTCTGTACTTCACACAACTCCGCAGCCTTCTGATCCAGCTGCACTCACATACCAGCACATCCGCACTATCGCATTACCGAAAGCAAACATATAAATAAATGCTGCTCGTTGGGTAATTTTAATAGTATTTTGGTTACATATTCATTTTACTGACTACACATAACAGTGTACTTGATAAAGTAAGTAAAGACTTATAGTAGACAACATTTGTGCTTCACTCTTTTGTATTTTGAGTAAAAGATATCCTTCAAAATTACTCAAGCTAATCAATGACATTATTTGATATAACACTCGACAATAGAACTAGAAAAGTAAACAAGTAAATTGATAGGGCACGTAGCGTCCGCAAGAGGTCTGCCGAATCTGGCTTTTTGAAACGTCCATATTAAGCATGTCTATCTTGCACAATTATATCCTGGTATTAAACGCAATTCACTTGCACTCAAAGTGCTGCAAAATAAAGATATCTGATGACTGCTGCAAACCTGTTTGTTTTTCTTCTTCATTTCCGTCAACTCTCCGTCGAACTCCTTCTTCTGCACGGTCAGTTTGTCCAGCAGTTCTTGTCGGTCTTTGACACGCGTCTTCTCAGCGTCCATCAGTTGTTTCTGCAAGTCGCTCAGCAAGTCCTTGTTGCTCGTTGACGACTTATCGCCAGTGCTTGCTGCCGTGACGTCTGCCGCCGCTGAGTTACGTCGAAATGGTGCCGGGGTTGATCCCGGTTTCACCGCTGGACTGCTGCTGCCGCCGAACTTCTCAAACTTGCTGCGGAAGTCCGACATCTTCTGATTGCTGGTTTGAGTCGGCGTTTTGTCCTCCCCGCTGCCAGCAGCAGCAGCAGCTGCTGCAGCTTTCTGCACCAGTCACACGTCAGACATCAATTAGCATCAATCAGTTTCCAGCCGAACGAACTGAAATAATGGTCATGAATACAACTGATTCCATTTACGAGTGCTTTGCGTCGACATTTTTTCTCTTTAAACGTCTAAAAACGATGCAAGAGCAGCACATTTGCTTGTACTAATTTTAAATAATTGTAAAACATTTCGAGCATGAAAATAACCGTTACATAAAGATAGTTTATCATTGCGCTGAAATTTATTGTATGGTTAGGCCTATTTATTTATCTGTGCATGCAAGAAGCACATACAACAGGTTAAAATTTATATGCATCTATTTTCAAAAATTTCAAAGAAACACACTAAACATGCTTACAGAAGCCGGTTTTTCCTCTGCTTTGCTTTCAGTTTTTGTCGACTGAGTTTCATTCGAAAGTTGTTTTACGCGGTTTTCAAGTTCCTTGCGTTTTGCTTCTTCTGCCGCAAGTTTTGCTGTTAAGTCCTCCACGGACTTGTCCAGTACCGAAATACGCGACTTGTATTCATCCGCCTGAAAGTCAAATAAATAGAATCACGGTTGGGTGCGCCGCGCACGCTCTGTAGAAAATAAACGCCAACACTGCAAAAAGTTACGGAGAGAAGAGAAGACAAGATTTACTGGTTGCAAAGTAAACAAAGCACAAAAGAATAATCGAAACGACAATCAGCTAATCACAATTGTAATGTTATCTACTCTTTTTTGCTATGATGCACAAAGCGACCAAATAAAACATAACTTATTCGCGACTAATATATAAGTCTCTACAGGCATGAAATTCTGAAACTTGCGATTTAAATAATGTACACGTTGAGTTTATATTCCATTCTGCACTCTGTCTTGCTTATTGTTTTCCACCGTTCTTAGTTAAATAAAGAGTGCAGTAAAACCGAGTTGAGTCAGAAACCTGTCTGTCGTTCTTTTTCATCGCTTCGCGTTCTTTATTCCACGCGGCGAGTTCTTTCTCATAGCGAGACTTGACGTCTGCCAGAGCTTTCTTTGACTCGGTGGCTGCCGCGTCGCTGTCTTTCTTCTGCGACTTGAGCTGTTCCTTGCAACGACTTACCTGCGACACGACATTTCGCACTACTTTGAGCAACCACGCACACGACTAAAATCCAGACAACGATCCTTTTATATGGTGCACTGGCTGCGTGGAACGATCTGCCACCGTCGCTGCAATGTAGGCCTACTTGTGACTGCGTGTTCTAACCAGAACTTAAAAACACTACTACTTCAGCGAGCGTTTTATCTCTGATTCGGTTTTTAAATTCGTACATTATCCTTAGGTTTTATCTTACCTTTTAAGCACATATTGTACACCACTGGCCATTCTTGTGAGTGGTTACTTTTTGATTGATAGATTGATTGGTTGGTTGATTTATCGATTACTTGGTGACAGAGTTTTTCGCCACAACTCGCTGCCAGACGATATCAGTGGCTTCTATCCCCCCAAATCTAGAATCAAAATCGGGCGCAACTTTGCCCCACTTTTTGGCTCAGGTCTCCCTACTTTCGGGCTTAAATTCCCCCACTTTCGAACTTAAATTCCCCACTTCCCTCTTGGGCTTGGGAGAAGTTTTGTTAAGGATGTAAATTGTTCAGTAAAAATAGGAGGAAGTCTTGTTGAAAGTGTATGTAGACTGCTCAGTAAAAAAATTGGGAGGGGAGAATTTTGATATACATCTTTAACAACCCTCCCCCTATTTTATGGAAGGCCGGCGCAAGCTGCGCCCACCAGGTATAGGATTAGAAGCCACTATCATCATCGCAACAACACGTTTTACTTATTGGCGCAGAATGAAAACATTTCTGTTTTGTAGGTCAACACATTGTGTATTTCCAGACAGTCTGCTTTTTGTTTTATCGTTTGATACTTTTGGTTTTAGATTCATGGTTTTTTTAGCGTATATAAGACCATCGTGTAATCATGCGATATACCTGTTCCTCCAGTGACTGCACTTTCGACCGATGAAGCTCTTCGAGATTTGATTTCTCCGTCTGGAAAAGCCGTTCCTGCTTCTCAAGACGATCGGGCAGGTCATCGCCGGATGACTTCTGGTCGGATTTTAAACTCTGTGTCGAAGTCTTCTGAGATGGTACAGCTTTGGAAGCAGCTTTCTCTTGCTGGACCGGAACGACGACGACGTTGGAGCTCGTCTTCGTCTTGCCAGTTTCTCCCTGCTCAGTGCACATAAAAATTAAAACTCTTGCTACTTGCTCATAGTAGCCATATGATGGGTAATTTATCAAGCTCACGAATTGCATTCAATAAAAAGCAATATTTGCGTTTTCCATCAAAAGCTATCAAGTGATGAAGAAATTCGAAGTTACTGTCCACTACTGATTAATGTGTTCATATTTTATTTTTTTAATGCAAATGAGAAAAAAGCCGATATAATAACAGTTCAAAAACAGCGTCGTCAAGTCGCCAGAACTTATTGTACTGTATGGTGGACACAAAAACATTTTGATTTACCTGAGATTTAAGGCTGTCAAGCTCGGCCTGCAGCTTTTCAATCTGTTTCGTCTTTTCTTTTGCGTTCTTCTCCATCTCGTTCTTTTCGGTTGTTCGTCGCTGCTCGGCGTCGCTCATCTCTTTCTTCAACTTGCTGACTTCATCGCTCAGTTTCTGCTTTTCTTTAAACAGAGTCTCTTTTTCAGCAATTAACTTCTTGTTTTCATCACCAGCATCAGCAGTCGAGGTGGTCTTTTTGCCAAGTGTTTTTGACTGAAGCTTGTCCCGTCCTTCGTCTTGCTCTGACAACTTTGCCTTCATTGTCTCGAGTTCTTTCTGAAGCTTTTCGTTTGCGCTGGCAGCATCGCTGACCTCCTTCTTGCACTCAGCAGCCGTCTTATCCAACTTCTGCTGCAGTTCTTGAACTTTATCCTGAGTTTTCTTTGTCTCCGCCTCCAGTTTCGACTTTTCGGCCTTAACCGATTTTATCTCGGCTTCTTTCTTGTCTAATTTGGCTGTCAAATCCTGGACCGCTTTTGTCTTCTCCGTTAGCTCCGACGTTTCTTTGCCGAGAAAGGAAAGTTTTGATTTGGTCGCTATGCTGTCTTTCTGTTTTGATGGTTCTTCCTTGTTATCTTTCTCTTTTGACAGCGCTTCTTTTTCTTTCAAAATGGCGTCTTTTTCTTGCTGCAGCTAAAATGCACAAAATAATAAATAAGTAATTTATATGTAATTGTAAGAAACAACCAAATAAGTAAATAAAGTAATGACTAACAGTTGTTTTTAACTGCCGTCTAAGAGTTTAATTGTTAATACCCATTAAAGAAACACTTAATTGACAATTTATGTTACCGATTCATTAATATGTTGAAACTTGAAAGACAAATTGATATAGTTCACATTGCCTACTTGATAAAATATTTATGCTGCTGGTTGTTGCAAATAAATTACAAATGCAAAAACAGACAATTTACAACAGTAAATATATAGCTTGGATTAGTTCAGTAAATTTGCATTATGCTTAGTTTAAATCAAAACTACTTACAGTTGTATACACGTGAGCTATTTCTAGGCTACCTTATCGAGTTTTCCACGAAGCTCCGCTTTCTCTTTGCTACAAGATGAGCATTCTCCACTTGTCTTGTCATTCTACGACGCAATTTACAGTACGTTTACAAGCAGCAACTACATACACATGCACTACAATATGCTGAAGAAAACACTCAGTTATTTAATTTCTTTACTTAATATAAATTAGCTAGGATATCATTGTGTGAAAACAGTTACCTAACCTGTGGATTACAACAATGTTTTCCACAGCGTTTTTCACAATACTGAACGGCAGCGCTTAACAATAAATAACTAGACTTAAAAAATATAAAATAAATCGAAAATAAATTCTAAAATGGTGACAATGTTAGACTGCAGATAACATAAACCTACATAGCATGTGATAAAGTCACGTTCAATATATTTATATTATATTCAACACGGTGAATAAAGTTGAATATAATATAAACGTGTCGTGTCGTAAGTTACCGCCGAAGTCGCAGCTCCGAACTTCGCGGCAGGTTTTAGCGCGACTTTATCTTTGTCCTTCTTGGCGTCTGCTGACGACTGAACAAGATCTTCATACTTCTTCTTCCAGTCCTTCACTTGACGCTCGAGTTCCTGCTTGTCCCAACGCCAGGACGCTGGTTCTTTGTCCTTCCAGCCGGATGACTGCGGCACAGACGACGACTTTGACGTCGTCTCCTTCTGTTTCACACAGACGACAATGTCAGTTAAGACAGAGTCTGCATTCCGCCTTATCAGCGGCCCAATTAAAAGTACCCCCTCTGGTTTTTGATATAGCTGCATCAGAAATTGTTTTTTTAAAATTTTTTTACCTGTATACTCTGCCGCAAATCTGCAATTACGTAACTTAATCATTAAAATCTTATCAAATCTCAAACGCGTCGCTACACTACCTTGTGAAATATAATCAACTTTAAAACACGTGACTTACAAAGTGACTTGCAGTATTCTAAAGCTGATCATATTTTACGACTCGTCTAAAAACTATTTTCAAAGTCACCACTAATATGGCTATTGAAAGAATTTTGAAAATCGATTACTACTTGTTAAACTTATGAACACATAAAAGTAAAAAGTTAACTTTTTCACAAACCACACAGTATTTTAAGTTTTATTTAAAACAGAGCCTATAGTTAGCAATAACATTAATAAATAAAATTTAAAATTTTTTTTTAGCTTTAACTTGATTAAATACCTGTTTAGAATCCTTTGTGAGACTATCATAGTTCCGCCTAAGTTCGTCGTAGTTTTTCTGCAGTGTTTCGACGTTTTTGTTCTGCTCTTGCGCTGCCTTCAGCTCACTCTGTGACCGTTTCAGCTACACAGAAAACAACACAAATCAACCACTCTGGTTTCTCACATCATAATTTCATAGTGTACAAATTCAGACGAACAAGGCCGCATATTTCACTGTTCCAAAACTAAATAAAATGTTGCAATCGGGCAATTACTTTCCGCAGCATTGTGCATCATACAGTACTTTATTCATTAATGGCTCACGGATTAATAATCAATCTTGTGAATATGCCGCTCTATCAAATGTTTGAGAAATGAAGATATAATCATATTAATCAACGATTATTGTTAATCTGTGATTAG
>Ga0209671_1002608_pt1 | contig 16685 bp, 12 predicted proteins | sample WorMetHERISLAND2_2_FD_187401 | JGI IMG/M metagenome (GOLD analysis project Ga0209671, IMG submission 187401) | Marine gutless worms symbiont microbial communities from Max Planck institute for Marine Microbiology, Germany - Olavius geniculatus... | ecosystem: Host-associated > Annelida >...
GCATCGCCTCCTGCGCCCAAAAAATATATTTGCTTATATATAGGATCCGTGCTTCCCATATCGGGCTTGTCCAACTACAGGATAAGATTGTGGTTCGCTTCGCTCTCACAATCTATCCTTATTCGTTGGGTCCCAGAAATAATTGCGAACACCTTATGGTCAAATTGCGTTTTGACGAGGTTTGTTTATTCGTAGTGGCGGGGTTTACCCTTATAAGCGCTCAAATAAGCTATTTATGCTATCTGACAGGCAGTGGGGTGCGGTTGCAGGGGAGGGGTTTATCCCCGCCAGCAAACCAGCGCGATGATGGCTTATCGCCGGTTTTTCTTGTGCTTCATCACAGACTTGACGTATTTGCTGAACTGCCGGTCTTTTTGCCTTTTTTCAAGATAGGACATTTCCTGATAGGCGGATTCCTTGTTCATTTTCAGGTAATTCTGATACCTTTGCTCGGGCAAGCGGCCTTCATCCACAGCCTTTAAAACCGCACACCCTTCTTCCACCACATGGGTGCAGTCGTTGAAGCGACATTGTCGGGCAAGCTGGGCGATCTCGGAGAAGGTTTCATCGATCCCGGCTTCGACGCCAAAATTGCCAAGCTCCCGCATCCCGGGCGTGTCAATGATCATGGCGCCGCTTTCCAGCAAGATCAATTGCCGGGAAGTGGTGGCATGCCGCCCCTTGCCGTCTTTATCCCGGACGGACTGGGTCTTGAACACGGCGTCACCGATGAGGTTGTTCAGCAGCGTTGTTTTACCCACCCCTGAAGATCCCAGCAGGCAGTAAGTTTGGCCGGTTCTCAGCAGCTTGCCGACGTCTGTCAGGCCGGACGCAAGCTTGTTGCTGAATGGCACCACCTCAAGATCCGGCATGACGTTGTGTATCTCGGTGATCCTGGCAGCGGCCTCCGCGGCGTTTACAAGATCAATTTTGCTTAGCAACACCTTCGGTGTGATGCCGCCCTCGTTGACCATCACCAGGTAGCGCTCGAGCCGGTTGAGATTGAAATTTGTGTCCAGGGACTGCACGATAAAAGCCACATCGATATTGGCGGCAATCAACTGAAAGTCGATCTTTTTCCCGGAGGTTTTTCTTTTGAGCAGAGATTTTCGCGCTAAAACCTGATGAATAATTGCAAGGGTTTTGTCGTCGAAATAATTTACAGCGACCCAATCCCCAACGGTCGGATAGTCGATCGGCGAAGCCGCGTTGAACACCAGTTTTCCGACCAGCTCGGCCGGGACATCATAATCACCATCACCGATCGTGTAGCTGTCTTTGTGAACCGCGAGGACTCTGGCTATCTCAAGACCGCTGAGTTGTTCAGGGGCAGGATTTCCCAGGCAAGATCTGTCGAAGCCAAGTTTTTCTATGCTGCGTGAATAATTTATCATGACATCTTCGATATGGCACCCTTCGACTTTCAACGTGATTTTGGCGCAATTAATTTATTCTTTTCCAGGTTGCTCACAACAGCTTTGATCACCTCATTGATGATTTGAGCGGTGGCGTCTTTGCTTAATGTGTTTGATCTCACTGACCAGATGCGTTTTTCCGTTTTAACATCGTACAAATTGGTTTCCAAACGAACCGTGGTGCTTGAGCTGGAATATCCCGGAGAACTGAAGCGGCTGTGATAAAAACCGAATAACCCATGATGTCCCGAACTGCCTCGGTTGTAAACCTCTTGGCTTTCTTTGCCGATCAGGTGAGTGATGATCACCGCGTCATTGTCATGTTGATGGACCGCATCCAGAATCATCTCCCTTGTCATTTCCAAATCGGGCGGCATCGGTATGGCAGCTTCGCTGGAGACGGCTTCAACTCCTATCGCTTTTAAATGAGCAACGAACCTCTTCTCATAAGACCGCCGGTTGTGTTCATTGCCTGTTATGGCAATGATTAGAACATTGGATACGGGCCGCCCCTTATAGGCTTCATCGACCGGCTGTTGGGTAAGTTCGGTTCCGGCACAGGCGCAAATCAGAAGAACACAAAAAATCAGGCAGCACGGCCGTTTAACATGGTTTGCTTTCATCAAAATTCTCCTGCGGCATGTTTGTCGCGGTTATCAAAAAAACGCTCCGTTATCCAAACGTATGCCAGCGTATCTGAGCGTTTTTTTTAGAAATCGCCTATACCACGCTTTAATTATTTCGGAACCTTTTTTCGAAAAGCGGTTGGGACAAGTTTAACAGATTAGAGACTTTTTAGCGATGTTAGAATCGACAATCAGGGCTGAAGTTCCCGGCCGACGCCGAGCTCCTCCCGGGTGAAGCGGATACTGTCGACAACCGCCTGATACTCGCGGCGACGGGCTTCCTCACGGTCATCTGACCCGGGGTCGAACTCCACTTCGATGTTCAGGCGCTTCATCTCGGGATTCGATTTGAACTTTTCAGATAACAACGTTGAGGCGCTTCAATTTTAGTGGCTCATCAGCGTCTTGCCCTTTTTACCGAGTCCTTCCTGGAAGCGTGTCGGCCGCAGCGGGTTATCCCCAGGGTCCATCTTCCCGGTTGCCAGTTGGCTGATTCGCCGGCCCGCCTCGGGAGAGAGCATCACGCCGGCCCAGTAGCCGCAGTTGACATAAAACCCGGGAACTTCCGGAACCGGTCCGATCAGGGGCTGGTCGTCGGGGGTATAGACATAAAATCCGGCCGAGGTGTGCATGTCGGGCTGTCTGACGGTTTTTTCGACATTTTCAAAAAACGGCGTCAGGCGTTTGACCTTGTCCAGGGCCAGGGCTGGAAACTCCCAATCAGTGTGGACTTTTTCGGTGGGCCGACTGACCGGCTCATCCGAATCCACCCAGCCGATGATCACGCCGCCCGGCTCGGGCCTCCAGTAGGAGTTGTTGTTGACATCCACCGTAAAGGGGGCATCCTGCGGAATATCCACCGAGGTGCTTAGGTAGACCTTTTGCCGACGAACCGGTTCCAGCGGCAAATCCAAGTTGACCATTTTACCGATTTCGGCGGCGAAGGGGCCGGCCGCATTGACCACGATGGGCGTTTCGAGGATCCCCCGGTTGGTCTCCACCCCGCAGATGCGGCTTTGGTCCAGTCGGATACCGGTTGTTTTGGTGTTGATAAAAAAGCGGGCGTCACAACCCTTGGCGAATCCCTGGGTGGTTTCATGACATGACAGCCAGCCGTCCCGCTGTCGGAAGGTGGCCGCCAGCACCGATTCTGAAATATGCGGAAATCGGGCAAGGATCTCATCGCGTTCTATGAATTCCGAGTCGGTCACCCCCAATTTGTGCTGCTGTGCCACGTTCTCCTTAAGATCGGGCACCGTCTCCGGGTTATCCGTGAGGAAAAGATACCCTTGCTGTTTGATCGATATGCTGTAATCCGGCAAACCGACGACCTCGTCGAAATGCTCGAACATTTCCAGGCTCGGCAGCGCCAGTTCAGCCATGGCCGGCTCGGCGAACTGGGCCCGGAAACATTCCGCCGATGCCGGTGTCGTCAGGGTCGACAGACCGTCGCGCATCTCTACCAGAACGACGTCAAGGCCCGCTCTGGAAAGCCAGAAAGCCGTCGACACCCCCACGATGCCGCCGCCGATGACCACCGCGTCGGTTCGGCCGAAGTCATTGCCTGCCGGAGTGAATATCTTCCCCATTTTTTTTCCTCCTTTAGAGGTTCAAAGGTTCCGGGTTCCGGGTTCCGGGTTTGGGTCTTCGCGCTTTAGCCTTCGCTTTCAGCTACAGCCCAACAAGCCGCGCTACGTCCCCACAGGCTGGGTTCTGGGATGCTGCCTTCCAGCACAGAATCGGGCACGACAATCGAGGCTGAAGGCTCAACGTATATGTCCTATATGACCTATAGGTCCTATAAAATATAAGTCCTATAAGACCTATAATGCAGAACCTCTGAACCCTGAACCTTTGAACCTCCGAACCCTAAAGTAGTCCTTTCGCTTCCAAGTCCGCAGCGACCTCAGGAATACCGACCCGCACCAGGATATCTGCGGTGGGTATTCCGTTGGAGTTCCATTGACGGGCTTTGTAGTACCAGTCCAGCAGTTTCTGGATCTCCTCTTTGGATAATACATGCCCCTGGTTCGGACCGTCTGCAATGGGATCCTCGCATAACCTTGCCGGGGGTAAATCAAAGTGGCGGCCGAAGCCGCTTATTTCCCGTGCCGAAAAGGCCCGGGTCAGATGCCAGACGCGTTCGGCGACCAGGAGCAGCTCCTGCCAGCTTTTCTCCCGGCCGGTAATCAACGTAAACAATTCGGCGTAGTGATCTTCCTCGAATCCCAGCTCCATCATTTGCAGCCGACAGTTGCCAAGGACATCAAACAGGGAGCGTTTATTCTGGGAGCCAATCACGTATCCCGCGCTTTGTTCACCGACAACGGCTTTGGGCTGGGCTTCGACTTCGCCGCCGGAGGCAATCAGGTCGTGCACGTTGGTCCAGGCGCCGGCGAGATCGTGGCCCAGGACCCAGGCGCGGTTGTGATGGGCCCCGACATCGGCAGTCATGTAGGCCAGCATCATCGAGGGGGCATTGCGGCACTCGTAGCCCGACCACTCCAGCCCTTTAACGTGAATGGCAAATCGATCCGATTCCCTACCCGTTTTTGCGGCGGCGATTTTAACACCTTCGGCCAGCAAATTGCCGATACCCTGGCGGCGGGCGATTCTCTCCAGCAGAAAAATAACGGTTTCAAGGTCTGAAAAGTCAACTTCGCGACCGATTTCTTCACGGGTTAAAATGTCTTTATGAAAACACTCGATGGCCCAGCCGATCACCACGCCCGCCGAGATCGTATCCAGTCCCAGTTCATCACACAGATAATTGGCATAGGCCACTTCTTCGATAGTCTTTAAAACACAGTTGCCCCCAAACAGGGCGATAGTCTCAAATTCAGGTCCTTCGACATATGCCGAACCAAAAGATGTTTTGGTGTGCCCGTACTTGCCACACGGGGTGGGACACCCGAAGCATCCCTTGTCGGTGATTTTGAGCCGCTCGATAACGGCTCGGCCGTTGATGTCCTTGTAATGCCCGGCAAATGATGTTTGGAAGTTGCGGGTCGGAAATACGCCGACCTCATTGGTCCAGTTGGTAATGCCGGCCGTGCCTTCCGGCGTCCAGCCCTCGAAGCCGGGTTTGGCCATGACATTGCGGTAGGCTTGTTTGCCCTTGGCATAAACCTTTTCTAAATCGGCAACCGGTATGCCTTTGGTTCCCCTGACCGCAATGGCTTTCAGGTTTTTGCTGCCCATTACCGCGCCGACACCGGTCCTGCCGGCCTGGCGTCCGAAATCATGGGAGATGCAGGCAAAGCGCACCCGGTTCTCGCCGGCCGGTCCGATTGTAAGAATCTGGTAGTCATTTCCGAAATGATCCTTCAGGTTTTTTTCCGTCGTGATCGAACCCTGCCCCCAGTATTCATGCGCAGGCCGAATCTCCACCGTCTCATCGCGGATGAGCAGCAGGCAGGGGCGGTCTGCTTTGCCGGTGATCACCAGCACATCATAGCCGGCATACTTCAGCTCCGGACCGAAATGTCCGCCCATATTGCTGTCGGCATAACCGCCGGTGGCCGCAGATTTGGTGCCGAAGTGGGTTTTGCCGCCGGCCGGCAGAAAATGGCCGGTGAGGGGTCCGGTGGCGGCAATCAGTAAATTCTCGGGATCGAATGCCCCGGTGTCCGGCGGCAGTTCATCATAGAGTAGTCTGGCCACAAAACCACGGCCGCCGACAAATTCCTTCACCAGGCGCTCCGGCAGTGCATCCTTGCGGACGGTGGCGTTAGTCAGATCGACGCGTAGAATTGCACCTGCATAGCCATACATCATTTAGTTTCCTAACCCGGACGAACCGGAATAAAAAACAACAAATTACAAGCACCAAAATTCAAATAAATTCCAAATTACAATATCTAAATCTCAAATAAGATTATCCGGAAATCCGGGATAAACAAGTAGATTGAATTTTTTGAGAGCGGATTGCTACCGCGGTCGCGGCAACTCGCAGTTGAAAGCCGCTCTTAAAGGTATCGTTTTTAGCAACTTGGACCTACCGGATAGTTGCAAAAGATCGACAGCCAATTGTTTGAGATTTTGAATTTCGGGCATTGTGATTTGTTTGTTATTTGTAATTTGTTATTTGAGATTTTATTATGACTGCAATCCACATCTGACATCTCGGTTTTCCCTGATCAAGTTTATTCCTCAAAAAACATAATCGCTCCTCGCGGGCAGGTGAGCGCGCATTCGCCGCACAGGGTGCATTTAACAGGGACGTCGGAATCGGACTGCTTAAACATCACCTCGTGGGGACATACATCCACACATATCCGGCAGCCGGTGCAGGCATCCGAATCAACGAGAAAAACGCCGTTGTCAAGGCGGATGGCATCTTCGGGGCAGTTGTCGGCGCACACCCCGCACTGGTCGCACAAATGGATGCGATAATCTCCCGGGGCCGGAAAGCGGGCCTCGATGTGCAGCAGGGATCTTGACGGGTTTACTTCCTCAAAATTTACGATGGCACAGGCCAGACGGCAGGTGCCGCAGCCGGAACAATTGGCATGTACGGCGCTTAATTCCACGGGTTTTGGACTCCTTTCTCGAACCGGGCTCCCGGGCCCTCGATTTCACTTGGTCCAGCTTTTGGCCATGTGATCCATTTCCTTGATGATTTCCGGCGGCAATAGCTCTGAACCGGAATCCATCAGTTTGCGGGTTTTTTCCCTCAATCGTTCGCTGAAAACAATAGAACCGTGTGTGAGCCACTCGTCATAATTCGTCCGGTCAAACAGATCAGAATACCAAACGTTGCGAAAATGCCGCATGGTATGGTCTTCCTGGAGGTAATTCCCACCGGGGCCGACGCGATCGATCAGATCAACCGCCAGGGTTTCACCATTGACCGGAATACCACGCATGTACTGCCGCACCATGGCAAGCACTTCGTCGATCAATACCAGATAGTTCGGCGAGATAAGCGCGGAATGGTCGAGCAAACCGTTGTCATGAACCAGATCGGCGCCGCTGAGGGCCGAACTCAAACAGGAGAAGGTCGCCTCTACAGCCGCCTGGGGGTCATCAGGAAACTTGGCGTCGGAGCAGCCGGCCGTGCCGAAGAAGGGCAGCCGGTAATATTTGGCCATCTGAGCCATAGCGGCGGTCATCAGCGTCATTTCAGATGCACCGTAGGAGAAAATCGCCGTGTTCATATCCATAATCGTTGTAAAGGCGCCATAGATCACGGGCGCGCCCTTACGAACAAGTTGAGCGATTATCAGCCCGCCAAGGGACTCGGCACTTCCCTGAACGACGGTACCGGCAAAGGTTGCCGGTGAGGTCGCGCCGGCTTGAAGTCCCGGATAGAAAACTTGCGGGATGCCTTTTTCCGCACAGAATATTGTCTTTTCCAAGGTCTCGTCGTCATACCACAGAGGGGATATCGCGGTGGCAAGGGTTGCGATGCTCGGCGCCTGCCGAAAGCGTTCCTCCCCACCGGCTATCAAAACCGCCATATCGTAAACGGCGCTCAGGCTGTCGAAATTTCTGCAGCAAAAAACCAGGGGCTTTTCGCAGTGGGTTAGGGCCTGTCTGGCGCTTTCCCGGTCGGCGATGTCGGCCGGTGCATCGGAGACGAGGCCGAGAGTCATCGACCAGGTGAAGTTGGGAAGCGCATTGGCAATCTTGGCAGTGACACGGCAATCCGATCGAGTAAATCGGCGGCGCTCGTTCGTGATGGGGTCCAGATAATCGGCGCTGTCCAAGCCGGCTCCGAACCAGCTGCGGTTGTCCCCCAGCAAAATTGCCGGATCACCGCTGCGCTTGCCCAGGGCAAAGCGGGATGGTGACGCCTGGATCGACTCCGCAACCAGATCGGCAGGCAGGCGCACGCGGTCCCCGGTCACCCTGGCGCCGGCACCGTCTAACAATTCAAGAGCTCTGTCATTGGTGACGCGAAGGCCCGTGCGCGCCAGAACCTCCAGCGTGGCTTGATGGATTTGCTCGATCTGCTCCGCGCCGAATACATTCAAAGTGGGCCGGTGGGTAGACTCGGAATGATTCATTTTCATAGGCACACCTGCTTTACTTTAAACGCGGGCAGCCGCATCCTGCAAAGGAGCGCTCCTCCTGCTTCCTGCTGAGCGGGAGGTCTCAACAAGCCCCCTGGAAGGGGGCAAGAACACTGACAGAACGATTTAATTCCGAATTACGAAGCACCAAATACGAAACAAACTCCAATGACAAAAAAATTGCCGATCCTAAGGGCAGTATAGCGATAAGGACTTCGAGCAAATTTACGTATTGCTTCTATCATCCGGCCTTGAGCGTTTTGAACATTGGAACATTCGGATTTGAGATTTGTTTCGGGTTTCATATTTTTTCAAGCCGCATTGGTCAAACAGCGGATCGGGAGAACCTGTTCGCGAGCACCACTGGAAATGGTGGGTTGATGCCCAAGTGAGTTTCCGGCCAATGGTGACCCCAATAACGCTGTCAATAACTGGTTGCCTGTTGAGGTTTCAAGGTATCCAAAATCTCAGTTGAAGGTATCATAAAGTGGTTGACGCGCCGTTGAAACAGCTTGACGTGTTCTGAAATCACATTCGCCGCCTCGATGTGATCGCCATGGCTGAGATGCTCGATCAGGACCTGATGATCTCCGATCGAAAGCTCGGCATGGGACTGCATGTCATAGGACGACAAATCTTTGCTGAAGCACAGATATGCCAGCCTCTGGGATTGATTTTGCAGATTTTCAAGATAGGTGATTAAAAATGAATTATCCGAGGCCCGGTAAACAAGGCGGTGAAACCGGCTGTTCAGCATGGTCGCCTGCAAATAGTTTTTTTCAAGCCAGGCTGGCGCAAATCAGCGTTTATGCGCTTCAGTTCATCGATTTGATTTGCCTTGATACGGTTGGCGGCCAGGGCCACCGCGGAGCGTTCCAGAATGAGCATGGTTTCGAACAGGTCTCTGAGGTTGCTCAGCGTGATATCCTGCACGAAAAATCCCCGACCGTGAACCACCTCAACCAGATTCTCGGCGTTCAACCGAAAAAGGGCCTCCCGGATCGGGGTTCGGCCGATCGATAGTTTCTTGGCCGCCCACTCTTCATCAATCTGATCCCTGGGCCGCAATTTTAAGGTTACAATGAGCTCTTTGATTTTTTGGTAAGCGGCTTCACTCAGCGGCTTGGTTTTGATCGCTCTCTTTTTTCTTCATGACGGTTTTTTCTTTTATTGGGATATCGGCAATATTATATATTCTAAATATATTGTCAATATTTATTTCATATATTTTCTGTTTGGAACCCTCACTCTTCGGGCGAGAGAAAAGTTTTTACTATTTGAAATAACAGCAATTATTTATAACCTGGCCGGCAACCAGCTCACCATCGAACATAAAATTAGCCGCAAGAATTTTGTTCTTGACAGAACCGGGATGATTTTCTATGTTGGATGCGGTTTAATTTTTTTAAATTGAACAAATAGCTGAATTTAAATTTTTTTATAATTTGATTCAAAGCTATAACCCTCTCACGCCATTGGGATTCTCTTTTGCTTAAGGCATATCCGCTTATAAATTACGGCCTTCATTTTAACTACTCAGACAATAGTCAATATCAGCAACCGGAAACCCGCAGATTTTAGACAGTTAACCACGAAAGGAGGATGTTATGAACGAAAAACGAACCCTTCACCCGGCCATTTACGATCTGAAGGTCGACATGGACAAGGGGAAGATCACCCGCCGCGATTTTCTCAGATATTCGACCTTGTTGGGCATGTCTGCGTTTGCGGCCAGTCAAATGGCCGGAGTCGGCCTGGCCAGGAAGGCTTTTGCAGCCGCCCCCAAACGCGGTGGTGTGCTCAAAGTTTCCAGCACCCTTCACAAGATTACCCATCCGGCCCAGTTTTCATGGGTTTCACCGACCCAGGTCGGACGCCAGGTGGCCGAATACCTCACCTTTACCGACGGCAAGAACATCACCCATCCCTATCTGCTGAAAAACTGGGTGGTCAGCGACGATCTGAAAACCTGGACTCTGAACCTCCGCCAGGGCGTCAAGTGGAACAACGGCGACACCTTCACGGCGGATGACGTGATCTTCAATTTCAATCAGTGGATGAACAAGGACGTGGGCTCTTCCATGCTGGGACTGGTGGGGGAATACCTCGACCTGTCGGGCATCGAAAAAGTCGATCAATACGCGGTTAAACTTCATTTGAAGAAACCCGAAATTGCCCTGCCCGAACATCTATTCCACTATCCCGCGCTCATCATGAACCACCGGACCTTTCAGGGTGACTTCATCAAGGCGCCGGTGGGCACCGGCCCCTACACCCTCGAGAGCTATCGGCCGGGGGAACGGGCCGTCGTCAAGGCCCGCAAGGACTACTGGCAGAAGGGCGCCGACGGCCAGCCGCTGCCCTATATGGACGGTATGGAATTCATCGACATGGGAACCGAGATGGCGCCCCAGATCGCCGCCATCAAGGCCGGTGAAATCGACATGATCGACCTGTGTGATGTGGGCGGCGTGGATGTTTTTCAGGCCCTGAGAAATGATGCCAACATCCAGATCATACCGGTCACCAGCGCTTCGACCCGGGTGCTGCGGATGCGCGTCGATATGAAACCCTGGGATGACAACAAGGTGCGGACGGCCTTGAAGATTTGCCAGCACCACGAAAAAATCCTGGCGCTGGCCTACATGAACGAGGGCCTTCAGGGGCAGGATTTTCACGTTTATCAGCTGCACCCCGAGTACTGTGAAAAACCGATACCCGCGTACGATCCCCAGCGGGCCAAACAGCTCTTGAAGGAAGCCGGATACCCCAACGGCATCGATGTCAATTTGGCCGTGGGCACCTGGCCGGAAGTCGTGCGCTACGCCGAAATTCTCAAGCAGGATGCGGCCCCGGCCGGATTCAGGATCAATATTCAAACCATGCCTACCAGCCAGTACTGGGAAAAATGGACCGAGGTCGATCTGGGCATCACGCCCTGGATGCACCGGCCCATCGGCACCATGGTGCTCAATCTGGCCTACATCGCCGATTCCGAAGGCAAACCGGTGCCCTGGAATGAAACCCGCTGGTCGGATCCGGAGTTCTCTAAACTGCTGACAGAAGCCAACGGGCTGCTCAACGTCGACGAGCGCCGCAAAGTCTTCTGCAAACTGGAAGACATCCAGCAGCAGCGCGGCTCCATCGGCATTCCCTTCTGGCGCAACGCCTGGTACGTGCTCAGCAAAAAAGTCCAGAATGTACAGGGCGTCCCGCCGTTGTACATGACCTTCAACGAAGCGTGGATCGCCTAAGGGCAAAATGACGGGCTCAGGCGGTCTATGCGCCTGAGCCCTTTTCCGTGTGTCGTCTCTGGCAGTTGTCAAGCTTGGACCCTGAGGCGCAATCAACAACAGCAAGGTATGTCATGGCAAAATTTATCGTCAGACGAATCTTTTTGCTTCTCCTCACCATGGTTTTGGTCTCTCTGGCCGTCTTTCTGATCACCGAATCCTCTCCGGGAAACGTCGCCCGCAATGTATTGGGCGCCTTTGTCACCCCCGAGCAGGAAGCCTCTTTTCTGGCCCAGGTCGGTTTGGACAAACCTGTTTATGTGCGTTATTTCTACTGGCTTTTCGGCAGCGACTGGTCCGCCGGCCGCAAGGTGGGCATGCCCTTAAAGCGCATCAGAACCGCCGATGGGTTCGAAGAATGGTGGGCCGTGCGGGATGACGGCGCCCTGGTTCGCTGGAAACTGGAGGGTGAGAACCTGATAGCGGTCGCCCGGCTGGAATCATCGGGGGTCGACACCAAGTATACCAACAATGAAAAGTGGCATACGGATGCCAACGGAAGAAGCACCTTCTGGGGCATCGACGATCAAAACCACGCCGTTCTGTGGGAGAAGGGGACCGACAGGAAGGTTTGGACCTTTATCATTGGAACCGGCTGGATGGAAAGCTCGGGCGGACCGCTGGAATACATACCCTTGAAAAAGGGATTCATCCGCGGAGATCCGGGGGTTTCTTTTCGAACCGGCCGTCCGGTTTCCGACAGCATCTTCGTGCGGCTGCGCAACTCGCTGGTGCTGGCCGGAATCGCCTTCGTGATCGTCATGCCGTTGGCCCTGTTTCTGGGTATGCTGGCGGGCTTGAAAGAGGGCGGTTTTCGGGATCGCTTTCTGTCCATCGGGGGCATGATGTTTTCGGTCACCCCGGAATTTGCCACCGGTATCTTTCTCATTTTGATTATGTCGGTATGGCTCAAACTGGTTCCCGGCGCCACCGTCATCGGTGAACAGGCGCCCTGGGAAAGACCGGATATGCTCATCCTGCCGGTGTTGACTTTGACGCTGATCGAACTGGGGTATATCCTGCGCATCACCCGGGCCAGCATGGTCGAGGTAATGAAGTCGCCCTATATCCGCACGGCCTATCTCAAAGGCTTGCCGTACTGGCGGATTGTGTTCAAGCACGCCGTGCGCAACGCCTTGATGGCGCCGATCACCGTCATCATGCTGCACGTCAACTGGCTGATGGGCGGCATCGTAATCGTGGAGGTCGTCTTCGGTTATCCCGGTTTGGGCAAGTACCTGCTGGACTCGGCCATGTTCAAGGACATCAATGCCCTGGAAGCCGGAGCGATGATCCTGGTGTCGGTGGCCGTGCTCACCCAGCTTTTCGCCGATATCATTTATACGTTTTTAAACCCCCGTATCCGTTACAAATAGGAGTTAATCGTTATTGGTTATTAGCGCGGCCGTCGGTAAAGGGACAGAAGATTTGATCGGAAAAGAAACTGCTAATTTTCGCGCAAAGACGCCAAGGCGCTAAGACAATTCATAATATTAATCTTTTTCTTTGCGGCTTTGAGCCTTTGCGTGAGATAGATTACACGTAAAATCATACGATGTCTCCCGATGAGCTTTAATGGATGGCAATCCCGTCTTTCTACAAACAACGAATAACAATTAACCATTAACCTTGATAGCCTTGGAGCAATCATGTCGGAAACTGCATCACCGGTAATGCCAGAAGTGGCCGAGGGAAAACCCGGGATCTTAAGACGCATCCGCAACGGGCTGGCGTTCCTGTTCGCGTCCAAAATAGCCGTGGTGGGTCTTGGCATCGTCATGTTCTGGGTCGTCGTAGCTGTTTTCGCCCCCGTCTTCACCCCGTACACACCGCTGGAGCAGGATTGGAAAGCCCCCAATCAGGGACCCTCGAAGGAACACATCCTGGGTACCGACGAACTGGGAAGAGATCTGTGGTCCCGTTTGATATACGGCGCCAGGGTGGTCCTGGTGCTCATGCCCATCACCGAGAACTTTTGGATACCCGGCGGAACCGCTATCTGGGGGGTTATCGTGGCCTTGATTGTGGGCGCCACCTTGGGCTTGATCGGCGGATATCACGGCGGCTGGATCGATGAAATCATCATGCGCCTGCTGGATGCCATGATGGCGGTCCCCATCATCTTGCTTTATATGATCATCATGGCGGCCTTGGGCGCATCGGCCTTAAATGTCGTGATCGCCATCACCATCGTCGGAACGCCGGGTATCGCACGTTTGGTGCGCAGCCTCACCCTGGATATAAGAACCCGGGAATATATCCGCGCGGCCGAGACCAGGGGTGAGAGCCCGTGGCATATCATGTTTGTCGAGATTTTGCCCAATGCGCGCGGCCCCATCATCATCGATGCCATGCTGCGCATCGGCTATGCTATTTTCGCCATGGGAACCCTGGGATTTCTGGGCCTCGGGATCCCGCCGCCCTCGCCCGACTGGGGCAGCATGGTCGCCAAGGGGCGCGAGTTTATCCTGATCGGCAGCCCCTGGGCCTGTCTATGGCCGTCGCTGGCAATCGCCTCCCTGGTGGTGGGGTTGAACCTGCTGGCTGACGGGCTGCGTGAAGAGTCGATGCGGTATCAGTAATGGTTTCAGGTGTCAGGTTTCAGGTGTCAGTATCGCAGCCGTCCTGAAATGCAGCCTGTTTGATCAAAAAAGAGTGAGCGAAGCGATTCCATCCTTCGAAATTCGTTATTCGACATTCTGCGGTTCTGCGGTTCGCTTTTAACTGGGTGTAATTTCAATCAAGAAATGAAACAGATATAGAGGGTTTTTTATCATATATTGCGAAAAACTAGCGAGGAGCTAAATGAACACGGCAGAAAGGGTTGATCCGGCCAACGTCATCGAAATCGACAATCTCCAGATTTCCTACGAGACCCGCAAGGGGGATGTAGAGGCCATTCAGGGCGTCTCCTTTAAAGTCAAGGAGGGCCAAACCGTCGGCCTGGTGGGTGAATCCGGGTGCGGCAAGAGCACCATAGCTTTCGGGATCGTCAATTTTCTCGGCCCCAATGGAAAAATTGTGGGCGGCAGCATCCGCTTCCAGGGCAATGAATTGGTGGGCCGCTCCCAGGATGAGCTCAAAAACCTGCGGGGAGACCGGATTGCCATGGTGTTTCAAGACCCCATGCAGGCCCTCAACCCCTCGGTGCGCTTGGGTGATCAGTTGGCCGAGGTTCTGACCTGCCACCACGCCGATATCAGCCAGGAGGAAGCCTGGCAGCGATCCATCGATATGCTCAAACGCGTCAACATGCCGGATGTGGAAAATGTCATGACGCGCTACTCCCATCAGATATCCGGCGGGCAGCAGCAGCGGGTGGTCATTGCCATGGCGATGCTCAACAACCCGGCCCTGCTGATCATGGATGAACCCACCACCGCCCTGGATGTCACCGTGGAAGCGGCGGTCCTGGATTTAATCGAAGAGCTCAAGCAGGAATTCAATGCCGCCAATATCTTCATAACCCACAACCTGGGCGTGGTCGCCCGGGTCAGTGACTATCTGTGCGTGATGTACGCCGGCCAGATGGTGGAAAGCGGTCCCCTGGAGGCCATATTCCGCGATCCGCGCCACCCTTACACCATGGGTTTGCTCGCCAGCATACCGCGGCTGGGCGAAAGCAAAATGGACTCATTGCTGCATCCCATCCGGGGCCGCGTGCCCCCTCCGGCGGAGCGCTCCAAAACCGAATGTATCTTCGCACCCCGCTGCGACTATGTGACCGAAGACTGCCGCAAGGCGCGTCCCGGCATGACGGAAATCAGTCCCGAACACATGGCTCGCTGCATCTATGCGCTGGAAATTGAAGACCGCAAGCGTACCCGCAAGCGGAAACAGGCCGCTGAAATTATAGGAGCCAATGACGGGCCCAAAGAAGACCTGCTCAGCTTCGAGAATCTCAAAGTCTACTACCCCCAGGAGGCCAATTCAGTTGTCAGCCTGTTCGGCATGGGGGAGAAAAAATTTGTCAAAGCCGTCGATGACGTCAGCGTCAGGGTTGCCAAAGGCCGCACCCTGGGTGTCGTGGGCGAGTCCGGCTGCGGCAAGTCCTCTCTGGTCAAAGGGCTTATCGGCCTGGAACCGATTACAGGCGGCCAGGTTGAATTCATGGGGGTGGATACAACCAAGGCCGTGACCCAGCGTGATACGAAGTTGATCAAGGAAATGCAGATGGTCTTTCAAAACCCGGACTCCACCCTCAACCCCTCCTATACCGTCGGCAAGCAAATCGGCCGGCCGATCAGGCATTTTAAAACGGTTCCCAAAGGCGAAATCAAATCCGAAGTCCTGCGACTTCTAAAAGCCGTCCGGCTTTCATCGGTTTACTACGATCGCCTTCCCAGGCAGCTCAGCGGCGGTGAGAAACAAAGGGTCGGCATTGCGCGCGCTCTGGCCAGCCGGCCCGATCTGATCATTTGTGACGAACCGGTTTCCGCCCTGGATGTCTCGGTTCAGGCGGCGGTCATCAATCTGCTGCTGGAGATTCAACAGGTGTTTGGCTCATCGATGATCTTCATTGCCCACGACCTGAGTGTGGTCCGTTATTTCTCGGACGACATCGCCGTCATGTACCTGGGTCAAATCGTCGAGGTGGGGCCGGCCGACGCCATTTATGCGCCCCCCTACCATCCCTACACCGAAGCGCTGCTGTCGGCGGTTCCCATCCCGGACCCGGACGTCGAGCAGAAAGAGCTGCGCCTTTCCGGCAATGTACCCAGCGCCCTGGACCCGCCGACAGGATGCCGTTTTCACACCCGCTGCCCGCGCCGGCATGAAATGCTGCCCGATGGCGGCAAAATCTGCGAAACGGAAACGCCGCCCTGGCGAACCTCTGAAAGGGGCCACCGGATATTGTGCCATATCCCGCTGGAAGACCTCGAAAAGCTGGACCCGGTGATCTCCACCCCGGCATCGGCAGCCTAAGCAGGGTCTACAGGTTTTCCACTTTGCTATGAAGCTGCAGCAATATGGGCAACAGCATTCTATTCAGAAAAAGTGTGACTGCCAATAAGCTGATAGCTGATATAACTACGAACAGAATTACCAAAAGATGGTTTTAGAGGTAGCGGCGAAGTTTCCAGCATAGCTGCATGATCCATCGATCCCAAATATCAAAGTGAGCCTTATCCCCGCCCTTAGCAGTAAATTCAGGTATTTGCGGGCGGGGATAAACAGTTTGTCCCGCAGCCACCAGGGTTTTATATTTTAGATTTACGATCCAAATGAGTCGATTTGATCGCCAGTTCTTTGAAAAATTATCTAAACCGGCACAGTCTGATGTATTTGTCAGCGTTGTGGCCTAAATTAACTGCGCTTTGGGCCAACGCTATG
>Ga0209671_1002609_pt1 | contig 16684 bp, 12 predicted proteins | sample WorMetHERISLAND2_2_FD_187401 | JGI IMG/M metagenome (GOLD analysis project Ga0209671, IMG submission 187401) | Marine gutless worms symbiont microbial communities from Max Planck institute for Marine Microbiology, Germany - Olavius geniculatus... | ecosystem: Host-associated > Annelida >...
TTACTGGGCGCCATAGGAATACATTGCGCCTATTATTTCACATATATACCGTATAACTACCAATAGGGTTAGGATTAGGATTAGGGTTTAGGGTTAGGTGTAGGGTCAGGGTTAGGTGTAGGGTTAGAGTTAGGGTTTAGAGTTAGGGTTAGGTGTATTCCTATGGCGCCCAGTAAACTCCACTCGTCCCAATGACGTCACTCTCCGACGAAGGAGAGGGGTTCACATTATTGTGACGAGGTGTGATTTAGGGGAGGGGGATTAAAGGAAGTGTGACGTCACACACGTCACATCTGTGGGAAGGCACAATGGACCGCCAAATTCATGTCGCCATGGCAAGTTGCTGGCAGGCTGGGAGAACATTGATTACAGACAGTTTTTTAATGGCAACGAATCATTACAACACCAGAGGGGGGCGATGATAAAATGCGAGGTGTGAGGTGGGTATAGTGCGAGGGAGTGTGCGAGGAATTCGTGCGAGGAACGGGGTAATTAGGCCGAGGCCGCCCGCACTGTGTAGGACAGTGGCGCACAATGGCTGCAGGCGGCGGTGTGCTTTGATCTAATCTGTAGCAACGACGACCGTTAATTGACGTTGATGAATTACGTAACTCAGCTTGGGGGAGCAAAACATGCACAGCAGGAAACTGTTGTCGTCAGTAGGATAATGCTGTGATGCGTAGGGTCACAAAGGACACACACACGTTCATACTTTTTGGCACGGACATTGTGATAGCATTTGTATGGATAAAAATTTGGTAAAAATTTACATTAGCTCCGCCACCCCAGATTGCTTCAGAAGTGACTGAAATAGGTAGAATTAGTGTTGTTATGCGTGTTTCAGACTAATTTAATTATGGGAAACTGCAAATAATTGACTATTGAGACCCAGAAACAAAGTTCAGTTTTTGGGTGAATTCCATCATTCTAAAAAGGGTTTTTTTGATGGGGCCTATAAAGAAAAAAAGGGCTAGGTCTTTTTTGGGGGGGGACAAAAAAACATGAAAAGATATTAGTGCTGCCACCTAGGGAATGAAACACATACTAAACTCAATAATAAAAAATAATTTTATAGCTGAATAAACTACATCTACAACTCATAAAACTAGCTAAAACAGCTTAATGGTGCTACCTAGTGAATGAATATTATAGCAAAAAAATTTAGAAAAAAATAAATAAGCTGAGTAAGCACCAATGTAAATCATAAATGAATACAAAAATGCCAAAAACAGCAAAATCAAACTGCCACCCCCTGGGAAAAGAACAAAGAATTGCAGATGTTAAATAAAGCATATGAAGAACAAAGGAATTAATATTATTGCTTATCTCCACTCGAAACCCCAAATTTATTCTCGGGTAGCAATATGTTAGTCAGTTGCAGTTTCCCATAATTAAACTAGTCTGTGACCATGCTATCTGTTGCAATGTCCCCACACTGATTAATTCACAGAATTTAAATTTGGACTTTTTAGCAGTGAGTTTTTGAGTTCAATGAACTCGGGCACATGGGAGTGCAGGCAAATGCCTAATTTCAGGGGTAATGAAGATTTAGGCAAATTAGGCAAAGAATATTTAAATGATTTGCTATGCAAGTTTGGCCTTTTTTGTGTACAACATTCTAAAACTTTTGACATATCACACGCCTTTCTACGGGTAACCATCGCTGAGTTATCAATGCTCAAACAGGTCCGGGTTTTTTCAGCCTACCCTGTATAAAATTTAGTTTACCATCCAAATTACTTCAAGGTCTAGGGTTGATTAACATTTTATATGCACTTTCGGTATAGTGGTAGTATTGCAATACTTGATACCTGAAACAGTATTATTATTATGGCTCCAATTTCAGGTATCCCACAGCACTACTAATGAGTGATTACACACAGTTGCCATGGGTTTGACATTTTTTGTTGCTTGGATATACACAGTACCAATGTTTTATGAAGTGTTATGTAAATTTTGTCATTGAATTAATTTTGTTCTATAATAATGTATGTGATTATTTTCAGTGTGGTGGATGTGGAGAATGGTAGCAGTTGCCAGGTAGCAGTCAAGTCATCGATAAGTGTGTCACGATGGAGAAGAGCAGTGCTGGAACACAACTAGAACTAGTTATGTTTGAGTCACGAGTCACTGACACTTCGCAGAGTGATGCCAGTCCAGCCAGTGACATTCAGGTTTGTACAGGTTGCTTGGGATAGTCAGCATTTCCAAACGTTTTTTGCATTTATTAAAATGCTTCTCTGTGACAGATTACTTGTTTAAGTGGTGTGGCATGCACATTATGTCTCCACGGCAGGCATGAAGATAGGCATCAGAACTCGTGTGAAAAGATATTTTTCGAAGGATGTGTCACTGTCAGTGCTTTGGGATTTTACTGGAAGATGTGATAAGTTCATTCTCATCACATAAATATTTTGCTGTGTGCCTAAGTCAGCCTTAGTGTAATCTATCAACAAAATTTCAGTCGTTAATTTTTGTATCAAAGTCATGTCACTTAAGAAGCATAAAGGTGGATAGTGGATACAATGACAAGCATCGGAAATAATCCTGATGCTTTTTTCCAGTGAATGCCAACCTTTTAGTTTTTCTGCAAGTGCGAAATTTGATTAAAAAAACAGTCATAAATTGTGTCTCAGTGCATTGTTCAAAGTTTTTGATTTTTTTACAACACATTTGTATGAAGCAAACCTCAGACACTGGTAGGTTATTTAGCTTATAGCAAGAATAGCCAACTTTGTATAATGTGGTCCTGTTTTAGGAGGTGGTTGTCTGTGGCCATGACGGCAACTCATTGCCGGCATTCCCCATACAGAATGGATCACGTGTGTCACTGACATCTCTTCCAGTGGATGTTTGTCGCATTTGTCACTGTGAAGCCGAGCCAGGTTCTGCGCCATTGATATCACCGTGCGCTTGCTCCGGCACTCTGCGCTACGTGCACCAGTCGTGCCTGCAGCAGTGGATCAAGAGTGCCAACACGAAGTCTTGTGAACTCTGCAAACTCAACTTTCAGATGACTACTATGGTCAAGCCGTTTCGGAAGGTTAGTCAACGTCGGAGTACCGCTAGCGATACTGATGCTATTACTGAATTTGGAAATGTTGCAATAATTAGTGCCACCTAACAGTATTTATATACAGGATACAGCAAAGAAGTAGCCTTCTAAAGTTTTTCGCTGTATTCTGAGCAACCATTTGGAATTTTAATTTTTAATTTTGCTGGTTTATTACCTGAAATAATGTACGTGTAACTCTGAGCAAAATGTGATTCTGTTGAAAAACAACAAAGTTATAGACTTTTTAAGATGTCCGCTTACCAATTTTTTTTTGGCATTAAGAATATTTAAGCTGAAAATGCTATTTAATTTTCAAAAACCGGTTACCAAGTTACTGTTGATGATGCCACAGTGACGATTCAATAAACAGTAATTTATTTTCTTTATAAATTATTACTAAATTATCGTTCTTTTATCGCTAGCTTAAAACTAAACCAAAAGCAATCGTCAAACTCAAGAAAGTGCTTTAGGTTATCTGGGGCAACCTGCCACAAGGACCGATCAACAAGGCTGTTAAAAATTTCTCAAAGCGACTGAAGGCTTGTGTTGGAGCTTGGAGCTGGTGGTGGACACTTCAAACATTCACAGTAACAATGGAATTCTGGCATCTGATCTGAAGATTAGTGAACTGTGTTGTTTCTACAATGTTATTGAATTTGTGTTGTAGCTCTTGAACATTTTTTAATGTTCAACAATCGGTAGGCGGTCCCATTAAAAAGTCTGTAACTTTGTAGGTTTTCAACAGAATCACATTTTACTTGACAGTTAGATGTAGAACATTTCGGGTAATAAATCTGTAAGATTTTCGTCTAAAATTACAAATGGTTACTGAGAAAGTAAGAATACAGCGAAAAGCTTTAGGGGGCTACTTTTTTGCAGCACCCTGTAGTTTGTCTAGAGTCATAGTGTTGTAAAACGCATGAAGTAGTCGTGGTAGGCAACTGAACTGTTAATTATTTTCATTATTATGCAAGATTTTGTAGAACCCATTTATGTTCAAACATTATACCACTATTTTAGAGGTTATTTTATGGGTAATCAAGCGATTTTTAAAGATCTTGGAAGGTTTTACAGGTAGTCAGCATTAACTTTGGTTGAGGCTTCGGCATCTCTCATACACTGGCAATATGATGAAAGCTAGGATTGCAAAATTTTCACTTTGGCTTCGTCCCAGAGTCCTCTGATGATGTGTTTTTTTCTGATACCCAGTAAACAGTGATATAGAGCATATCTTTTGGTGTCAAGGCATTTAAGGAAAACATTAAACTGGACGTGGCTTAGAATGTGATGATGCTGTTTGCTGTTGTGTGACAGTGGCAGAAGCTTGAGATGACAAAGGTCGAGCGACGCAAGATCTTTTGTTCGGTCACATTTCACGTCATTGCCATCACGTGCGTCGTGTGGTCACTGTACGTGCTTATCGACCGCACGACGGAAGAGATACATGCTGGCGTGCTTGAGTGGCCCTTCTGGACAAAACTAATTGTTGTCGCAATAGGCTTCACTGGTGGACTGGTGTTCATGTATGTTCAGTGCAAGATGTACGTCCAGCTGTGTCGCAGGTGGCGTGCTTACAACCGCGTCATCTATGTCCAAGACTGTTCTAGTCGTCCGTCACATCGGACAAGTGGTAGCATTGGGCGTGGGAAGGTCTCCAGTGCTGAGGGGACTCGAGGAACTGATGTGATGCATACAAAGTCATGTGCTGCAACACAGTTTGAGTCGACTGAATTGCAGCTCCTATAACCGCTACCGACTGTCTTTGAGTTAACTCACGGGTTGTAATGGGAGTCAGTGAACTGTGAAAATTTCAAGTTACAACCTTTATTTACTGATTTGTTACTGCTGTTGCCTTTGTCGGAACCATTTCCAGCGGTGAACGGAAATTGTTCCAATTAAGGGCAGCACCAACTGTGACAGTGGTTGCCAAAACGTGAACAGGTCGGTAAAAAAGTTCATGTTGTAATTTGATGAATTTTCATAGTTTATTGCCACTACCGACTGTGCTGCAAGTTGGTGATTTTGTACTGGATCTGCTGGGGTGTGTAGTTGTACGCATGGTGCTGATTTTCATTTACGTTGCATGCGATGAAGAAATTGCAATGTGTACATAGTGTATAGCAATCTGTCTGTATAGCGAAACAATCAAGTTGATTTGTTCTGGATGTAGTCATCGTAAATTTCTTGTATATTTTTGTAAGGTGCTAATGAACAGAAAAATTAAGGCTGTAGTGTTGCAGTAAAGGTGGCTTATCGGTACCAGAGCAAAATAGCAGGAAGACCAGAATCGGAGGACGTTCAGCTAGAGAATTAAATTGACTCTGTCGAACTCTGGAGGCAAGTGCAAAAAGAACTGATCTTGCCGTCAATCATCCTTCAAGACTTTGAGTTTTGACAATGTAACAACGCATCATTGTAGTAGGTTGAAACTGTTTGTCTCTCAAGATGTGAGTGGTGCTTTGCAATTTATATCAAGGAAGTTTACCTGCATACCAGTCAGTCCAGTCTAGCTACTAACCAGACCCAGTATAGGGTAACTTCTTTTATTGAGACAGTGTTACTTCACCATGAGCACCATACTCTGGTTTGGTGATGCATTAGTGTGTTTGTGTATGGTTTCTGTTTGTGATCTAGCATGAAATGCAAACTGGCAATAATGTGGACGCATGCACTTATTGCAGTCATGCTATTTTTCATATATCTGTAGCTGTAACAGTTACAGCCATTCATCCCACTGTAGTTGATTTTGTACTTAGTGAGTCATATGAATCTTGCGTCTTGGTTTCATTTTCTGTCGAGAATTTGTATCGCTTCGTGTACACACTCAGTTGCTAACTAACTGAAACATGACACTTTGATTTGATACTGATAAAGCTTTTGTACAATACTTTCTTTGAATTACTACTTACTCGCTGTTTTAATGATTAGATTGTAGTGGTCATGACTGAGCTCTGTGTTTACATGGGAAAAATAATCTCACATTGTGTGCACTCGTTAATGACCAACGCACTGAAAACAAACTGGGACAGCACATCATGTACAGTTATGACTTTTTTGTTTCTGTCTTCTGTACTCCAGCAGTTGCAGTCACGCAGCCGGCTGTAGCTGAATGTTGTTAAGGCATCCATTTTATATCTTCTTCTCTTTAATGCTTCCAGTGTTGTGGCTGGAATTTATCTGCTTTTTCATATTTTTTCCTTTTCTGAGCATTATGTGTCCAAAATATTTTTCTTTTTTTGCTACAGCCAAAAGATTTTTGCTTTTTTCCGAATCAGTACCCACAAGTTGGTGCGTTTTAGTGTTGTGGACCCTGTAACTAATTGCCTCAGTCGCGTAATTTCTCAATAGGTCTATTTTTGACTGTCAGCGCCCTATTGCTATGGCAGTCCTTAAAACCAAGCAGGTCTATAGCAACAGAGCATATGTCTGGGGTTCTGTCAGCTCGTGCGCTGCTGCTGCTGACTTGACATTTAATGGCGACGAAGTTTTTCAGCTGGTTTTAATGTCTGTATTTCTAGTTATATTTACTCACTGTCGGTTTTTTCGAATGCTGTCTGTCTCTGTCTGTCCGAACGATTGTGTGACGTTTTATGTTTCTCATTATTTAACTTATTTGAGCATTACATTGACAGTTTTCTAAGCTATTAGTTTGTTCTTCTTTTTCTTGTCTTTTATTGTTAATTTTATTGTCTTTTTGTCTTATAGCCACCGACGTATTGTTTCAGCAATTTCTTCCGTTTGTTCATTTGTCTCCCTGTAGCTTATTCATTGTATTTCTCTAAGAATCTGTCGTGCTTTATGTTAGCACCAGTGGTACTAGTGAGGCTGCTGTACGATTGCGAGATTGCAGCTAGTATAGAACTTTGGTGGAGTTTATGGGTGCAAAGCTCACATGTTTTTCGTGTCCGTCAGACTATGATTTGCTTTAATTGATTGTTTACTCTGCAGTCAACTTTGGTTTAACCAGCCTCATGTGCTGTACCTGGAGGATAACAGGGAAGATTATTAGAACTACCATTATGTTAATTACATATGCACACATATAATGGAGTTCTTACAATTTTAGGTTTAGCTTGTTTTTTTAGTATTTTGTGTTTTGTGTTTCTGTAAAGGTTAAACTTACTGTTCCGTTATTATGTGTTTGTGTGCATTCTGCCTGGAAAGGCCATCCCCGAAATGACCTATACTGTGTCGGGTGGGACGTTAAACCCTACTCACTCACTCACTCACTCATGTGCTGTACAAGTAACCTGCACTGGGTGGCCACTTCATATAGTCCATCTTGTAACACATGCAGTTGACATTTTAAGTAGCTATGTATATGTTTTGACTGATTTGTTTAAATCACTTTTCTGTTATTTTTCTGCCCCGCATTTTCAACCCACAATGCTGCTGGAAGCCAGTTGCAATTTTTGGACAGAAACTGAAAATTTTAGACAGAATTTCAACATATGACTGCGAATTTCCGACTGAGGAAATTTTGTTTCTAAATTTTTCTTAAAATGGGGGTTTTCAGCTTCAAGAATAGGATTTTCCTACATCCAAAAGTTTAAAAGGGGCATGGCAATTACCTTCCCCTTTTCCCTCAGCCACTATGCCATTGCTTGCTTCATAGCTAAAACACAGTACTTCTTGCAAAGGCTGACTTGCTTTGACTCATTTATAAGATATGTTTCAGCAGCCTACTATTTCCGTCCACTCGGCGATGTTGTGCAGTGTTTTGTCAGTCAGGAGGTTTAATTGGCAGAGCACTGCATTGCGTGTGTAGTTAGAGATAATGCCCCATAAATGAATGTTTCATTGTATCATTATGTTGCATCTGTTGCGACTGTGTACGCCTGCAGTGTGGTAGCTTTATTGAGCAATAGTCAGTAGTGTCTGTCTGATGTCTGGTATTGGAGTGTGCCAGAGTGTTGTGGTCGGTCTAGTGAAGTGAAGGTGCAGTGATTATCAAGCTGGTGCTCAACTTGATGCCAGTTATCAACATACTGCTTCTGTGTGAATTTTAATTCAGGCTTGTCTCTGCAGTTTGGTTTCTAGCCATGTATTTAGTGCGGTAGTTGTATTTGGTAGATAAACTCTTGCTGTGGCTGCTACGTTCAGTCGGTGTACAGCAGCAAGTCAGTCTGTTGCACTGTGATGTTGAAGTATTTGCCATTTCGTGTTCTGATGTATACACCAAATGTTTGTCTGCCACTGACTGTGCATTATTGTGCTTCAATTGCGTTCTTATTTCAAGTCAGCCAGATGTATGTTAGCTGCTAGGATGTGTCGCTCTGGTGTGTTCTGCATGTTTCTGCAGCAGTTGAAGTGATAAGGGGGCTCTGATCGAGCACGTTAATGAATATCCACATGGTATCCACATTGGCACCGATTTTCACACTTCTCAGTTACATGTACCAGGAGATAATAGACAATTTACAGACAATAAGATCAGCTAAACGCATACTAACATCATAATAACTGTAGTTCTGGAAAGTTAAAAAATATGCCTGAAATCAGTAATTGTATGTCAGCAAAAAGTGTAGATCTTCATTGTCTTAACATTATTACAAGTACAAACAAGAAATCTGAGCTGATGCTCATGAGACGCGCAAGAGCGAGAGCCTGTAGCAGTTCCTGTTTGCAGGTAATCTTGGTCTATCTCCATCCATTTCATTGTATTCCACTTTTTTGCAGCCAAAATTCGCCAAAAAATCACTAAAAACCCCTATTTTTAGGGTTCAAGGTCATTAATGTTGACAATACTAAGAAACTCGTCGCCAGTGTTTATTATGTTAAGCAGCATGTTTGTGCCTATCTGCAACCATTTTCATGTTAGACAAGCCAGCAGTGGATAAATAACCACTTTTGAGAGGGGAACCGCTCTTTGACACCCCAGTGCGCAGGCCTCCTTGAACCTAAAACTTAAATTGCTAAAATCTACATTCAATGCTGAAAATTTCATATGCTGGTTGTCCTGGTCTATCATTAGATGTTTTGGTGCAATTCACTCTTGAAATGCATGTTGCAGCCTGAAATCGCGAAAAATTCAGTAAAACCCCCTATTTTGGGGGTTCAAGGTCGTCGATGTTGACATTTCTAAGAAGCTCGTCACCAGTGCTTGTTATGATAAGCAGCATGTCAGTGCCTATCTGCAACCATTTTCACGTTAGACGAGCCAATAATGGTAGAATAATGCTTTTTTAAGGGGGGTGCCCTTTTTTCTCCCCCTCGTTCGTGGGGGAGAAAAAACCCACCTTCACACAGTGATCCCCTTCACCCAGTGGCATGAAATTTTGTCACAAAATACTAGAGACTATAAGCTATCATATGGTGAAAACCAGAAGTCTCTACCTCACCTGGGCTCTGATCGGTACCGGGTTGTGACAGACAGACACCAAGACAGAATTACCATAGCGACAGAATTACCATAGCTAATATGCGCTATGCTAGCTCTCGCGCGTAAAAATGGAATGTTCCCAGTTTGGTGAGGTGGGACTCTGGTGGTAGAAGAGGGCTATGCTTCTTGGCTCCTCAGTTTAAGGACTGTGTTTCTATCTGCATGAAGAATTTGTGTACTGTAGGTTTGCAAGCAATGCTTGTCTTGTAGCTGCAGGATTTTGTCTCTTAATATCGGATTGTTATATTAATGTCATATTTAGAAGTAGAATGATATCAAGACATTTGTAATAATTTTATCAGTGTATATTTAGAAATTGTATTTATGTATATGTAACACTTATGTTTTTTATCTATTCTGCAAAGTATTATACGGAATCAGTTTTCCTTCAGTGTAGATGTTTAATTAACTGTTGCAGAGTGTATTGATGGAGTTTTAAGCATGTCGTACTTTTTGTTTTAAAATCTGTTGTATATTGTTTATGTGTATATTGTTTATGAGTGTGAACTGAAAAAAACAGCACAAGAAAGTGCTGTAGTAACCATCCATGGTTTTGTTGCTGTTGTTAATGTTAACTGTATCTGTACTGTAGCTGATTTTTGTCAGACCGTACTAACTGAGCAGTTTGTTGATAATTTAGATGTTTTTTTTCTTCTGTGAAATCACTCACGAGTGAGTGACAGTTTAGCTTAAAGCTAGAAAGCTTATATTGGCAATGACTTGTCTGTCTGTTATTTCATGGTAACTTATGCACTTTATTAAAAAGGAAAACATTATCGTGAGACAAAAGTGCGGAATGCAACCCGGGTAAACCTGGTCGTTTTTAAACCCGTAAATTCGAGTTTGGGAACGTGCTAAAACCTGGGTTTACGGGTTCAGTTTTGGGTGTCAATCAGTGGAAAAGCCGTATAAAATAGCTAATGATAGTTTTTACATGTATTTTTTGAGCTGAATGTTCAGTTGAGCTTGAAGGCCTGGCCCTTTGGTACAAGTTGTCGTCTGTCTGTTTATAACGGATGTATTGTGGCTAACCGGTAGATAGAGAAAAGCTTTTTACACGAATAATTAGCTCTGTCAAAAGTAACCTAGGTGTGCAAAATTTGGAGATGCAGTGCAAAGGAAACTGTTTCAAATTTGGAGTTGAATGGAGAGGGTAGGAAAAGTGTACGCTTTTCAACGGAAAACTGGCCATACGCCTGTCTCACTTTTTTTGCAAAGTTTCAACCTATTAGTTTTATGCAGTAGCTCATAGGCTCATGGAGTCTATGACTCTACTATAACGGGCAGTAGTGGCAATGAGCTTATAGAGCTTGTATTGTTTTAACTCACTTCCATACATTAAACCGCTTACAGTTTAGTCAACGGCTCCTGACTTGTGAATCTGCCTCTGACATTTGTCCAGTAACTGTAGGCCTACACTACAGTAACTACCGGCCACCCGCCGGGTACCCGGCCTCCAAATCCGGGTCCGGATTTGGAGGTCGTCAAACCCGTAAACTCAGGTTTGAAAAATATCCGCCGGATATGCCGAAATGTTAGTTGTAATACCAGTTAAAAAGTTATTCAGCTCATGGCAGGACTGGCCAACTCTGTTTTTATTTGTGCATTTTTACCTCCTCCAAGGAGGTTATGTTTTTGCCAGAGTTTGTCTGTCTGTGTGTTAGCAAGATAACTCAAAAAGTTATGGAATGATCTTTCTGAAATTTTCCGGGATGTCGGGAATGGCAAAAACTACAAGTTATTCAATTTTTGGGGTGATCCGGAAGGAATCCTGGATTCTGGATCACTTTGAAATTTTCGTTAACATTGCTTTAAATGGGATGCTTGGCAGAGGTCTGAGTGCTTTTCTAGTTTCTGCTTTGAGTTTTTCTTATGCTCAACGTTGTATTTTATCGTAACTGATGTATTCAAAATTGCCTGTCGTATGTGGCAGCGTAATGCTCGTCATTTGTTATATGCTGTATGTCTGTTACGGTTGCTGCATATCGTTTAGTTCTGCGGTTTTGTTGATGGTGGCTGTTGCTTATTCTGTTGTTTGTTTTTGTTCACTAACTGCATCCATGGCACTAGAAATGAACCACAGTGCAGGTAATACATAGCAGCGATTGCACAATGCATTTGCAGTGTACAGTACAGTATTAACCTGCATAATACAGTTCCTATATTAATGCCATGTAAAGCACAGCTGATTGTGTGACTGTGTACCTATGGCTTATGTGCATTGTGCACAGTTGTGCGTGTGCGTGTCTCCATGTGTGTCATTACGATCCAGCAACCAGCGTGTATCATGCTTATACAACTCTGTGTCATCGTGTACATTTTAAGTAACGTCACTGTATTGGTCCAATTTTCTGACTGTTACATTTACATGTAGCTAGAATGCCGACATTGTTTTGCATGCAGTGTTTGCAATAGATAATAATTCCGGTCTTATCCAATCCACGTGCCCATTGCTGGCTTCGCCACCTGCTGGCTGTCTATTAATTTGCTGAATTGTTGCTTTATTGTAGTCCGGTGGAGCAGAAAATATCTCTTAATAATTGTGTAACTTGGCAGATAAAAATCACAACTCATCTGTGTTTTTTATTACCAGGGCCCACAGTTTTCTGCGCAAAATTTCGTCAAATTCTGCAGGCCAGTTTGCAAAATTCCACGGCCTACCGCGGCAAAATTGTACAAATTCCGTGGCTCACCGTGGCCTTCCATTTGTGAGTAAGCTGAGCATAAATTTTTGTTTTTGAAGGGCCGGTGACTGGCATAGTGGCATTGCGCTGAGTTATGTAGCAAAATACAAAGAAAATTATCAATTTCTTTTTCTTTTCAAAAGTGCAGTCTGTCAAGTCACAGATAGCTATTAGTAGGGCCCACAATTTTAGGCAGTTCGGTTTGATTTTTTCTGTGATAAACTTGTGTCATCAAGTCAAAGATCGTAGTAATTGCCAGTCACTTCTCAACTTCGGCAGAGTTCCGCGAAAAAGGAAAAATTCGGCGACTCGGCTTGAAATTTCACGGCTCGAAATTTCACGGCTCGTGGAAAACTGGGCCCAATTTCTTTTTAGAAAAAAAATATTGCCACATATTTAGTGTTCACTTCTGTAAAAATGTATTTACGGAATCATATGTGCCGGATGGCTCGCAAGAAGTTAGCCGTTAGCTTTAATATATTCATAACTTCGTCAAAAAATTGACTGATGTTCAAAATTCTTATACCTCCATGCCAGTGGTAAGCTTGGAATACACTACCATCATTCCTAAATCGCGTCAACACCTTACAACTGAATTTTTTCTAAAGCTGACTAGATTTCACACGGTAGTGTAGCGACACGTTTTGGCTGTGACTGGATTTCTGCTGGTCACTTAGTTGCAAATTTACTGCCGACTGTATCGGTGAAAATAGGCCAATATTTGATGCAGTTATGGCAAAGGCTCACTTTTTATCTAGCCTATATTAGAAGTTGTGAAAATGCGGGTTACGTTGGTTACTAGGCTTAAATGATGTCACTGATCGAGGAATCACGTTTTAGTTTTAAATTGCACGCTCATGCACTCACTCACGCTCCCACTTGCTGATTGAGATTGACCCATAGCATAGATTCTGTTGTCACGACATAGTAGTAGTTGCTGCTGCTGCATGCTGGAACTTCAGTCGGTCAGCAAGTTTTCGTAGGCCTACGTTTATATTTTGTACGCCTGCTTATTTCTTTACTGCTTCATGAAATAGCCATGTACGTCAACCACAGCGCTTTGTTATTGTGGTCTATTGTGCATCCGTGCGATGGGTGTTTCCTGTCCGTCCGTCTGTCCGTCCATCTGTCTCCACGTCCATCTGTTCCGCACAGGTCATAACTCCAAAACTAAAAGGAGCGGAAAACAACAAAAATTAGCACGAATGTTTTCCACGGCATGAGTCTGTATCAGTTTTCAGTTCAGGGCCAAGGTGAGGCCATTGGCATTAGGATTAGTGTTAGAGTTGCGCAGCTGTCGGCGAACGGCCGCACAGTAAGTCGACACTGCGGTGACATTTTCTAGTTTAATCATGAATGTTGCCAACTCGGCTGGACGTGGAATGTTAGAAACACGATACAGCATAATACGCAGTGTACCAAAGAGCTAACGAGTAGTGAGTTTGCCACAGGCAATTGTCATACCGGGTAATTCTAATGAACTACGGTAAAAAGAAAACCCCGTCAGCGTGAATGATAAGAAGAAAGTAATTATTTTAGGGCGATTAATTTTTGAGCTGGCGGTGGTTAATTATTTTTATAGTTAACTTTTCAACAACTAACGATAAATAATTAGATGATGTCAATTATAAGCTAACAGTGGTAACGGCAATTGTTAGCAAATTTTTCAGTTATTTGACTTTAAGCTTTCACAGATGCTCTGAGACAATTTAACTCTAGTCTTGTCGACGGACTAAATTAAAACGTTGACTTTTTTCGGAGAAGCAGATAATTGAGATGGTTTAATTGTATGCACTTTATATGCCTAATGTGTTACCGACAAGACAATCGAAACTGTAACAATTCAATTTTTATTAATTGCTATTTTTTAAACAATATTCCTCGTTTGATTAATCGTTACATGTAATTATTCAATCTTAATTTACATTCCACGTTTTCATTCTGTCGGTTAAACGACAGAAAAGACACGACTTATGAATGTTCTGCGTCTTCATTACGAAAGATTTAATTTTTGGAGAGCGGTCCGAGTTAGAATAACTGTGGAAAAATGGGCTAATTAAGCAAAAACCGTTTGTGTAATTACGCAACACTCTAAAATCAAGCAACATATATATGTAGGATTGGTATTTACAGCTGGTATTAGCATAACACAACGCTGTATAACATATTTAATACAATCATAAACAAAAACAAGAAATTTGAGCTAATGCTCACGAGACGCGCGAAAACCTATAGCAGTTCCGGTTCAGTAGTTTAGCTGAAAATTTGGATGTTCACGCTAAGTTAATATACGAATACCAAATTCTCTATCTGGATCGCATAACGATAGTTGCGTGGCGCCACCTTGTGAATGATACAGACCTGTGTTGCAGCCCAAAATCGCCAAAAAAATTCATAAACCCCCTATTTTGGCATTCAAGGTCATTAAATTCGGCGCCAATCGAGAGCCAGTATACGACTTCCTATTAGTGATTAATAGTAACTTAGGCCCTATCTTGCACCGTTACTGAGATACAGCGACTTATTGGCCAAAAATCGCAAATTTTGCCAACCCCCTCTTATTTAGCGCCCTAATTCGGGGTGACCCCCTTCGAATTTATGGAAAAGCTTTACGGTTCCTGAAACTAGAGTCTTCCAGGCAGCCGCAGGTGAAGATTTGGTGATCCTAGCTTGCACCGTTTTTGACTGATCCATCCGTGTGACAGACAGACAGACAAACAGGCAGAATTGTGATGGGTAAGACGCGCTGAAAGCAGTAGCTGCTTTCGCGCGTAAAACCCAGAAATGTTGATTTGAAAGTCAGATATGTACACTCTTTTCCCGTCGCATAGGGCCTACACTGAAAGCGTGCAAACGGATCGTCAACGTAAGAGTCGACAATAATGACTGGCGAACTTAAAGGAACACAAACGCATGTACACATTTTCACGGGGCCCCTCTGGGGAGAAAATTTTTGAATTTTTTTTAAATGGTACATTCTGGCGTACTATGTATTTATGGCCGACGGCGGGGCCCCCAAACGTCGCGAGGCCCGGGGTAGCTGACCCTCCTACCCCACCCTCTCGACGGGCCTGTACTTTCCCGCCTACTTTTTTCACGCACGTCGACGCCGCTGGTGACGGCTAGCAGACTGTTCACACAAGGACATGCGGATGTATAGCTATATGGATCTAGTAGTCTTTGGTTCATAACAGGCACTCGGATTCTCCATCGGACGACATGCCGTCCCCCGCAGCTCGCGCTACCGACGGTCGATCAACTTCATCGTCGGCTGAGTTGACGTCACTGCTGTCGGCGTCATCTTCGCTCCAGTCTAACACGACCACACACAGCACGCACGCCTCCTCATCACGAAAGATCAACTATAAAATAGTATGAGCATAGCCCAGTGGAAATTGGAAAGTAGTTCCCTGCGTTTTTGTCACAATATTTAATTGCATCGACTCACTTTCAAAACTTTTCTCCGATGCAGCAAATTTGCTACAAAGTATAGGCGTAAATACGTTATCACGAGTGCTTCTAGGCTTATATTGCGATGAAACAAGTCACGCTCTGTTGAAAAAAAATTTACGGCCCAGGTTTCATTTTGCTATTTCTGTTACAATTACTAGAAAGCAGTCAGAGCCCGCACACCTCCGCCAAGGCCATGTTGTTCGCTAGGTGGCAGCAACATCTTCGGTTTGTCAGTAGGATGCCCCATTGAAAGCAATGGTAACGAAAATCTCAAAGTGATCCAGAATCCAGGATTTCTTCCGGATCACCCCCAAAATTGAATCACTGGTAGGTTTTACCATTCCTGATATTCCCAGAAAATTTCAGAAAGATCCGTCCATAACTTTTTGAGTTATCTTGCTAACACACAGACAAATAAACTAACAAAGTCTGGCAAAAACATAATTTCCTTGGCGGAGGTAATAAAGACGGCACGGCGATAAAAACCGCTTCCATTTGATATCGCGCGTTGTCAACTGTACAGTAGGAAAATCTATCTTACCATTGACGCAAACATCTTCCAAAATATTTGGGTTTGTTTGGTACTTACAACCGCTAATCACCCTGCTTCAACAAACCGAGGGTATATGAGTTTTTACGTGCGAAAGCAGCTACTGCTTTCAGCGCGTCCCGTTCGTCCGTCCGTCTGTCCGTCTGTTTGTCACACGGGTGGATCAGGCAAAAACAGTACAAGCTAAGATCTCCAAATCTTCACCATCGGCTGCCCGGAAGATTCTAGTTTCAGGAACCGTAAAGCTTTTCCATAAATTCGAAGGGGGTCACCCCGAACGAGAGCTTTTAATGAGAGGGGGGTGGTCAAAATTTGTGATTTTCGGCCAAAAACTTGCTGTATCTCAGTAACGGTGCGAGATAGGGCCTAAGTTACTCATCATCATCATCATCGACAACCGTGGGCTCAATGCCCGTTGGTGTCTGACGCCATTGTTACTATCGCTGCCCACCGCTGCCTATCTAGGGCAGCGTGGCTTAACTCCTGCAGGGTTGTCCCACACCACTGCTCAATGTCATCTGACCATTCTCGGTGAGGCCGTCCTCTTTTGTTTGAACCAT
>Ga0209671_1002610_pt1 | contig 16682 bp, 10 predicted proteins | sample WorMetHERISLAND2_2_FD_187401 | JGI IMG/M metagenome (GOLD analysis project Ga0209671, IMG submission 187401) | Marine gutless worms symbiont microbial communities from Max Planck institute for Marine Microbiology, Germany - Olavius geniculatus... | ecosystem: Host-associated > Annelida >...
GCCAATTTCCGCATCTCGGCTCATGGTTGATCTTCAGCGTCAGTAAACCAGTTTGCCATTGTATAAAAAATTATGGACGTCAGCACTATGAAATATGCAAAAAAAATATGATAAAAATTAGTGAGACCTCATTACATTGTTGTAAATAATATTATGCGCCGGTAAATAATCCGATGAAACTATTATCTTTCTATACATGTGGATTTTTATGAAATAGTGGAGACTCCTCTTTCCGGAAAAGTGGGAAATGCTGCCCTTTAACTCCGCTGCAGCCTGGTGCCAAACTTTGTGAACATGATTCAGTGTTTGTCGGTTCGATAGTTGTTTCTGATGGATGGTTATTATTATTAGTTATTTATTCTCAGTATTCGTGAGATGCAGCTTTTCGTTGCGTTGAGCTGTAAAAAAATAGCGTAGACGTAAGCTATTCTTGATTGGCGTTCGGCCACATGTTGAATGCTGTGAAACTGATTGTGTAGCTCGGCTTTATACTCGGAATTGAATTGAACTGAATTAAACTGAGTCTGAAGTCTGCCTCTTTTGGTTGTTGCAGCTATTAATCTGCAATTACTGTCTTTTAAGACTCATAATCTCACTCCTCAGTATGTGATGAGCTGTCCACGTTTTAATAACGTTGAAAGAAACACAGCTTAGTATATGCTAGCACCGTTATTCTAGGCACGCATTGGGTTTATTGAGGGCCACAAAGCACTGAGCTATATTTAGAATAATCAAATCAGTAAGCCTAAGGCATTGACGTCATACATACATAGCTAATGCTAAGCAAGCGCGTGGTCAGTGGTCATTTGTTGGCCAGCGACTCGTTCTCACGAGTATTGTACGCTGTCCGCGTTCTTTCCTACTTACGTCACGTTTCATAATCATAGTCATGCATGTTATAGTGAGTAGCCTGTCTACATCGATGAACACCAACACTGCATTGGTTTTACACGCTATTCAACTTTGTTCCCCTTACATGACGTTAGCAAATAAATAACAAGAAGCTCAGCTGTCGCTTATTTTATTATAGGCTAGTCGATCGTACTGGTTGTCAGTGACCTACAAGGTCATTCAAGGTCGATGATTTTATCTCATCTGAAAGCCCGTATGCGATTTCGACTTCCTATTAGTGATCAATAGCAACTTAGGCCCTATCTCACACCGTTTAGCCACAATAGCACGTACTGAACTTTAGGGTCAGCCAATGGTTTTCATGTTCTACGCACCAACAGCATGCAGGAGGCTCCCGTCACTATAGAGGGTTCAGTGGTGGAGGATGTGGACGAGTTTGTGTATCTTGGCAACAAGGTCAGTAAGACAGGAGGCACAGACGAAGATGTCACAGCCAGGATTAAAGAAGCTCAGCAAGCCTTCGCCATCCTGCGACCTGTATGGAAACTCACGGCCATCTCCACCAGAACGAAGTTGCGGATCTTCAACTCCAATGTCAAAGCGGTGTTACTATACGGAGCAGAAACCTGGAAAGTCACCAATAGCATTTCTAGGAAGATCCAGACCTTCATCAACAAGTGCCTCCGACGTATCCTCCTTCTCAAGTGGTATGATAGAGTGCCAAATACCGACCTGTGGTCAAGGGCAAATCAAGAGCCGATAGCCGTCCAGGTCAGGCGAAGAAAATGGCGATGGATTGGCCACACCCTGCGAAAGGAGCCCTCCAACATCACTAGGCAAGCACTCGAGTGGAATCCACAGGGCAAGAGGAAGCGAGGACGCCCGAGGCAGACATGGAGGAGGAGTCTGGACAGCGAGCTGCAGGTCGTCAACCTAACCTGGGAGGCTGCCAAGGTTCAAGTCAAGGATCGGAGACGGTGGAAGATGACTGTTCAGGCCCTATGCTCCACGAGGAGCGAAGAGGACTAAGTCTAGTAAGTCAATGGTTTTCATGTAGTCTGAAAGGGCGTATGCCACTTCCTATTAGTGATTAGTGTCAACCTTGACCCTTTTTCACACCGTTTCTGAGATACGGCCACTTATAGCTTGAAACTTTCCATTAATAATTGCGGCCAAACTGCTGAAGACGGAGACATGGTTACTATTGACATCCTATAAAAAGTCGCCAGCGCCTTATCCGATGGTACTGTCACCGACCCCTACGACTTACCGTTTAGCCACAGTACCGCGCGATTGGCATACCATAGTGCGTTATGACCCTTCAAGATCATCCAAGGTCAATGATTTTCATGCCATTTGAAAGCCAATATGCGACTTCCTATTAGTGATCAGTAGCAACCTAGGCCCTATCTCGCACCGTTTAGCGACAACACATACGTGACAGACGGCGGACAGATGGACAGGCAGCCAGACGACAACTCAAACGATAAGCTCAACCGCTATATTATAGGCTAGGTACGGTCGGCTAATAAAATTAAACAGCAAAGCTAACAGCAGAACACCCGTGAACTCAGTCAGATCAGTGCCTTAACTAACTCAGCAGTACGCACAAAATACTTTTTGTCTTATTATATACGCTAGCAATGCTTGGAAGAGATACGGCGTATGCTGTACCCATTCAGTAATCAATAGCTTAGTATTACTGTAACGACATAGGGGTCAACATGCGACGCCGAGATCACACAGATTCTACGCCATTATCGTGCCTGTCGGGAACAACGGACCCGCATCACATTGAAACGTTTGCGTTAATTGTCATCAAATCACCCGCGCCGTCGATATTACTGTGTCGATGTCCGATGTCGTGACACCCGCCTATTTAGGTTTACTCCTCACGCAGACCTGCTGTGCAGTGCTGACTTTCAATTGATTAACAAGGTGCAAATGTTACGTGGGCTATTGTTTGTTCGTGATGGCTATTTCACATCTAATGATGTAAAACAAGTGTTCTGGAGTAGTCATTTATTTCAGAGCTTCGACGGTCGCAAAATCATTGATTTTTTATTGAATGAACACAGTTTTATAGTCAGCTGTAATTTCCCAGATCAAGCATATCGTCTTTTTATGATAGCGTTGCTGTTTGCTTTTATGTCATTTACATAGGCCTATTATAGTTTTTTTTCTATATATACTTGTTTTATGTAACATTCTGGTGACTTCAATACACTATTTTTTCTTTATGTGTATAATCGATTACTATATTTAACTTTCTTATGACATAAATGGTTTCTCGGGTTATTTTGTTCTTTCACGGAAACAGTATGAACGCAGATTTTTGCACATAGGCGATTTAGCAGCTGATAAGTCTATCGCGGTCTTTGTTGTATCCCGAGCCAGCAGTCGTTGAGCGCACGATGAGCGCTTGTTGTACACTCGTGGCAGGCTCGTCAAGCCACCTCGTCGAGCTAACTCGTCAGGCTAGCTTCGTCGTGTAAACGGGACATTAAGCCTGCACCATCCTTCGATAAACCACGTCATCTATGCAGTGTGTAAGCACTCCATAAAGTTAAGTATTAATTAATTTTTTTCTAACTCCCCAAACGCGCAGAAGCTTGCGTGAGAGCGGCGCGTCTTTTTACAGTATTCGAGTTATTCGAGTCACGCATCGTGATGCGTGAAAAATCCGTCGAGGGTCTATTCTATAGCCGAGTTTCTGTACAAAGTATATACAGGCCACTATGAAATCACAAGGCCACACCGTAACGTTGCGTAGAAACGACACGCGTCTAAATCATTGATGATATAATGCCCGTATGGACATCGCTCAATGCTGATGGGCGAATTTCTGTTTATTAATACCCCGAAAACCAAAACAATAATTTTGGTACAGTTAGTTAGTTTCGTCAGACTATTCAGTTAATTATTTCATTATTAATTGGTCGATTAATCGATGAGACAATCGATAATTATGTTGACATATGCGACCGAATCAGAAACGCATGTCAGTAATGTCAAAGAAGCCTACGAATTTATCAAAGAATTGCAAATACGACGATGCATCTACTGTCTACGCTGCACGGTGATAGATAATAACTGTAAATAATTAAATTTGGTATATTACACGTGTCTCAAAAAACCAAGCCACTTTTATTATTTGAGTAGCTAGATGAAACGTTGGCCGATTTTAAGGCCTAATAATTTATGACATGCAACATCGCGAAAAAAATTGACATAAACAATTACACAGTAGTTTTGCCCACCTTACCTTAATACTGTTGCTACACTACCTGATGAAATGAAGAAATCGTAGTTTGACCATTTACAGCAATGAATTCATACTGAGTAGCGCATGCATGAGATCTCACTGATTGATATTGCACTTTTGTAAGAAGCAGTCGAAAGCTCAGCAAGTAATATTAAATTACATTAACTGCTTTTGGTCTTCTGCCTCTAATGCAATAATTTTTTTGAAAGTTTTGAGTTAATTTGCAAAAAAGTATCTGATAATGTCACACCTTCGTAGAAACTTTTACACATATCGTTCAAAATGTATTTAAAACACGAAGTCTGCAAAGTTTCAAATGGAGTTTTTCGTTGCCCATTATTAAACGTTAAGACAGTAGACCTACAAGTAATTTGAGCACAGCTCATAAGACGTGCGACAGCCTTGGCAGTTTCTATTCGCAGGTTGTCTTGATCTATCTCTATCCACTTCGACGCAATTCACTCTTGAAATCTACGCCGCAGTCACAAATTGCAAAAAAACACTAAAACCCTTATTTTAGAAGTTCAAGGTCATTTAAGGTCATCAATGTTCACACCTATAAAAAGCTTGTCACTGTTGCTTGCTATGATAAACAGCATGTCTCTGCCTATCTGCAACCGTTTTCACGTTACACGAACCAATAGCGGTAAAATAACCACGTTAATCGGGTAGCCGTCTTCGACGCCCGCCTACACCAGCCTCCTTGAACTTAGGGGGTCGGGACATAGACTGCTGAAACCTACGTTTAATGCTGAAAATTTCATACACATGTTGTCTTGCTCTATCTCCAGCCATTTCGTCGCAATTCAGTGTTGAAATGTGCGTTGCATCGAAACATTGCGAAAAATTCAAAAAAAAACTTTTTTGGGGGGAAGGGTTCAAGGTCGTTCAAGGCCATCGATGTTGATAAATTTAAAAAGCCGGTCACCAGTGCTTGTTGTGATAAGCAGCATGTCTGTACCTATATGCAACCGTTTTCACACTATACGAGCCAATAACGGAAAAATAACGTTTTATGGGTACCCCCTTTTGACGCCCTCGTTCGAGAGAAACCCCCGCACCCACTGGCACGAAATTTTGTCACGATAAACAAAAGTCCTTGGGGCAGCTTACAGTGAAACTTTCGTGATCCTAGCTTGCACCGTTTTGATACAGATCACGAGTGTGACAGACGAACAGACAGACGGACGGACGGACGGACGCCTAGACGATGGCTAAGACGCGCGAAGCATTGCTTCGTACGCAGTAAAGCTACAAACAAAAGGCCGGATAACATGGAGCGAATAAAACATACGGATTGTCATGATTAGATGAAGATGAGTTTATGACAGAACTCAAAATTTACGTACGTTGATAAAAGACCACTAGTAGTCTAGTACTAAATAACATGCACCAACAAATACGTTACCGTAATTTCTAACAAGAAATTTGAGCTAATGCTCACGAGATGCGCGAAAGCCTATAGCAGTTCCGGTTAAGTATATCAGCTGAAAATTGGGATGTTCACGCTAAGTTAATATACAAATACCAAATTCTCTATCTGGATCGCATAACGATAGTTCCGTGCAGCCGACGGTGAAAATTTGATAATCCTAGCTTGCACCGCTATTGACTGATCCACCCTTGTGACGGACGGACGGACAGACAGGCAGACGGACGGACAGAATTGTGATGGCTAAGACGCGCTGAAAGCAGTAGCTGCTTTCGCCCATAAAAAGGAACTAAACGCTAAATACGCATATTAGCTGTTCACCGAATGCATTGGAGCGTCCAATGATTAAAGACCACTGGAGGCTTAAGCAAGCACCGACTTCGCCCTTGTAAACGGTTCTCAATAATACAACTAAAAATTATTTATGCCTTCAGTTCCAGTTCAACAGCAATATCAGTAATTTTGAATGTAGGCTATTAGTCGCGTTATAGGAGCTATAGTAGCCTACGAAAACAGGAAGTAAATCATTACGACGAATACATTGCAACTGCGGTTGGTCTACATACGAGAAATTTTGTGTTAATTTGACGCTTACACGCAATCGACGGCGACTTGGGCGCTGACGACTGGCGGCTATTTTTAGCAGCAGCTGCGGCGGCAACGTGGGCCAAGCGGAGCGAGACGAGACTGGGTACAGCGTGCTGAGGTACAGACAAAAAACCCACGACAAAACCTCCATGTGACACAGTGACAAACCTCCTAAGAGAAACTCCCCAAGACAATAATTATGCGCCCTGATTTTTTTTGAGACTTTGGCGCTTTATAAATCGTTTACTTACTTACTTACAAACCCCCTTGCGACAAAACCTGTTCTACGACAAACCCCTTTTAATATGCCACATTTTCGTACCTTAAAGACAATTGGAAAGATAGCAACTTTTGCCTCACACAAACTAACAAAGGGGTTTTATCGTTAGCGGCACCCTCGCGCGAACATTATCCACCACATATAACACCCCTCCCGGAAAAATCGTCAGGAAAAAATCAAAATTTATGCCGATTTGCAGTACCAGTATGATAAAATCTTTTTGGCGTAATTCTCATGGTAATGTTGCAAGTTAACAGCATCCATTTTAAGGCAGACTTACTGTCGATAGCAGTCATGGAATAAGTACGTTTAAGCACGATCTACGGAGTGTTATGCTTCGCTACACTCGCACAATGCACTGTAGACCGCGTTAAAACCTATACATAAACACATTATTGGCACGATTCACATAACACGATATACGACGTAGAATTAGAAATCTAAATCGAGTGCACGCTTTATGTCCGGGAAAATTTTTCTAATGGGAGCGGGGGGGGGAATTGTCCGTTTTCCCCCACTCGACGACGAGCGGTCTTTATCGATGCACAAACTTGTGACGGTGTGCGGTGCGTATAGTGTCGCCGCGCTGTGCCCGTCGCCGCCGTCGAGTTTGTTCATTATTCGTATTATTCGCAGTGTACTCGCCAGCCGACAACAACTGAACTTATACTCGCGACTTCTCACAGACTGTAAACTGTCAACTGGCGATCGAGTTTACGCTACAGTGTTTGACTCGGACGCCGCCGCGTCTGTAGGCTTAATTGCTAAACGTATCATTCATTCCCTGGCTGCTGACAACCGTCGAAGGTGTAAATTTGCACCAGGGTACATTCACTTATTCACCGTACTACAGTCGGATGCGTGAAGACGTCGTATCATTCGGTCTGCGATCGACGGCGTGAATTTGTATATCAACGGTGAATCCGTCTTTGATCAGTGTCCGTGAGGTGTGAAAATGAGCCACTGTGTGATACCGTGCAGGAATCGTCAACACTGCAGCAGGAGCTGCTGTAGCTGCTCCGCGGCAACAATGGTTTCCGCGTGAATTAGCAGGTGGTCCGATCTTTGATCTCCGGTGATACCGCGTCTAAACTTGAAGCCGTTTACAACTCATCGTAACGTCGTTAGCGCGAATTAACCCGCAGCCGTCGTCACCACCGTGAGTCGTTTGCTCGTTATATCGATTTGCACCGCGCGTCTGCTGTCCTCAGTCACACGACGTCCATCGAGGGATCACATCGTCTGGAGCGCTCGTCTGTCTGCAGAACGGCGAAGTGCCGCGAACGCACACTGAGAGAAAAGTTTTGCGATCGTCGTTGTCTGCAGCTCGTCGCGTTTCTCAGCGGGAAAATACAGTGAGAAATCCGGCGTGCTTTGTTTCCCAGACCTGCGAGTTTCCGTATCGGCGTGGCTTTCAGTGATTCTCTCTTAATTCACGGCTGGTCGCACAAAGTGTAGGATTAGCCCTGTCATCGTGACTTGCTTTCTGCGATCTGAAGTGTCCCGCGAAGTTATACGAAGTTCTTGTTAATCGTAAGCTATCGTGCGGCTTAGTTTAAGACTTGGTAGCTGCTTTAGTACAGTTTTGCGACCCGGCGCTCGGTCGATACGTTGGTTTTTACTGGTAATTTCAAGCCACCGGGAGATCGAATTATTCCGGGAAGCTGCAATCGCCGGGTTAAGGTGACGCGGGGCTTGCCGATGGCCGTTGATTCAGTGAGGGCGACGAAGCAGCACCAGCGTCAACTGGACGAAGACGAGGACGAGGACGAAGTCATCGCTAGCAGGGCGCCGTCTGGAGGACGCCTGCTGCACTACGAAGACGTCACGTCTTCTCGCCGGTAAGGGGGGCTGACTGGTCGTGGCATGGGATGCAGTGCCGTGTCTGAACTGTTACCACGTCACCACATCCGCTGCTGCTGCTGCTGCTGCTGCTGTCGGCGCTCCTTCTCATCATTCACTTACCGGTGAGTAGAACTAGTAATAGCCTATTGCGGTCATCATCGTCGTCACTCATCATACCGCACTGGTGGAGTGGGTAAGCGAGTACGCAGTACAAGCTTATACCACTCCAGACAGTGCGGTGTAATACTTGAACCACACTCAGAGCGCATAGACCACCTTGTCGTTTGCTTTATGGTGCACGACTGCGGGCGAAAATCGTGAAAACGATGCCACTGCAATTCTAGTGTGGTTTAGGCATATGTAAACTTTTTAACTATGTTAGTTAACATAATTTAACTCACGTTTGGATAATTATTGAAGTGATCAAGATTTGTTGTATGATGGACTGCTGATTTAAGTGGAAGCGGAGGTCCATCTGAATGTCAGGTTTATTAGTCAAATCGTCTAGTGTACGACTTATATTCACTCTCTTATTTTAGCTTTCTTTACTTCAGTCATTTTTCGAATTTTGTCAGTTTTACATTTAACAGTATTTCTATTCTCAGTATCTCTCATTTCATTTTTCTTTTAAACATTTCATTTCTTTTTAGTTTATGTGCTAGATTAAACTGACAGTTTGTTTGTCAGTTTTTGAGTGCAAATTCTCCATTGTATTGTATTGTATTATATTGTATTGTATTGTATTGTGAATGAAGATGCGGTCGTAAAGATATTTCGTGTCTGCGTCCATCGCCATTATCACTGCGGGCTTCATCGTGGCATGAATATTATAAGCACTATTTTTAGAAGAACGTTACCATCATCATTTTATTTCGTTCATAGACACGTAGCGTGACGTTTTAAAGGTCACAAGTAATGAACTGGAACGACAAGGTTGAGACAACACTGACAGCCGCCCATAAGCCTAAATAATACAAAACACATGCAAAATAAAAGAGCAGTTAAAAACACTTCAAAAATACGGCAAAATCAACAGAGCCTGTAGACTGTTTAAAAGTGTTGATACTTCTAAAATTAACACTACTTGGTAATGAATTCCAAACGTTTATAATGCGCTCACAGAAGAACGACGAGCGTGCACTATGATTTGTACGATGCTTGTAAAGTTTAAACTTTATCAAAGTGTCAGATAAGTCCTATAGGGCTGGACGTAAAAGACGCATCAGAAACGTTTTGTCGTGAGTCGCTGTCATGCAAAACCGAGTGCCACGGTGCAGGGAATATTGTCCGTATATGGTATAGACTCTACTGTGTTCATAGATGGCACCAAAACCGATGTTGTATGCGGTTGCACTGAAGGATCGCATTATGAGTCTTGCCTGTTCGTCTGTCTGTCTCTTAAACGCTGCTGAACTAACTTGAAAACAAAACGACACAGAAAACCAAATTTTGATGCCCGAGTAACCAGTATGTGCCATTTTCAGCCCAGAAGGTCAAAGGTTACGAGTTTAGTTTTGGTTGTGCAGTACATTGTAGGCCTACAGGTAGACAGACAGCCGCGCAATATGTCGGCACTGGTCCGACATGGGTTTCCAGTTTGGCGAAATAAACGTTCTTTTTTATTGATCGGCGTAGCCAGAGACAATAATAATGAATGGATATAATATTATTTGCTGTTCATTTAATGATTAGATGTACCGGGTATACCAATCTTCACAGGCGACAGAACGCACTTTTATGGGTGTGCACTATACGTGTACATACGCCTGTGTTATTGGCAACATGAAGGAACGTTTGCATGGCATCGTGCGTATTTATTGTATGCAAATGACGAATGCTGCAGTCCTACATTATCGTGCGACCGTTCTAATAGGTCCCATTACGGGTCTTGCCTGTCTGTCTGTCCGTACGTCCCGTAGGCTATTAGCTCCCAACTCGAAAACTAAAAGCGTAGAAAAAAACTAAAACTGGTGTGAACGTTTTCCACACCAGGAGTAACGAGTGTGCCAATTTTGAGTTTTAAAAAATCAGAAATCAGGGTCAGGGTTAAAGCATCACAACCACCGGATTTGCGTGACCGAAATTATTGTACCGGTAAGCGATTCCACTGTAAACTGCATTTACTTGTCATCCTAGAGCGTCACGTACACCAGTCATTTTTAATTGTCTTGTCTTTTGTGATTTTACATTATCTTTTCATACTACTTCTAGCTAAATTTGAAGAATGTTTCATTTACTCGTAGTCATCTGTCGATAGTCACTACTTCGTTATCGTTTATCCAGTGAATCATCTGCTGCCTTAAATATACGGTTCGACGAGACCAATGCCATGTCACACAACGGTTATTGTTACACGGTGGTAACACGCCACTTCCTGGCAACGGCATTAAACACAGCGCACACGACCGCCGACGATGCGCTAACTATTCATTGCTCCACTTCGTAGAAAAAGAATAAAAAGAAGAAGGCATCGGAATTAGCGTCGTGTGTTGCATCGTCTTGGTGGGCTAAAGCCTATCTTCCACTCAACGCAACGTACGCAACGCACGGCCCTTGTGTACTTTTCGACTCACTGTGGGCTTATAAAACGGACGCAGCTGACGCAAACAACGCAACGGCCAAAACGCAAGGTATCTATTCTTGCGCTGCGTGCTTTGTGTTCGATGACAAGAAGCCTAGCTGTCGTTAAGATAACAGACCTTAGTGGTTGTAGGTGGCCTTCAAAATCATTAAAGGTCCATTATTTTCATCTCATCTAAAACAGCGTATGCGATTTGCTATTAGTGATCAATAGCAACCTTGGCCCTATCTCTCGCTATTTCCGAGATATACAACCACTTATAGCTTGAAACTTTCCGTTGTAAATTGCGGCCAAACCGGTGCAGAAGGAGACATTGTTACTATTGACAGTCTTAGTCACCAGCGCCCTATCCGATGGTACCATCGCCGACCCCTTACGACTTACCGTTTAGCCACAATACCGCACGATTGGCATACCATAGTGCGTTATGATTCTTCAAGGTCGTCCAAGGTCATTAATTTTTACGTCATTTGAAAGCCAATATGCGACTTTCTATCAGTGATTAATAGCAACCTAGGCCCTATCTGGCACCGTTTAGCCACAATACATCCGTTACGGACAGACATACGATAGACAGACGACAACCGTACCATAAGCTTGACCGTTACTCAAGTACGGTCGGCTAAAAACTAGATTCAAGCTATAGGCAGAGCACATTCAGCGAGTCGAATCGTGAATTTGGGCGTGTTCTGAGGCGCATCGAGGTCATCAGGGTTGTCGCATTGCGATGACAATTGATTTGATGCGAGTAATACGACATCGTCGATGGTGGTCATGTGACCTCGTCGCCCGCCCGCCCGCAGTCACTTCACGTGAGTTAATTGTACTAGGCTCAGGCTGGACGCACCGAGATCACCTGTGTACGGATATCTTTCACGCATTATGCAATCGTTTAGCATAAGTTAACGTCAGTCCCATCATTCGGATGTATGCATACGAACGTTTTCTCACGGCGTGCAATATCCACGCAAGTTTAAGTTGCACGAGACGTGGTATAAGTGCATGTGAGCGACTCGGGATCGGTATCGCAGCACTTGTTGACACCATGCATACAAATTTCAATGCTGTGTGTGACATGTTATGTCACTACTGTCTGGAGTGGGATAAGTGAGTGTTAAACAACAGTATACAACTCCAGACATTGATTTAACGCGCTTATTCCATGCTCCACGGTCGGTCGCGTATAGACTACACTGTCGTTCGTTTGATCACGCTTCAATGCATCAGCGACATTATCAATCCGCTCTGCCACTGCAGACATTGTGCTAGAGGTAATCAGTACAAGTGCGACCGCAGCGTAAGTCGTTGATTTCAGTGGTTGGTTTGATCCGGAAAGTTGCCCGGCTTAATGACAGACGGGGTTTTCGAGCTTGTTGTTATTTTATACGTCATTCAAGCCCAAACTGCACTTTGATTTTTGTGAGTTAATTGTAGAACAAGCTGTGCAACTAGAAAATCTATTTTGGTACAGCACTGAGCCGACATATTTTGCGGCCGTCCGCCTGACCTTTGACTTTTTGAACTGAAAATTGGCACACCGGTTACTCCTGCACAGGATAAAGTTTACACCAATTTTAGCTTTCGTGCGACTTTTTTTAGTCCGCCCGGCGACTACGTACAATAGCTCCGTCGTCTCTTTGTTTTGTGATAATGCGCACGGGTCGGACAGACAGAAAGACAGACGGACAGGACGCGTAACGCGGCTTATTAGTAAAGACCGAACACGCTTACACAATCTTTAATAATATGACAGGCTGTGACTTATCTGCGTCGAAGCGAAATTCTATTTTTTATTTTATATTACGTTTTCTTGCGTATGTGCAAGCCCTTTAGAAGTACACATCTATCTTTGTTTTAAGCGAATGACTGGTCGTTCTGCGTTAATCGACATTTATTAGTTAAGTCGATCAATCAATCATGTACCGGTATTTATAAATATCGATTGCTGCTTTATTATGTTGTAGGTTGCTGGTGCTACTTGTTACCTGCCTGTCATTCGCGTCAACTGAAGCGGTGAGTGCATCGCAACTCATCTAGGCCCACGATATAACTTAACCTATTTTCACTAAATTCCCACTGGTACTTCCGCGCTCCTATATAATTCAATTCGAGTATAGACCTGTAATTATCACCACGTCATTCAGCATGTTTACACGTTGTCGCCCGTGCTGTAATTTATGGCGCTGTACAAACTGCGAATGCACGCAAACGGGTGTATTTGCGATCGATCAGATCTTGATGGCGATGGTAGACAAGACAGTTCACGTTATTAGTCGCCGTCGACGGAAATCTGTCGCGTTTTACAGCATAGCATTTTTGTGAACTTCGACTGTCAACCGTTAACCGTTTTAAGTTGTTGGGTTCCCTAAATCATCATTACAAGAAGAAGTAAAGTAGAAATGCGGGGAAAGTCATCATCCAGGGCCGGATTAACCCTTTGGGGGCCCCATGCCATGCGACCACGGAGGGCCCGGCTCTAACGCAACTACTGCCCTGGTAACTTTTGTACGACATTTGTTTTATTTTCCACAACTTTGGGGTCCAATCGTCTATACTTTTTTGTAGTGACCTACAAGCTGACAAATAGGGTCTATAGGTTTACCTTTGTTGATAGATGTAAAATGTTTTTACGTTTTTATTCTTGCCACGTTTTTACGTTTTCAAACGTTTTTAAAAAATTTTTTACATTGATTTTTAACGTTTTTTTATTTTAAAAATGCATTAAAAATCCACCGAAAAAATTGAGAAGCACTTGTAAAATTATAGAAACGAATTAATAGGCTAGGTCATAGTAATGGTGGTTTACTTAGTTAGTCCAAATATACTAAATAAAGTCTTTTTATCTAGTACATTTAATTAGTTTAGTGCTATGGTCGGTTGAAAGTTTTTTTCTATCTAGACTATAGTTCCAGGTACACGGTAGGCTACCAACAGCATTAGGCATTAGGCAAGAGGTTGAACAAATTATCGACAACTTTTTTATTTGACGTTTTAAACGTTTCTAAAATTATTTCGGCCACGTTCTTTTTACATTTTTGACATCTTTTTTAATATTTAAAAACGTTTTACATCTATGCCTTTGTAAGCTACTTAAAAAAACTCTAGCTTGCTTCATGTAAAAATTGTGATGTTTTTTGCTTGACTGGGTCACTCCGTTTCGTTCACTGCATAAAGTTACATTTTACGGGCGATAGCAGAATGCTTCGAGCGTCTTAGCCATGGCCTGGGCGTCTGTCTGTTCGTCTGTCTGTCCGTCACACTGCTGTATTGTATCAAAACAGTGCAACCTAAGATCAATAAATCTTTACTGTGGGCTGCCCCAAAGACTCTACTTTATCGTGACGAAATCTCGTGCCCCTCGGTGAGGGGGTTTTCCTCGAACGAGGACGTCAAAAGGGGTCCCCTCTAAAAGACGCTATTTTGACGCTATTGGCTCTTTTAGTGCGAAAACGGTAGCAGCTAGGTACACACATGTTGCTTATCATAACAAGCACTGGTCATGAGCTTTTTAACTTTATCATCACCGATGACCATGAACCTCTTGAATTTTTTGCAATTTTTGGCTTCGGCACACATTTCAAAAGTGAATTGCAACGAAGTGGTTGGAGATATATCAAGACAACCTGCGTATGAAATTTTCAGCATTGAACGCAGATTTTAGCAGTTCAAGTGCCGACCCCCTAGGTTTAAGGAGGCCTTCTCACGCGAGCGTTAAAGAAGGGTACCCCTCTTAAAGTGGCTATTTTACTGATATTGCCTCGTCTAGCATGAAAACAATTGCAGATAGGCACAGACATGCTGCTCATCGTAACAAGCACTAGTCACGAGCTTCGACCTTGAATGACCTTGAACCTTCAAAATATGGGTCATTTAATAAATTTTTTGCCATTTCGGGTTGCGAAACACATTTTAAGAGTGAATTGCGCTGAAATAACTGGAGATAGACCTGGACAACCTGCATATCAAATTTTCGGCATTGAACGCAGATTTTAGCAGTCCATGGAAGTGCCGACCCCCTACGTTCATAGAAGCCTGCTCACGCGAGCGTCAAAGAAAGGTACCCCTCTAAAAGTGGCTATTTTACTGATATTGGCTCGACTAGCATAAAACAGTTGCAGATAGGCACATACATGCTGCTCATCATAACAAGCACTAGTGAAGAGCTTCTTAGAAGTGTTACATCGATGGGCTTGAATGACCTTGAACTTCCAATATAGGTGTTTTTAGTACAACGCTGTCGCGCGTTCCCTTTGCGTTTGCTGTTTTATTTTGTTGTATATGCGTAGTGCAATAAAAACGTTTGGGAACGTGTCATGCAACTTTTCACTGTGCAAGGGAAGCAGGCGAATCACGGCCTTGATCTGGTCCGAGTTGTACCATCTCGTCCGAGAACACACCAATAAACAAAACCGTTATGGCATTGTTCATCTTCAACTTCAACAATAATAAAGTGCGATTAAGAGCACTATGAACATTATATCAGTTAAATCAGAAGATGAAAAAGTTGAGATTTTTAAAAAGCAATGTGCAAACAGAGTTAAGTCACCAAACTAATACTGGCATAAAAACAAATAATTCTTGCCGCTACTTGGCATATTGGTTAATCCGGCCCTGTCGTCGTTCACGTTTTAGCCAAAGACGGCCGAAAAAGTAGGACTAAGAATGCATGGCCTTAAAAAACGTTGCTTTTCGTAGCCGAAAAAAATGCACGACCTGCATTTTCCAGCAGCTGTTATTATACTGTAGACAGTAATTTTCTTGTCCTACAAATTCGGCTTCCCCTGACTACGAAATAGACCCGCAAACTACAAGAATCGCCGTTTTCTACAGAATTCCTCAAAATTTTGTGGTAGGTCTAACTTTTAGGCTGGTGCAGGTAATTATTAAACCATTGCATCTTACAATAATGCGCATCTAGGTATCGTGCTAGCTACGCCTGTTGTGACAATAGCAAGTCCTCAGCAGTTGACGGCTGAGGCTGCCGGTGAAATCAGTTGTCAAGCGTCGCAGACATGTCAGTCACGCGCGGTATTTCGGTCATCTTTTGTGTGGTCTGCTCTGCTGCAAGGCGCACTTGCCAGAGAGAGAGAGACCGGCTCACGCCCGCCAGCCCCGCCTTATCTTACCTTACCTTACCTTGCCTCGCCTTGCCTTGCCACACTGTCGGCGCCAGCCACCAAACTAAAGTCTCGTCTACACCCAACGCAAGGCCATTGCTCACTTTTTAGGCGCAATCGCTCTGGATTAAGCGATAGCGATTCTACCTATTCCTACCCATTTCTCCGTAGCGTGGTGTGTCTTCACAGTTGTACACGCTGCTTAACCCTTGTTTCGGCAACGGTTTTTTTGCAACGGCAACGGGGGGGGGGTGAAATGACCCCCAGGCATGTCTACACTTTGTGGCATAAAAAGCACACCAAAAATTTTTTTATCATAACTTGAAGAAAAGTGATCCAATTTTAATCAGTTTTGGTACGAATATTCTTGATACAACTGGCCATCAAATGACTGTTTAATTCCCACCTCACCTATTGTCTGTTTCTGCACTACTTGAGGAAAAAACGAACAAAATATTGCATTTTAACCACTTTGATATTATTGCTTAATCACAACAACGCACAAAACACACATTTTGTCCATAATTTCATCACTTTAGCTAATTGATTTGATTTAATGACAAAGGGCCGCAGCCACTAACATGCCACAATAAAATAACAATATACATCAATAAATGTCACTGGTAACACAATACAACGATAGGTATACTAGAAAAAATAAACTTTGCAATAACTAGCCAAGAATGTGGAAGTAATAGATCGTTTAAAGCTATTTAAATTAG
>Ga0209671_1002611_pt1 | contig 16682 bp, 11 predicted proteins | sample WorMetHERISLAND2_2_FD_187401 | JGI IMG/M metagenome (GOLD analysis project Ga0209671, IMG submission 187401) | Marine gutless worms symbiont microbial communities from Max Planck institute for Marine Microbiology, Germany - Olavius geniculatus... | ecosystem: Host-associated > Annelida >...
GTATATTATCAGAGTCAGCGCCAAGCCTGAGCAGAAATTTCTTGCAACACCAAAAGCAACTCCGCCTTTGAAGTCTCGTCGCCGTTGAGTATTTTTCAAACACAATGAGTCTTGGGCGCGAGTGCGCGACAATTAACAGCAATTATTAATGTAGGCCTACGCGCCCACGAGACGATTATACTCAACTCGATACAGAGTGAACGAGGAGAGTAGAAGTAGTTAACGCACATATTTTTACGTAGGCTTCTACATAAAAAAGCAAAATCCAATGAATTGCATTATTGCAGACACTTTCCTTGCTGCGGCAAACACTCCGCTTTGAGTGGCATTTTAACGTCGCCGTCCACCGTCTCTTTCTTCAGAAGTTGAGAATTGAGACTTTTTGAGAGTTGCCCTTTGTTCGACGTATTATGTAGGCTTATTAATGATAACACAAGAATTACTTTGCAGCTTTAATTGCCTTAATTGAAGCTAAGTGGTAGTTAGGAAGTCTTCCCACTCTTGATACAAACTAAACTACACATCTCGAATAGCTTAGGCATATAGCAGACAGATCAAAAGAGTACCACGAACATTCCGGTTCATTCTTAAGCATCATTTCTGCCGAAAATGCTAGGAACATCATCATGACAGATTGCATCAAAGGAAAACGACCCAAACTGTTTACTAATAGAAAGAATAATGTCGCTGCCACAGCGTAGGACGTCACCATTTCGGCGACGTCGACCAACTGCGTCTTTCTATCGGTTAGGCCTATGACTGACGTCGAGACAAAAAATCAGCTGACCAACCACGCACACACTCGCTGTGGCGCACCTTGTTCAAACGTGACAGCGACCATCCCACTACAGCACGCGCAGCTATCAATCAGTATGATGCAGGCAACGACAGCAAAAAGCCTTCGCCGTCATTTGCTCCGACGAGTTTCTTAAATCCGATGTCATCGTCTTACGTAACATTTGATCATTGACGGTAGGCCTAGGCAAACGCTCATTGCTGATAAATATTCTGACTCTGAACAGACTTCGCAAGCGGTTTGTAGAACAAAGTGTTATTTTGACTATTTGAAGCAAAAAATGCGACGATGAATGCATGGAATTTAACCACATCGTCTTCGGTCAACTCAACTGCTGTGATGGCAGCAGAAAACGTCAGCTTGGAAGATGGGAAGAATCATTTCTCCGCAGGATCACGTCAGCTGTCGACGCAAATATTGCACAGCTTCACCTACGCCGTCGGATCGGTTGGATCGGTCGCCAACGGTTTCGTCCTATTAGCACTGCTCTGTGCCCGCCAAAGTCGTCACAAGAACATCAACGTTTTCATCATGAACCAGACCGTTCTCGATCTTCTCTCATGCCTGTTTCTCATCCTTACCATCGTATTTGTGAGGTTCGAGACGTCTTCGATAGCTAGCCAATGGATCATCTGTCTACTGTTTCAGACTAACACAGTAGTAGCCGTTGCTTCGTACAGTTCAATCTTCGGTCTGGTGGTGATCACTGTCGAGCGCTACGTCAAGATAGTTCATCCGGTCGTTCACCGAAACCACTACCGTCGCTGGATGACATATGCAGGAGTTATTCTGCCCTGGGTCGACGGATGCTGTTGCTACCTGATCCCGTCATGGTCGACCGTGAAGATGATCAACGGTAAGTGCATATCATTCAAATGGCCTATTACGGCAATGTACAACGCCTACAGGATCGTGATGTTCGTCTGGCACTACGTCATGCCGCCGGCAATTTTTCTGTTCGCTTACTGGAGAATCATCGGCATCATTCGAGGTCGACAGCGTGCGGTTGCACCGACAACAGCGGCCAACACCGGAGACGGACAACAGAAACTGAAGAGAAATATGAACGTCGTCAAAACCATGATCACTATTGTCATCTGTTTCTGCATCTGCTACCTGCCTTACAATGTCCACAACAGTTCATCTCCTTTTTGTTCTGGTCTCGATCACACCTGTTTTGGTTTTATGTCGTTCCAATTAGGTATCAAATACGTGTTTATAAAAATACGTGTTTATGCACAGTTAGTTACTAAACAATACGGCCTACATGTATACGACAGTTCACCTACTTTTAGCATTTTTTTCTATTATCTCTTCATGTTTCCTTTTGAGGGGTAGAAAGAAAAAAATGGACTAGTGCTTAATATGTGAGGGGCAGAATGGAAAAGTTGTTTAAATCCAAAATGTATATTATTGTCGGACTATGATCATTTTTTCCGTTATACCCTTTATTTAGCATTCTTGTGTTCAGATGTTAATAGCCCACTACCTGCCTTACAAGGTGTACACGACATTGGCAGCATGGCGCGTGATACGCATTGATAGGGCGGTCCTGAACACGTTCGTCATCATCTCGTTCTTCAACCGCTGTCTCAATCCATTTATCTACGCCTCGCAGTATGAAGTCATGCGCCGTTCCTGGGCCCCGCTCGTTGAGTTTCTGCGTCATCGTATCATGGGAAAACCAAGACTACCACCAGCAGCAGCTGCCGCCAGGATCGAGCCAATGCCAGCATCTGCACCCAGCAATCCGGTGACCCCGGCAACGCAGGAACTACCAATGCCTGCGACGTAATCTGTATCACTATAGAGCTGCATTTGCACGGTCGTGAGGGTTTGACGTACATATGACGACACCTTTACATATACAGCAGTTGTTGGCAGCACATCCTTCCCTCCACGTCCCGTAGCAGTGAATCATGCTTCAAGATGTGTTCTATCCATTTCAGTTTACGTTTATGAACAGTGTATACTGCATACAATACCTTGAAATATCAGCAGCAGTTAGTAGCCGCGTAAAAAAGAAATGACAATGTAATTGTGTCTGTGCAGATTTTGCTCGTGACTTGTGTTAAGCCAATAGTAGGCCTATTACAGTAGATTCGTGTCGAACAATCGATTTTTCAATCAATTAAGCTAAGACGCGAAAGACACGTATGACTAAGATTTTTCCGGTTTACTGGTCAACTGATGAACTTTATTATACTATAGAAGTGCTTTAGCATTCACGTTGTCAGTTGGTTTGAATGTTGTTTTTGTTCGTTTAGTCTTAGTTGTAGTTCAAACGTGTTGTGGTTGTTCAGTACTATGCGGTGGATTTTAATAGAATAATTAATAACTGTTGTATGTGTGACATTGCTAGAAACTGACCATTATTAACCATGGTCCACTGCATATTTCCGAACAAGACTAGAAGTTGGCTGATCGGCGTGATCGTCACACTACTTGCTCTGTCCTATCTCGCATGAATCATTTAGTCTGCGTTGGAGTTCCAGAGCTACTTCAAGGCACTTGAAGGCAAGGTTGTATCGCCGTGTAGGCCTAACGGTCGCTCAACGTTGAATGATGTCTAGCCTAGTCTTGTCGGGTGATGTGGAATGGACTTCAAGATGTCGTTAAGACGTAGGCTTATAATCGTAGTCTTGACGTTGTTCTTAATCGCCGATTTATGTGTCATTGTTGCACAATTGTGGCATTTATATTGGAATACCTTTGCAGAAACTGCAACAGTTTATGTTGTATTGTACACATTATAGCGAACTGACAAATGCACTTGAGTCATAACAAGAAATCTAAGCTAATGCTCGTGAGATCTGTTCGCAGGTAATCTTGATCTATCTTCATCGATTTCGTCGCACTTCACTCTTCTGCAACCCAAAATGGCAAAAAAATCACAAAAAACCCTATTTTGGAGTTCAGGGTCATTCAAGGTCATCGACGTTGACATTTCCAAGTAGCTTGTCGCCGGTGCTTGTTATGACAAGCAGCATGTCTATGCCTATCTGCAATCATTTTCACGCTATCTATAGACAAGCTAACGGCGGATAAATAACCACATTTTAGATGGGTACCCCTCTTTGACACCCATGTGCGCAGACCTTCTTGAACCTATAAAGGACCTGGACTTGGACTGCTAAAATCTAAATTTAATGCTAAAATTTTTTGTGCAGGTTGTCTTGGTCTATCTCCAGCCACTTTGGCGCAATTTACTCTTGAAATGTGCTTTGCAGCCCGAAATCGCAAAAACAAATTCACTAAAACACTCTATTTTGAGGGTTCAAGGTCTTTTAAGGTCATCGATGTTGACATAGCCTACCTAAGAAACTTGTCGTCAGTGCTTGTTATGATAAGCAGCATGTATTGTGCCTATCTGCAACCATTTTTACGCTAGACAAGCCAATATCGATATAATAACGTCTTTTTAGGGAAGGTGCCCCTTTTTCTCCCTTTCGTTCGGGGAAATCTTCCTCACCCAGCAGCATAAAATTTTGTCACAAAATACTATAAAGTAAAACCCGAAGTCTCTATCTCACTTGGGCACCGATCGGTACCGGGACGTGACAGTCACCAAGACAGAATTACCATAGCTAATACGCACTATAAGCGCGTAATGAAACGCTTACGCTTTTGTTCTGCACGTGCGCGGAGTGAAAATTCAGCACGCTCCGTTTCGCTTAACTGCTTTGGCGTGTTACGTCTCTCACGTTGATACATGCGATATTAATGTGCTCGAAAAACTTGGAAAGCTTTTTTGACTGACAGGCGCTATCGCAATATGTTACATTGACATGACAACAAATAACCAAAACGCGGTCTAAAAATTAATGAAATAGAAAACCAAATGAATCTGTCACTTAAAACATCTAGCAGTCTACCATTCAAAAAATGAAAGTATCAGAACCGATGTCACTGGCAAAAAAATCAAATATGAAGTATAGATTTCGTCACCGTCTAGAGTGTATGTGCGAGTCGGCGAGCGTAATAACTTCGCATAATAAACTTTACACTGCAGTGTTGTAACATTGGCTATACATATTTCAAGACTGTGTTCGACCATGTTTTACGTTAACGTCTACAGACGTGAAACGTGTTTCGACCGTTACGGTAAACTGAAGTATAATTATTATGGGTTGTTATTAAACTGCACACACTGTGGTGGGAGACAGGAGGACAAAACGGGCGAGGAAATTCGAATTCATGCAAAAAAGCTTCACGGATTCTGAAACTAGAATATTCCAGGGAGCCAACAGTGAAAATTTAGTGATCCTAGCTTGCATCGTTTTTGACTGATCCTCTCGTGTGACAGACGGACAGACGGAATTGCGATGGCCTATAATATAGGATACGCCTACTCGCTATAGCATTACAGGCCGTCGCGCGTAATGACTTGTAAAGCAATTTGTAACGGAAAGCAGCAAAAGCTACTCAGTCATACAGGTATATATGGCGTTTTTAAATTTGAGATAGTTAATGGTATGCTGGGTGTAGGACATTCCCCCCCTAAACATGTCTCCCAGACGTTTTCCCCCCGGTGACACCCATGACGTTTCCCCCTCCAGGTTTTTGCGATACTCGGACGTTTCCTCCCTTCCTATGAGAATCGATTGAGGGCTTGATAGTGGCATAACTTTCAGTGTCAACATGGTGGAAGAATGCAGCAAACATCAAATATTCTTGTGTTATAAAATTCTTGTGTTATCATTAATAAGCCTACATAATACGTCAAATAAAGGGCAACTCTCAAAAAGTTTCTTTATTCTCAACTTCTGAAGAAAGAGACGGCGGACGGCGACGTTAAAATGCCACTCAAAGCGCAATGTTTGCTACAACAAGGATAGTGTCTGCAATTTATCGAATTTTGCTTTCTTTATGTAGCCTACGTAAAAATGTGTGCGTTAACTACTTCTACTTTCCTGGTTCAGTCTGCATCGAGTCGAGTTTAATCGTCTCGTGGACGCGTAGGCCTACATTGTACTTCCCTAATTGCTGTTAATTGTCGCGCACTCGCGCCTACTAAGAGTCATTGTGTTTGAAAAATACTCAAAGACTTCAAAGACGGAGTTGCTTTTGGTGTTGCAACTTGCAAGAAATTTCTGCTCAGGTTTGGCGCTGATTCTGACAATATGTTGTTACTGGCCTAGAAGGGGGGACGTCCTAGGCACTCGAAAAGAAGGGAGGGAACGTCCGGGCGGAGGAAATGTCCGAGGGGGAAACGTCGGGAGGAACATGTCCAGGGGGGAATGTCCGGCTCCCGTTCAAAGCAAATAGTGCTTTTCTGCCCAGAAAAACAGCATCAAGTTTGCTGGAAAATCTTTTACAGAGATGCGCGTACATGTATTATGTATCCGCAGATATGCGGACATCCGCGATTTTTTTGCGGATATGCATGAGATACGGATATCGTTTTCTACGATCTTGAGCTACGGATACATATAGTTTGTCGTGGTCCGTAAAAAATGCATCGCGCTCTCGCAGTCACAGCTTACAAGTATCAGTGTGTGACACTGACTGATCACAGCAAAGTATATGAATGAAATTTACTGTACATTCATCATCATCGTCATCATCATCATGACGCGAAGCGTTCAGCCGTAGCATTCCGCCGTTGCGATTTGTCGCCAAAACGAGCGATCTGCCAGCTGCAAAGCGTCGGTCACTGATATTCCCGTGTCCCGGTAGATCTGATGGATCCAAGTGATGGGAGGACGGCCAACGCCATGAATCAGGAGATGGCCGGGCACCGTCTTGGGCTTCGCAGCAAGTCCGAAGGATCTGGTTTGCTGGAACGTCCTCTGTGAGTCTGGCAACATGACCAAACAGTCTGAGTCTTCGCTTGCGAACGATGGAAGAGGCTGTACATTGTATTTACTTAATATTTGGTTACTTGCTTACGTTTATTCACTGGAGTGCTGTTACTTACTTAAGCGGAGTTTCCACTTAACGCAATGCACATAACGCACGCAAGAAAGTACGTAACTAACAGCTGACTTATGGCCAATTCACATCTAAGACGCCGACGAGATTCAACTCAACAGTTGAGTGAGTTGAGCTGAGTTGAATGTCCTCGGCGTCTTAGATGTAAACTCGATCACGGTTATGAAAGGTTATTAAACTCATTACACTGCAGACAATGTCGTAAAAGACAAAAGGACAAAGTACATGTAGGTAACGAAATACACAGTTAACATTTAAGTTTCGCAATTCGCACGGTAGTGCGGCAACAGATTTGAGGCTGAGTTAAAGCATCGTTCCGGCTTCTTTTGCAGTTTGTCTAAAAATGCAACAATCAAAGAATCGTTCCGCATTCGCCAAAGTTATAACAAAATTAGGCCTACTGCCTAGGTACTTTTACTCATAGTGTTCATGCTGTAAGGTCTAAGTACTAATTTGCAGATAATTATGTGAGAGTGACTATCAATAATCTATCTGTGCAAGATAGTCTGTAAACTGTACAGGGTGCGGTAAAAAGTAGCCCCCTAAAGTTTTTTTTCCGATATTTTCTGTTTGCTTAGTTTGTATTGTTTGCACTTGCAGTTGTAAACCAACAACTAATGCAAGCGTTTTTGAACGACATTGCGTTTTTCGTGCATTTTGCATATGCGTTAAGAACTAGCACATCGATAACTGGAAAACCATTAACAACGTGATATTATTTACCAGCACATTGACATAAGCTTAATTGATGTGATGTGGGTAATTAGCCTACCTTTTAATTTTTGTCGCTGTTTTTGGTGTGCTAGTTTTTGAATGCAGACGTTAACAAGCGTATCAACATTTATCATTTATTATAATTTTCTGGTCGAAAATGCATTATGGGATCAAATGGGGCAAAATAGACAAGAGTCATCATTTTTTTCACTTCCGACAAACTCGGTCTTGCTTTTTGGACCCCGAACTAAGACTTACTGTGCAAAATTTCATCATAATCGAATACAAACTGCCTCCGTCGAGCGAGCACAGACTCACTGGCTGAGCTTTTCAATCTGTCACTACGCCGAACGAAGATCCCAGATATCTGGCGTTCGTCGATAATAGTAGGCCTACCGCTTCTTAAGCCTGGCAAGGTTGCATTGGACTCGAAATCATTTCGTCCAGTATTTCTTTTTTGCCCTTCAATAAAAGGCTCGAGCGATTACTGCTACCTATCCTAAAAGACAACCTTCCAATACCAGCTAGAGTTTCAGCACGGATTTCGCGCTTTTCATTCCACAGTGTCTGTACTGCATGAACTCAATTCTAACATCACTGCAGGCCTTAACAGTCGTAGGCCTGCAGGACGCACGGTGCTTTTGCAAATAGATCTATCGAAAGCTTTCAATATGGTAAACCACGATAAACTCATTGCGGACCTATGCTGCCGGCAGCCATCATCCGATGGCTTGGAGCATAGACCTATTTAGGTGGTCGCCAGTCCCCGGTAGTTTTCTGCAATCGGACTTCCAGTGCACGTAACGTGCGGGCTGGGGTGCCACAGGGTGCGGTCACCTCATCGACTCTCTTCAACTTCTACCTGGCAAATCGACTGAACCCAACAGTTTCTGTCACCTGCCCAGATTGCAATACGGCACCTCACAGTGTCGCCCATCTGTCCGAATGCCCGATGCACCAAACCAATCTGACACCCGTGGACCTCTGGCAGCGACCCAAGGAGGTCGCTGAGTTCCTCAACGCCTGACCTGAGCAAGATGGAGGGCGGGCTACAACAACAACAACAACAACAACAACAACAGCGAGCACAGACAGAGAAACATTTATGTCATAGCAATTGTACAGATAATAAACAATAAAAAAATTTAAATCACTGGCAAAATGTCAGCAAAATGGCAGTGCATACAAGTGCAAGGGCTGTTGCATAGATGTGATAAACGTCAAAAAATTATCATAAACGTTAATAAACGTGTTTATTAAGAAAAAGATTGTAAACGTTTGTAAACTAAAAGTAAACGTGCACAAAGCGTAAGTTTGAATATTAGGCCTATTATTTGGATAATTCCAAATTCCAATAAAAGTTTTTTCATTGTCAAAGAATGAAAGAATGTCTTACTCCAGTACTGTTCTGTGACAACCGTTTTACAAAAGTGCCCAGAATTCACTAACTTTCGAACGCAATGCACTATTTTAGCTTGGCTTCCCGTCATAATTTTGCTTCGTTTCGCTCATGTGATTTTTATTGAGACAAACGTTGACAAAATAATAAACGCGTTTACAAAGATTTTTTTTTGTAAACGTTGTAAACGTTTATCACATCTATGGGCTGTTCTGTTGCATCATCTTCTGTAGAATCTGAGTGATCTTCCGTTGGAGATGCTGGAGGCAGTTCTGATTCGTGCGATTTTGCTGCTGTATTCGAGTGATTTTGAGGGGGAGAACGACCGCCATCCGTTCAAGTCTGGCAAGTGTTGCAGCTCCGAAAGAAGGGCATTCGTCCTGCTGTCCTTAGGTATCAGACTCTGGTTGGATGGCCAGAGTCCCCTACTCCTGACTGGCTGAGGCACACAGTGAATGAGAAATTGATAGAACGTGAGTACACATAATGTATTTTTGCTATAGAGCTATAATGATGATCGGTTCATTTACCTCAATTCACTTATTCAGAACCCATTCTTCCGGTAGCAATGAGCCGGAAATCAAGCGGTGAGCTAACCTAGTTCAGGAGCCACTTTTGGCGCTGGATCAGAATATATGACAATTTAGTATCTCACTTAAAACCAATATGCAGTATCCAATATACAGTACATGGATGTTTTTCGATTTATTTACGAGGGCGTATATGGGGCAGAGATATGGTCAGTTACTGCAACTTTATCAAATAAGACTAACTCTTTGAGTAACGCGTGTTTTAGGCGCATTCTCAGCATTCACTTGGCATAGTTTATTACCAGTTATGACGTTCGTTCCCATACTGGGCAACCATTGTTGTCAGACACTGTTCCGAGTCACCGACTGTCTTTCTTTGGCCATCTCAACCAAGTGGATTCAGGTCCGGACCACTACCGAGCTCTGCAAGCCTGCACTTCTCACACTACTGCAAATTGGAGACAAAGACCTGGCCTTGACAGACAGTCGTGGCTTAAAACTCTAGGGGCTGCAGACCGGCGTTCGCTGAATCTCGGCTTAGCAACGGCAGAGCGACGAGCGCAGAACAGAGCGGCGTGGCAACTGCTCGTAGCAACGGCAACGTTGACGACAGGCTTCTAAAAGAAGAAACGTGGTGTTTTTCGGTTATTTGTTCGGCTCTAACTGTCGTTTGGCTGCGAGTTACTAGCATAACGTCTGCGTTTATCGTTACAGGTTCGTGTCGTCCGTTTCAGCGATCAGCTGAGATGCAACACTCGTATGAATATGATGAAATCGACGCCAAACGTGCGTTATGTGTAGCAGTCGTTTCTCTACGTTAAACGCTATGACATTGTGTTTGTGGGTTTGTATGAGTCATTTGTCAGTTTGTTTGTTTGTCGTATTGACTTCGTGATACCTATTGTACTTAGAAGCAAAAAGTTTTTTAAACTTTTATAAATCTTATGAAACTCGCCAGATTTTTGGTCAATTTTCGAAAAAAAAATTACTGAAAATTACAGGGTGGGCCTAAAAAGTAAGCCATTGCACTTTGTCCATATCTTCGCTAAATATTGATCAATTTTTACATTTTTTTCACCAGTGGACTCTGTAAGAAATTTGCTACTCAGTGGCATACACACCGCATTTATCATCTCGCTACGCTACCTTGTAAAATATAAATATTTAAAACATGCAATATCTACAGATCGACAGAAAGTCTAATAATAAATTTTTGAAGTGTATAACTTAAATGTTAAAATATAAGTTATAGTAAATGTCAAAAACGTTGGAGGACATATTAAACATTTTTTCCAATAATTTGAACCACTTTACTTTGCACTAATTTTCAATGTACATTAATGCTGGTTGATAACTGCAATTTTGCTCAGTTAACTGCATGAGTATACAAAGCAATGTATTTCAATTGTTCGGCTCTACAAGCTGTGCACTATTTTTTGAAACACGAAAACTTACTCCGTAGCTACACCTAAACCTTTTTGACATTTATTATAACTTTTGTTTAACATTTTACTCGAACATTTTTAAAATTTACCACTCGACCTTATTACCATCTGTAGATATTGTACATTTTTTGATATTTATATTTTACAAGGTAGCGTAGCGACATTATAGATGTGGTGTGCATGCCATTGAGTAGCAATTTTTTTCCACAGTTTACTGGTAAAAAATTGTGAAAATTGGTCAATATGTATGTAGCAAAGATATAAAAAGTACAGTAGCTTACTTTTTTGGGCCCACCCTGTAGATGTTACTAAATATTTGTCGTATAATATTTGAAAGCCTTAAAAAAGTTTGATGTAAGTTGTAACAACAACAATTTTGTTATCAGTTTGATGAAATGTTTATAATAACTGTTAATGCGGTTGATAATGGATGGACGTTTTAATGGGAAAAATCGTGCAATAGTTTATCATTAATTTTATATCATTCACGGATTTTCAGCAAACTTTGGCCAGTCGTGCGCCTTGAAGCAAACCGACAAAGGTGAAGAAACAGTATGCCAACTGTAGATCTTTTAGACACATTCATGAACTGTGGATGCAAGAAAAATTCAGTTAAAGCATAATGGCTAATCGCAGTCTATTTTATACAATGCGAAGCAATAAATCCAAAGACAAGAATGCGTAGAAACACAGACCATTGACAAGTAAAAGTGTTCTTCACTGACCTATGTTGACTTTGCAGACAGTGAATTCTTCTTGCGGAGATGTTGTTACTCGAAGTTATGAAACTGGAAGCATGCTTTCTGTACAGTCCAACGTGGTTGTGTTTTGTTGCATGTTGTAGACGTGAAGGGTTTGGCTCGGTTACATGGCGTTGATTACGTGGTTTTCTGGAGGTCCTCACCAATCTTGAGGTTCAACGCTACAACACATCAACAACTGACAGACATCAACGTCAAGGACTTGAGAGAGCCACGTGACATCGTCGCCTGTCAGCAAAGATCCCGGCTGTATGTTGCTGATGACCCGAAGTGTATCTGGCGAGTGTCGGCAGACGGCGCTGACGTAAAGCGCTGGTGGTCAAAGTCTTCGACGTACACGTTCACGCCACTGAAACTTTCCTTGACATCAACTCGCCTGCTGGTGACGTCATTCGAGACCAATGAACTGATGCAGTTGGATGCAGACGGGGTAGAACTCCGACGAGTTCAACTGCCGGATTACACGAGACCAGATCACGCCTTCGAGTCACCGACCGGTAAGCCCTACGTTTATCGTCAATCACAGCAATACACGACTGAACCGGCTTCAGGTCAGCGAAGTCAACACAGATGGTGAAGTGCTGCGTCAGTTCAGCGGTTCACGTCTAGTGTTCCTCGGCGAGTCTCGACACGTTGCCGTCCACTGTCACGGAAACATTCTTGTAGCGGACTCTGGCAAGCGTCACATTCTGCTGCTCGACGCTCAGCTGAAACTACGTCGAGTCATAGTCGATGAACATCAGCTGAAAGACAAGGAGCCGGAGCGTCTTTGCTACATGGAACGAACTGGACAACTGCTGGTTGGATTGGGGCTAAGCGCTGCGGTGTTTGATGTACTTCGTTTGTAATCTGTTTTTAGTGGAAAGATTCAAATGCTTTAAAAACGAAATACGTGAAACGATTGCATCGGTTAATAGCTTTAACGACATATCATAATGTATCGGTAGCCGTTATTTGCCCAAAGTGCACACATGCCATAGCCTATTATTGTGCCGTTAAAACACATAAACTGGGAAACGTGTCCTCAATGTCTGAAACTGTCTAACAAAAAGCGTTCATTTTAAGCTTAGTTCTTTTTCTGAGTAAAAAAGCGAGGTCGACCACGCATCACTTAGAAAGACACATTATGGAGATACATCGAATTTATAAAAATATTTTGGGACGATGTCTGTCTCATGGCAACAGACAACACAAATGGATTGTCCGATCTGCTGGTCACAAGAATAACTGAATTCTAAGGTAAGATCTATCGTTGCAGTACAAAATGAACAGATTAAATTCTAAGTATAAACTGTGTTTCTGCGTTTTATTTTGGGTCTTTATGTTCGCCTTTAGTGCTTTTATATTGTAGTACGTTGACACAGTACTTGTTTTATTTTTGATTTTTAAGTATATTAATGTCATTTTTATTTTGTCAGTTTTGGTGAGGGTCGCCGTAGTTGCACATTTTGAGCTGCGACATGCTGTACATATTTGTTTTTATTGACGTTTTTATCTACGTTTTAGTGGCAATATGCTTGATTATATATTTATTCGTCAAAGCAGACAGCAGGCAACTAACGCAATAAGAGAAGAAAAAACGCGGTGACTATTTGACCGGCAACCGGCCAAATTTGACCGGTCAAAACAAAAAAAATTGCAGTCGCCACCCAGCGAATGACATTATAGATAGTGTACGCGCTAATGACTAGAATTTGCGTTAATATTATGGTGTAGTGTTTAGGGTTTAGAATTAGGCGTAGGGTTAAGATTAGGGTTAGGGTTTGGGTTCGGGTTAGTGTTTTTCAAAGATGTATAGGAATAATAGTGAACAGCATTATTAATTTAGAGTACGGGTGGTATATTAGAAGTTGCTGCAGGCAATGGCAAAAATTTGCCAATCGGTATCCTGTGATAGTGCTAGCTTGAGGAGCTGCTTGGCCGGACTGTCGACCCGTGAGGCTTCGGTCGACGTCGGGCAGATGCTCCGGTGCCGTCGCACGGACATGAACGGCCTTAGCCGGTACCTATGACCATCATTTTGGTGGTCGTACGTACCGGCTAAGGCCGTTCAAGGCGGTGACCGGTCAAACATCCGGCCATCACAAGGACGGATGTTTGACCGGTCATGACCAGGCGCGTTTGACCGGTGTCGACATCCAATAACTTCAGTTTTGACAAGTTAGCAGCACCAATATGTTGCTGTAGTTCAGTAGTGAGTTTATTTACACGGTGACATGTATTATCACCCACGTGGTTAGCTTGCCGAAAGAAAGTAGAAAATTTTTGTGCAATAATACTCTCATCAGTAACTCCATCAATGACTGAAGAGGGTTTAGCAGGTGGGGATTTGGCATTTCAAGTTTTCCAAAAGTTAACCATATCTTTCTTCAGCAGGCACTCATTCAGGTCATTTGATATATACAAGTTATCAGCTCTCTGATAAGCTTTAATGGCATTCTTATATGCCAGCTTAGCCTGCTTCATTTGACCACAGGCTTTCCACATCTTATGGACATCAATAGAGATAGACGATAGAGATGATGATTATGTTTAGGCCTATGAGATGATTATGTGTTGTCGAGTAAAATACTGTTCGCTTTTTTGATTGTTGATGCTACGCCAGTTACATACCTTATGTTATTCTCAAATTTTATGCACTGCACTAGAATCGCACCAGCAAAATTTATCGAAATGAATTTGGATTTGTTGCTTTATTTATGGACGTTCCCAATTTTTCTCGGTTATTTGTGAAATCGTTTACCTGCTGTTTTGATGCAAGATAAATCTGCTGCAAACTTTTGTTTTTTTTATATGCTTTACTTGGCAAGTCGTAGTTCGTCTTCTAAGTTTAAATTTAAAATTAAATATAGTTGCTGTATGTTTTTTTTTCTGTGTTTATTTTGTTTATGTATCACGTATTCTTTACCGTGCTAGCCTTACATAATCGGTTTTTAATCCTGTGTTGGCCATTCAGCCAGTATCCTTTTATTTTGTTCGGTACTTTATGTTATTGTACTACACTGTGCTGTTTGATTAATTAAATAAAAAATTAAATTAAATAGATTGAAACAACTTTGTTTTTAAAAAAGAGCTAAATTAACACCAAAAGTCTAAAAAAATTTCCTGAAAGCGTACAAAAGTAGACAATTTGACACATCATTGACGCATTTTTGTCAGTAACCAACCAATTGTATGCAAAAAGCAGTGGTTTTATTTTGGCCATGTTATAAATGATCGGCATGCCATATGCGTTACTATAATTTTTTAGTCAAACAATTTAACAACGTTTTCTATTTTTGTCCTCAAATTAAACTTTGTAATTAAACTTCAGCTTTAGTTGAGTTATTCCGATAGTTTGTATGGTTTTGTTTTTAGATGCTTGCGACTATAATTATATCCTTAACGTATTCGTTATATCTGTAATCTGATCATGAGAAATAACGAATCTGATATCTAGTGCATTGCGAGTATCAGTTATACCGGTAAGAAAATCTTACATTTTACTCAAATTTTGTTTTCAAAGCTGAAAAGTAGCGCGAAAGGCAACACAGGTACTTGTGCGTTAATTCACCCGCGCCGCACCCGAATTATTCTTGTTAAGCCTAACGCTAGCACTAACCTTAACCCTACCTTTAGGCTTAACTCTAGCAGTTAATTCTACCGCAAAACGTATTGTACACAGGTCCACATCTGCGAGCAAGCAATATCAGTGCGCTTTGAATAACAGTTTGACGTCGACGTCCGGCTGCTTCGACACATGGGACTTCTTGAGACTTGCGCTGTCTTGGACGTATTGCTTAGGCCTAGTTATATTAGAAACAGTTGTTCGATAATGACACAAAATTTCACATTATGAATATTTGACGTTTGCTGCATACGCTCACTATTCTCAGCACAGAATGTAGCCGTAAAGTAATCGGCAAAGTCGAAACATATATACACAAAACAAAGTTGACAGCCTAGTTTTTGCGGCACATAGTGAACATTTCATTATGTAATTATGCAGCTAGATTATTATTGTAATTTATGCCTTTTGTGTTCTTGTTTCGTGCTGTTTTCACGCAATGTCGCTGCAGCGGATCCTGCGTCAAATGCGGATCGAAACTAACCAATCAGAGCGCGAGAAAATTGACCAATCAACGCCACTAGCAGCCAGAGCGCAGTCACAACGACATGCATAAATACAAGTTGGTGCTAAAACAACACGACACTCTGCGTGATAACAGTATGAATCAAGAACAAACTACGGCACAGAAAAACATAAATTGCAACAATAAACTAGCTACATATTACATAATGTTCTTGTTCTTCAAAAAGTAGGCTAAACTAATTTCATTTGTGTATTATATTGGTAAGTGTTGGTGTTACGAATTGCGAATTTAATTCTTATTTTACTGTTACGTTCTCAGTCAGATAAACTGCGAAAAAGGTGAAAAAGATGGGAGTAGTACAGTTTACCCCCCGCCTTTCAAATGTTGCGTCCGACATTTCCTTTCCCGACAGACTTTGTATGTCGACCAGGGGCCACATTTTCGAAACATTTTTTCTTGGGAAGAATTTAGAAAAAAATATGCAGGAAAGCACTAACCTTGTCTTACCGAAGAAAGCTGAGTAATAATAACGTCATTTTAACACGCATTGTTGGTCAGACGTTAGCCTAGTTCTAAGCTGTCCGTACTCTCCGTCAGGACAGCTTAGATTTGCGCCGTATATCCACTTCGGTGAAGGACTTCAGCTTCGCGTCGCGGTTACAAATTCAAGAAATAAGTAATCTTGATAATTATGTCACCTGTAGGCCTACAGTCACGCCCAAAATTGAATCGCTTGTAGTTTATGCCATGCCCGACATACCCTCAAAATTTCAGAAAGATCCCTCCATAACTTTTCGAGTTATCTTTCTGACTCAAAGACAAACAAACAACAAAAACCGGCAAAAACATTACCTCCTTGGCGGAGGTAACTAGCTGTAATGCGTAAATTGCGTTCGTATCTGCGTTCGGCCAGCAGTCACCAACTTTCCGTGCCACGTCATCGGCTCAGCACCTACGGCCGTCGGGCGTTTTCTGTTGCTGGACCAACTGTCTGGAACTCACTGCCTGATGACCTACGTGATCCGGAATG
>Ga0209671_1002612_pt1 | contig 16680 bp, 3 predicted proteins | sample WorMetHERISLAND2_2_FD_187401 | JGI IMG/M metagenome (GOLD analysis project Ga0209671, IMG submission 187401) | Marine gutless worms symbiont microbial communities from Max Planck institute for Marine Microbiology, Germany - Olavius geniculatus... | ecosystem: Host-associated > Annelida >...
AAAAGCTTCACACATGTATCACCAGAGAATAAATCACTGATATCGTTTATAAACACAATAAACAGTAATGGACCAAAACAACTGCCTTGTACCACTCCACTCAGTATAGGCATTGCACTAGATAGACATTTTGTCATTTTTTCGAGTTTCGCGCTCACGTGCAGTTACACTGTCACAACGTCGTTCGTTGGTCAAAGACGCGATTTTAGAATAGTAACAGGTAACAAATATTTACGCTTTTTCGGCATAAATAAACAAATTTGCGTTAAATTTTGTTTGAGTTATCACGTGGTACAATGCTAAACTGACGGTTAATCGATCGCTAAAAACGTCTCGACTGAATCGGTGGATAGTTTTTAATACAAGCTGTCACACGGCGCATGCATGTTCTGAGACTGAGAGAAGACAAACGAGATGACGTCATATAGCCTACACGGCTCCAGCTGCTGTCTATGACGTCTGACTGATTAATCTTCATTCATGTTAACCGCTGCTGTCTATCGCCAGCTATAGACAGAAATCATGTTCCAATTTCCGAAATAAAAGTAATAAGTTTACATTATCACAACGTGAGTCAAAACTTTTAAAAATGTTTCAAAAATGCGCACTTTTTCCAAGTTTTTCGTAGATTAAAAAACCTTTCTAAGATCTTTGAGAATGTGTTCCTTGGTATACATTTTTTGACAGATTGCGCCACACATACCGTATATAATCCTACCTACCTGCCAACTTTATTTAGTAGATAATTAATGCCAAATATCAGTGCCTGTCATCTAGACTGCTTGAAATAACCAAAACAGTAAGTAAAGTCGCGCACAAGAGTTTTACAAATACCGTAACTTAGAAGAAACGATATGTTTCTGTCACAGAAATTCCACCCGTCTTTTGTCATATGTGGCAACCGCCTATTGACAGCTGCAATTAGCTGTAGCCTGTATTTGCTCCTCCAAGTCGTGATCTAGCGATGGCTTTTTTAGTAAAATAATTTCCTTATGATGAATTGATGTAGACGTCGCGAACGCTTAGCCTAGTTTCTGCAGATAAACTTGCAACATACGGCGCTATACACGAGTAAATGATTGATTGACGGATTAACTGATTGATGCAGTTAGATGTCCGTACGATAGGTTAATGTATCGGAAACGTTCTATCCGTAGCACGACACATCCATCAAACCAGTGCAATAAACAAAACAGTTAATCTAACGACGCTTTTAAAAATATAAAACAGCGAAAAACCAATTAATTAATTATTTAATTATTATTATTATACAGTAATTAATTACATTATTCATTAACTAAAACATTCGCTAAAGCCTCCAACGTTTATAACACTAATGACACGAAAACGCATAAACTTTTGCCGCGTGCATACTGTTTTAACTAAGCTTACTGTTATCAAATATTTATTTGCTTTTTTCGCTTTCTAGAACAATTAATTTTGTTGAAGTTACAAAAACTCACAGTGGTTGAAGCTGATTATGGCGGCGCAAACGAGTCATCAACAACAATCTCGTAGAACAATCAGTCTTCATTAAGACGACTTCGCAACGTTTATTTCAGTTTCGGCGGAGTTCATCTCAGTTCCATTTTTCCGTCCACCGACTGTCACTTTACATCTCAGTTCTTCCTGGCCGCAGCGAACTGACTGTACCGTGATACAATAGTGATGCGGCTCTGCGCAAAGATGTGAGTGAACAAGCACGGCTGCTGTTGCTGCTGCTACTGTTGCGGCGGAGCGAGCTGCACTCATTGCTGCTGTCAGCCCGCGCCTTCACGACGCAAGCGAGCGTCTTGTGAATGCTTGCAATGGGAATCAGCGCCGACGTGGCAGGGGAAACCTGTAGGAAAATGTTTTTCCCAAATAGCAAAATCATGGAGCTGAAAATTTCTTGTTTTATTTGAGGGAATTTATTGAGGACAAAATTAAAGTTTGGATTTTTTGAGCACCCGTAATCTTCTATGTCAGAAATTTGCAGTTGTCTGTCAAAAAAAAATTACAACTTCCTGCCTCGATCCCTACTTTGCCGCAACGTCGCTGTTTGGAATTTTCTTTGAAAAGACGTTATCGATTTTAGTTCATTTGTGAGATTTTTATACATGCCAGTTTGCGCGTTGACTTTTCCAATTTTCTACAATGTTTTGGTGTTTGTATTTTATCGTTTAGATTGTTTCATTAAGGCCAGCATGTGAGTGCTCTTCGTGAGTCTTGTGAGTTTTGTTCACTGTTCAATAGTACTCATACTGTATGTGGGCGCCTGTGTTAAACAAGTAAACACGCTCTGGACAAACAGCATTGTACAACACAGTATAGCAACGAGAAAGAAGACGTTTCATCGGACACATCCTGCGACTTTGACTAACGAGGCTAGCTAGCGTGGCCATAGAATGGAGACATGAAAATGGCAAGAGGAACATTGGAAGACCCAAAAGGACATGGCAAAACACATTAAAAAAGATCTGGAGGTAATCGGCATGGACTGGACGACTGCTGCCAGCGATCATGTCAACTGGAGACGAATCGTCGACCAATGTTCCGTACGGAACTGGAGGAACTAAGTCTAAGTAAGTAAACAAATAAATTGATTGATTGATTACTTGATTGATTAACTTGCTCCGCTGACGACGAAGACCGAATGAATACTCATAAGTTATGAAAATTCCTCAAAATACAACCTTTATAATTGCCAGATAACCCAACTTGAATAAACTCATTACTGACACATCGGCCGTGATTGTTTTAACAGCAGATCGATCTTTCAAGCATTGTCAAACCTTCGCCTCGTGTTACAGGGCAAATGATACGAAGCGAGATTGATAGGGCCTAGGTGGTCAGCCGTGGTCTGATCCCTGCCACCTTGCGGCCCCGCAGCTCGGTGTCTACCGCTGTGCGAGAGCATCTGTTATTGTTGCTAACTATCTTCGTTTAAGAAATAAAGTACTGACGTACTGCGTATTTACTTAGGCCTACCAGGCTACGATAGCAAACAGGGAAGACAGAAGACAGAGCAAAGAGTGCGGGTTGGGGAACTGTCAGTCATATTATAAGCATCGTTGACCGCGTATTAATCAATTGCCGATCGATCGCCTTGTCTCGTCCAGTATTGAACTCGCGGCTGACGAGCGTTCGTATATAATTGGTTTGCTCGGACGCTTATAGCATTCGTCACAGCCAACACGGTTCATGAACTTTTCACCTCAAGACCGATGCAGCCCGCTAACCCAACTTAACCCGTGACCTTTCGCTTTGGTTCTAATTTTTTTCGGTCCTCAAGCTGCTGCATTGGTTGCCACTGGTTGTCGGACCAATGATCAGAAGCTTCTAGTTTCGAAAAAGCGCGTGACACTCAAAGAACTGCTTCAATTTGTTTGACCGATATTGTTTTTTTTACTTTTAATATCAAATTATCTTGTCTGTCTCATTTTTTTTGTATTTTACAGTAACAATTCTTTAGCAGCTTTACAAAAAAAACTTCGCAATCATTAAAAAGCGCGGTATCTTATTTTTGCACGTGTTGTCGCCGCAGCGTGGTGTAAAGGTTACAGTTACACTGAACTTCAACAGCCGACGACACACAGGAAATGTAATACATCGTCTGACGCTATTCACCATTAGCCACAGGATCACGAGATAGTTGGACAATAACTGCCTAAACCTAGTGATGGGATAATAGGCGTGGCATAGACTAGACTACAGTAACATGACAGTAAGTACTCACAGGTGATTAGTCCAGTGCTCAATATGACAGCTCGCGGCACTTAATTGGCTAAACATGTCGGAGACTTAGTGCTTCATAAACCATGGGTCAAACTTAGTGCGTCATCTCATCTCATGAGTCTGTAAGCCCAACATCAAATTATTGTCAAATAACTAGGGTAACTAGGCCACGAGTGTCCACTTTGTTTGGCGAAGTTCTCTCACTGTCTGGTCGTTTGCAGCGAGTATAGAACACTAGCTACATTTTGACATTTATGGCGCTGCGGCATCATTATTTCATGCCGATCAGCCGCCACTTCCGAGAACTATAGCTTTACTAATATTGCTGGTAATATACCGGTACATGTAACGCAAATCCTGTAATAGCTGACGTCGTTATTGTGAGACGGAAGCGGAGACAGAAATAGCGGTCACGTGATAATGTGTCTGGAAGGCGGGTTCCCGCGGGCGCCGTTCTGTGAGACATTGATCGGTTGCCAACGACAACGCACGCCGTGCAACAGACGATGATGACGATGATGGCGCTGATGAAATGGCTTCAACGTCAGCGTCAGCAGCAGCTGCAGCAGCTACAGCTGCGGCTGTGCGGGAGAAGACGGCGTTTGACTCGGAGTGACGTGGCGCCACCTAGTGAACGAGCGATTGACCGGCTTCAACGACGCGTATGAGTTAATTACATGTACTTCTCGTCACTCACAACGTCGTCGCTCGCTTCGCTAGTTAGGTGGTCTGACGAGCCGGCGGGCACACTTATTGTCAGCTCGGCACCGCGCACTTCACCTGCAGTGCTGCCTGCGCATGCGCACGAACTACTCACTCGCTCAGTGACTGAGAAATCTTCGACGACGAAAGAAACCAACCACCCAAACTACGGAAATTGGTCGCGAGCCGGCTCCTCACTGCTGCAGACGGCAATATGGCTTCAATTTCATTAGTCTCGTCGCCGTCTCACTGACATCGCTTCCTGTTGACTGGGTACAGCTTTCCAGCTATTCGGTCGCCCAGTGCACATCATATAATAAGCTGTTTCGTGGAGGTTAAAAATCTGCCGATTGAGCTGCATGTACTAAACAAAAAAAAATTTATTAACTTTCAGAATGCTAGTCATAAAATCGTCAGAAAGCAATCAAATGCAGCGTGAAAGCGACGGCAGAGTACCAGTGACTGAGTGGCAGAGTATACTGCGGACACCTATAGCAAGTATATTACTTCCAGTTGTGGATAGCGCCGAGCGGATTGCCACAGACGCCGGCCGGGCGGGCATTGATTACGCACTGCAGCCATTTACGTCGATTTCGCGCTCTGACGCCTCCCAAGTGTTCTTTACGACAAATCGATCAACTTTGCTGAATGACATGTCAATACCGATACCATGCAAACATGGGTTGCAGCATAGTTTCCGGGTCACCAGTACACTACTGTCCGTGCTATTGTGTGTCAGCTTGAGACAGCCTTTATAATATGCTGAATGACTTCAGCTGCTGAATAGTCAAACAGCACAAAATACAGCTGAACAATTAGCACCTAGGCCTACTCAGGTCACCGATCACTAAGTTAACTGAAAGAGTTAATTAATGCAAATTTTAACATCTATATAATACATCCAGCTATACTGGATAATATTAGTAAGACAATAAGGATATTGATAAAAACTGTATAAAAAATCAATTAAAAATCAATGTCACAACGGCACTGCCAGATCGATGTAAGATAAGCTTAGTTTTAGAGTCTGCACTAAAAACACGATCACGATTCACGAAGATAACACTTGAAATATATCTGAACCTCGACAGTACAGTAAATTCTATAATTAGTGCGTATTGTGCACAAACCTGTGTTAAGACAATCAGTCAGACTTCATCGCATGAAGCGCTGCAAGACAATTTGTCTCGTGCTGCTGCTGCTGCTGCAACGTTTGCCGGCGTACTCACCTGCTCGAACGGTGTTTATCTCTGTGGCGCTGCTATTGTAAAAGCTGTTGCTTCCTGCCACTTCAAGACGCTTGTATGGAATAAAACACCATCTGGGTTATCATCTGTATATAAACCGTCATATCAACGTCTGCGAGTTTTAGATACGAAAACGCGTTGACTGAACACTTCACGAAATACAATTTAGGCATAGGCTTATTAGACAACCTGGCCTGCCAAGCCAGAACAAATGATCCTTGTTTAGACACTGATGAAATTTAGATCTGATTTACAACAGACCTACAATGCAATGGTAGGCCTATCTTTTAAATTCTATTGCAGCTTGCACATTATTAGAGCCGTAGTTTCGTGTAAATATGTTGCATAAATGTATTATTCTATATGTACCGGTAGTCATGGTCTATCTCTTATTGTGCTATAGGAAGTTTTGCAAAATTCGGTAAATTTTGTTGAATTTTTTAGGCTATTGAGCAAGAATTCAAATTTAACTGCATCCATAACACTGTAAACTCGCAAAACTGTGCAAAACGAAAGCAACACTCGGTTTAAGTAATTTCAAAGTACACTGAAGCTAACAGATATTTGACAAATTTAGCGGTGAGATGTGGCGAAACGGTCATACATACTGTTCATTCTTTACTCCGATTTGATCTGGCTATAATATGTTTTGCTGACCGCTGCCCGCAGTGAGGTGGTCGTGCTTATGACCCGGACCCATGCGAGCAGTCATCGTGATGGTCAAACGATGCACGTGATAAAGAGCACTTCACAGTGCAATGTGTGCGCGGGTGCGTGCGTGGTCTGTCAGTGTCTGATTATACGGCACATCTGCCGAGTGCCGGTGGTCATCGCCAGTGAGCGGTCCATGCACGCGGCGCTAGCCCGTAAATCACCGATGATCCATCCTCATCATCGTCGTTTGGCCGGTGGCCGGGCAAGGCGTAATTGGCCGGCGATGAAGGCTGCTCTAGCTCCATTGTTCGCGGCCACGCGTCGACCTGGTCGCCGGCGACGACAACGCTTTGTCAGTTCTCATTAGCGCCGACCAGTCCCTCGCCACGCCTTCTGTCTGTTCGTCCGTCCACACGATATCACATTATGCAGCATCCCCGAGCGCCAGGATGAGCATCTTAAAACCTTCCTCCTTCCTCGCTCCTCATTTTGCCCACCACTTGACGGAAATGCGTTTACCGTCGACCCGTACCTTAGCAACGCTCGGAGAAATTGCGTCACATATTTTATAGCCGATTCTAGGAAAAGCGATTGCACTTTGACTTCGCCGGAGGTTTATTGAGGACTATTATTATACATTATAACTATACTTCTGTTTCGTTTTTTTTACTTAAATTTCATTCAGAACGTTACAGTTCTTTTTAGTTTATGTGCTAGATTAAACTGAAAGCTTGTCTGTCGGTTTTCAAGTGCAAAGCCTTATCGTATCGTATTGTATCGCATTGCATCGAAATAGTTAAAAGTATAGATGTTTAAAACATTAATTTTCAAATTTTAAAAAAAAACATAAAAACATGTTTTACACTTTTATAAAAAAAACATTATAAAACATGCACAAAAAACATTAAACTGCAGATGTTTCCAATCGCTACTTTTTTCGGCATTATACACGCAACTCAGATAATTAAAAACAAAAACCTACCATTTGTAAAAACGAAAAACCGGAATGTACTGAATGTACAGATCAAAAACAGCTAAACGCAATTTGCCCATGAAAAATAAATCATATTTGTAATTTTGTACGCTTGTGTTTTAACACGAACAAAAAACACGACATTAAAAAGCACAAAAAAACGATAAAAAATATTTTTAAAAAATTTAAAAAATACAAAAAAACATTAGAAAATAAAAGAAATACAAAAAATATGTTTTTAAACTTTTATAAAAAAAACATTAAAAATGTTTTACATCTATGGTTAAAAGGAGTAACCAATAATTTATGAAGTTGTTTATGTTGTTGTAGTAAAAAAAACTATACCTTAAAAATAACCGATAAATTTGTCAGTTTTCAGTTTTGTTTGAAATACACAAATACATATTTCAAAACCGTTAATTTTTCTTGCAGTTTTGACACTAAGAAACATTTTTTCTGTACTCGTGTTAAGCTTATTTAAACACGGAATAAAGTCTTAAACTGCACTGAAGTCGATTTTGGCAGATTTAGACGATTGATCCAGGTCTTTGCTATGACATACAAGCCAGATGATGACCGAAGTGTGTGGAATCTGGGGTAAAAATTTAGCCGCTGACGCAGTTCATGGCCTGCACACCCGGAGGCAGACAGCACTTGACCACGGTGCGCTTTTCTCAAGCGCCTCCTTGCAATAAGGCGCCACTGCCGCCAACGGACCAGCTGAGCTGACAGGCGCACACGCAGCGAATGAATCTGACGCACTTGAAGACGTCGCCGCATGTGGGTGATTTGTGTTCACAGGTCACGAACCGAGCTGTCTGCGAGACAAAAAGATGAACCGATCAGCGCCGTGGATTTATGCGCGTAAGCCCGGCTGCGTCACAACTGCTGCTGCTGCTGCGGCCATTACATGATAAGAAGCACCTTAGGCGGCGATCGGTCTAACATTATTTCGGGGCGTGCACATTCTCTGCGGTCTTCTTTTCTCATTCCCATCTTTCCTCCATCGTACGAAGAAGCGTTATATCCAATCCAGCTAATCAGATAAATTATGGCAGCAACACAAGTGCTGTATTGAAATTGAGGCAAATGAACGACATCAGCGTCAAACAAAAGAAAGCCGTGTGCATTTTGACGCGTTCTATACTCGTACGATTGAATCTGCTTTCACGGCCACACTACGGCTGTTGTATGTAGCGACGAACGTCAACTGTTTCGGTTAGTTACTTGCTGTTGCTCACAGCGTAGCCTACGTAAGACTTTAGCTTGTCGCACGCACACGACATCCACTCCTGCGTCGTTTCACTAATGGACTTGATGGTCTTGCAGTCCGCGGGCACTCCGAGATATCCGCCCAGTCGCCCGGTTGCACCGCGGCCACCGGTAATGTCCAACGGTAAGACGATAATTGAATACCGGGTTCAAATGGCGCCAACAGTCACTGGACATCCGCTGGTCAGTCAGCCGACCAATGCGTGGAATATTCGTCGTCTGACGGCTGTCTGTGGTTAAGCTGTTTTGACAGCAGTAACGGCTGATTGACGTGAGCGACCCGTCAAGCGCGGTCACGAACCTGACCAACTGCTGTATGTGCGTATGAAGGTGAACTGCCATATACGTGAGTCGACTGGCGGCGCGCGTACCGGATACAAATTATGCAGACACCGACCATTAGTACCTGAGTAACGTTATGTATACCAACCAGCTGCGCAGTATGTCCGGCTTTTTTGTCGCAATAACACATGCCAACCAACCCGTCAGCAGCCATAACAAGCATACAGTATAAGAAATTGTGGGCGGTATGTATGAGTCAAAATGCTGGACGATTAACGTGTATAGCCTATAGTGGCGCATAAATGTGGAAGATACATGCTTTAGGTAGATCGAATGTTTAGTGATTCTGGGGAGTTAACAGCCACCGTAAGATCTAGTAATCGCAGAGTTTCGGAAACGATTAGTTACGATCATTGCAATGAAGGGTAGTCACGTTGAACAACTGTTGAGTTCACTGCAATGATCTAGGCAAATCGAGGCAAATCGAGCTCTAAGTACAGATTGTTCGATCTACCTGACGCATGTGGCCTATGTCCCACTTTTTTCCGCGCCACCCAGTAGGCTATGCTGTCCAGAAGTTTCATGACCGAAGTATTTGTTTACATCAGATCAGTGCTCGGTGCAAACGAGCCGTTGACAACTTTATTAATTACTCGACGTCATATCGCCAGTGCCTATGCCGAATGTATTGTTTATCGATGATGCTGATACTGAGTCTGCATGCAGCAATCTCGTCGCTGAATCTCAGACACGTGATAGCGCGCCGAGTGACGCAAGTGTTTACAGCTCGTTGAGCGACGACAGAAAAACGACGTCTGCGTTCCACGAAGTAGAGTAGACTTAGAGGAGACGTGCCACGTGCGCCTCTGCAACTCGACCCACAACGATGAGAGACATGTCTGGACATGTCTGTGTTCTCGCTCACCCATCAATTCTCGAAATCAGCTCATGCGCGCAACACCGACTGCCATTGGAATTAAAGATTGCATACAAGACCGAAAAAATCGTATATAGTGTAGTTTACGAGAATACGAATATAGAATAAACCGTTTTTACAATTGTATTTTCCGTCTATTGCGCCACACTTGTGGTGGATAAATTAATTTTGTTCGCACAACTGAAAACATTCTGTACTTCTTATGGGGACTTGGACTGCTGAAATCTACGTTTAATGCTGAAAACTTCGTACGCAGGTTGTCTTGGTCTATCTCCAGCTGTTTCGTCGCAATTCAGTGTTGAAATGTGCGTTCCATCTAATAATTGCAAAAAATTCACTAAAAACCCCTTTTGGGAGTTCAAGGTCGTTAAAGATCATCGATGTTGATAAAACTAAAAAGCGTGTCACCAGTGCTTGTTATGATAAGCAGCATGTCTGTACCTATCTGCAACCGTTTTCACACTATAAGAGCAAATAACGGCAAAATAACGTCTTTATAAGAGGGTACCCATCTTTGACGCCCTCGTTCGAAAGGACCCCCCGCACCCAGTGGCATGAAATTTTGTTACGATAAACTAGACTCCAATGTCAGCCGACAGTAACAATTTCGTGATCCTAGTTTGCACCATTTTGATACAGTGCCAGGGTGTGACGGACGGACAGAAGGACGGACAGACAGACGGACAGACGCCCAGGCCATGGCTAAGACGCGCGAAGCATTCTGCTATCGAGCGTAAAAATCATCCGGATTCGCGAAATGTTGCACAGGCATGGCCTTCTGATACTATTCGGCCTTAAGCACAGCTTGATGATCTATAGTTCAGTTGGACATTCGTACAGTCCGGCTGGATCGATAATTTCGTACTCGCCGGTGCATTCGCGTGTGCCCGGGTATATAGCATGCGAGCATTTCTGGTAGTCATCCATCTCATGCGACACCTTGCTGCTTTCTTTGGCCTGACTGCTGCGGAGTCTGCGACAGACAACGACGACAACGATAATGAGGATGATGATGATGACGACCAGTAGTACTGCGACGCCGACCGACACTCCGACTATCAACGAGATGCTGATCTGCGACGTCGTGTAGCTGACACACGAACACTGGTAGTGGGCGTTGCCAATGCGCACCTGCAACAGCAAGTACCGTTTGTAGCAGACAAAGCTCTCTCCTACATACCTTACATCGAAACCTGCAAGTTGTTGTCATGATACATACTGCAGCTTTAACTATAACTTCTCATTGTCGGGTAGACAAAATTCGTTCTTAAGTTACCATATAGAATTATAGATATCTTAGTTACCTAACCTATACCCTTACGTAAATAGTGCTAGTTTATGCTTCATACGCTCGTATATTATCAAAATGGCAGAGCATGCAAGATATCGATCCAGAAATTGAAGCCACGAAAGACCCCGAATCGCCGCCAAAATGTAGTCAGTTTCTCATTAGAAGTCAATAGAATATACACGAACAACTAAGCTTAGTTGGTGGCGTAGCATAGTGGTTAGAATGTCGGTCCTGGCCGGCGGACTTTCCTTATCCTGCGCTATGGATGGCTGCTTGACCACTTTGTGGGTACGGCGTCCGCTATCAGTCAACCAACAAGACCAACTCAGCCTGCCATCCCTCCGGGGTCGGTTAAATGAGTAGTAACCCATTATATGGGTTACGGAAGGTGAGGCCTTTGTACAGCTGACTGGGCTGCCTGGCCGGCCGGTGCGCCAGCCTGTGTTTGCAGGCTGCACGCGGCGGCTGTGCGATCGACGGTTCTGGTTAATGACGAAAAGCGCATTAGAGGTGTACGTCGTACACGACGATGCGCTATACAAATTGACAACTTTTTTACCTTTACCCCTCCACGGAATTTTGTCAAACTTTGTTCATAACTTTTTAGGCTGCCTAGCTGCGGTAGCTATCGGCGGCGGTCTTACGTTTAACCGCTGTTGTTTTTGCAACGCGAGATCTGCATGCTGCCTCGACCGATCGCCATAAAACTTCGCCGTGTGATCGAAAGTTCATTCTATCATAATCTAAATCCGTGTATAATATACAGCGTTGGCTATACGTGCGCACTTGCCGTTACCATACACGAGCGGAATTTCAAACCGCTAAATTGTTTGCATTGCACATACTGGTATAAGGCGCCGGTCAGCCTGACGTTGGGCTGAAGGCACTTTCCCGAACTTCTAGTTGAGTGTAATCAAATCAAGTTCCCAGTGAGACAGATACTTCGTTTCACAAAAATGCATTATTTGCAAACCACTAGCCTGTAAAGAGAGTGTATCTCCCCGGCAGAACGTGTCATTGACGCTGTTGTTTGCTTTGTTCGTGGGCGATCGACAGTCGACTTGAGTGTCAGTCAGTGACACTGGAACGCACGCAGAGTCACCAAGTCTTATGTCAAAGTCTACCAGACGACTGCCACGCTGCAGGTGTCGTCCCTATACAAAGCGAAAACTACAAGTAATTCTACAAATAAACATAGGTAACAAATTTTAGAAAAATTCGACTAAAAGGCAATGAAACTTTACCAGCAGTCCTATAGATTCGGCTGTACGGGATATAAAACACGTCAAATTGATGCATGACATTGTATCACGATCTCAATAATATTGTTATTATAAAAAGACTCACTTTAGTGGTAATGACATCATCACGGTCAGGGTTGAACTAAACATCGTCTGAGTCGCACGAGACAAAAGGCGGAAGTGCAAACTGCATCTTGATGCTGGGTTTGGTGGAGCTGATGTTTCGGTAGCGTTTAAAGCCGTCCAGCTTGAGTCCAATGTAGATGTCGGCGCGAACACTTCTGTCTGAAGCCCAGTAACTAGCGACACCAGGCCTTTCTGTGTCGTTGATCGTCCCAGACTCGGTGTGGTGTAGTTGTTCGTTCAACCTTTCATTCAAAATACACAGCGTGCTACCGGTGGCGTTTCTTTTAGGCAACTTGCACGGCTATTACAAGAAAAAACATAAAATTATAAAACTATATTCATTATTTTTATGCTAATTGTTCTAAAAAAATATTTCACTTTTAGTACGTACATGCACGAGATAATGTTACAACTCTTTCTTGCGTAGGCATATACGACTTTTCGTGAATAGCACCCCGGGACGACAGCTGCATGGAATTTCGTACGCTAGGTTATATTTAGCTGCCGACTTTCCCCGAAATATACCTAAATTTGCAATCTGTCAAACTTCTTGACTGCTGTAGAGGCGTAGCAACCGAAAAAGCAAATTTTAGTTTTATAAAATATAACTGAACATATTCGGCTGTTTTACCAAATTTACGACATTGTTAGCATCTGCCAGCACTCTGATGCGCGATGTGGGTCTCACAGAACAATAGTCCTACATAAACTAGATATCTATATCCGCAGTAACTGTTTGTCACGACAACACTGTAACATTAAATGAAGCAGCAGCATAAAACGAATAATCGTGAACACTACTCACTAACTAAGACATTTATACCAGTGACAACAGTTTGCATATACTTACGCCATCGCTATCATCTGTGCTGCTGTTAGTCTGCGGTGATGGTGGATAAAACGTGGTAGTAACAACAGTGAGGTTGATGCGTGGTTCAGCAACTGAGTCTAAGTTAGTGCCGTGAATCGTCACCACTGTACCACCGCTGAACATTTACACTCAAATGATCAAGTGATCATTTACACCCACTGAAACATATACTTAAAAGTAAAACTGCGTCGCATGTTTCCATAAAGTTAGTAACAAGTTCTGGATCGCGTCCGTTGCGTAACTTGCGTATTTGCTTGCATACTTTTCTCGTGTCTCAAGCGTCCACTTGCGTCAAAAAGATACGCGCTGGCCTTACGTTGCTTGCGTGGCGTTGGGTCGTGGAAACTATTCTGCTAAAAATCACCAGCAACCGTTTGGTCACCTTTCGTTTCTAAAGGCTAATAATAATATAATGACATTATTTTAGAATTTATTTAACTAATTTCCGTTTATAGTCGCATAATACGCTGTGTCTCAAAAAAGCCACTTTCATTTTTTTGAATGGCTCCGTAAAAAGGCCAATTTTAATAATTTTTTGGCATGCAACATTAAGAAAAAACTTGACGTTAATGATTATAGTTTTGCCCACCTCACCATAATAATGTTACTACACTACCTTGTAAAATGCAGAAGTCCTACAACAATTATTAAAATCGGCCAACGTCTCACAAAGCTATTCAAAAATAAAAGTGGCTTCCTTTTGGGACACACTGTAGAACGTATATGCAGTATAATCACACTGTAAGGTGGCTCCGTGGTCTGACGTCGGTAACGTTGGGGTTGTTGCGGTAGTCAAAAGTGAATGTGGTGAAAATCCGTGCCCCGTTAGTTAGTTCAAGTTTAATAGTCAGATGTCGTGCTATCTCATCTACTGACGGTGTTGTTGCGTACACCATGTTCTCAGCGATGCTGTAGACAAAACAAACTGACTAAACAATAACCGACAGTAAATGATCTATTAATTTAATTAAGCTTGTTGTTATTAAATGCTGCTGGGAGAACAAATAAAAGCATAGCAAGCACTTACACTGTAAGACGACTGCTTGGACTGACATCGATAAAACAGTGTCAAACGTAAAACTGGTGAAGATAAGTGACCCGTCACTGCCAAACTCAGTATTACTTCAAAGGTGGTAAAGATTTATGCAAATTAAGCACAGAATATTTAAACGCACTGATATGCAAGTTCTACACTATTTATGCACAAAATTCAGAAACTTTTGATGTATTACACGCCTTTTTAATACCACGCGTGCCTACAAACTGTCGCTAAGTCATCAATACTCAAAAACAATCCGCCCTTGGCCCACCCTGTACATCCCCAGCCGCGAAAGATTTTTATACATTATTAGTACTAAAACGACTTTTCTGCAGCTAAAAGCAATACAGATCTTCGTAATTCTTAAGTCACACTATTCTTCGACTTTGAGGACAAAGTCATTGGTGTTTCAGCTCAAAACTCTGAGGAGGGCATGTTCTTCTGTCCCTGATAAATTGACACCACCGCACGCTATAGCTGTACGCCGTATAAGTTATGATGAAACACGTCAGTAATTTTACCAGAAACTTAAAAAGACCAACCTGTTAGTGTCGAGGTGTCCTTTGTATTGTCCGAAGTAGACCGCTCTGACAGTGTTCACGTTCACATATTGCCCAGAGATGGCCACTCGAGTTTTTCCCGCCAATGGACCATACAGCGGCCGTACACTGTCCACTGATATGTCGTTGGTAGATACTGTACATTAAACACCAGATGAGTTAGATCACAAGCTTTTGCAGCCTTTGCAAAAACCGAGATGAATGATGTCAGTCTGTGACTTGGTTAGTGGTGTCGGACTCAGTGACGCATTTCCGAATCGCGAGATGAGAGGCCAGGCTAACAATCAACGCAGTTTTTGTGGCAACTGCCGGGTAAAAACGACATTGCAGCCACGCATGCGTTTCCTAGGCTTCAAAATGCATTTGCGATCGGGGTTGCAATTCGACAGACTTAGCTGGTAGGGGGAGCTCGCTGCCCCTATATTCAATAACCCTCCATCGCTATCGGCGTTGCATTCGACCTCGAATTCCGGTTCACATGTCGCAAACATGAATCAAAGTCAAGATCACCGTGCCTGTATCATGTAGCTTTCTTTTGTCTTACCGTTACGTTTAGAAAAGCAAACCCCTTGAAAAGGTCTGGTTACGGGCCTGGAAAGCAGTCCAAATGCGAATCTTGAGATGTGGTGAGATCTTACTCGCTGCTTTGTTGCGAATTAAAAGAGTGTGCTAAAGTCGGCAAATTTTTGGTGAAGATACAAACAAGAGAATGAATAAATGACGTTTTCTTTTTGAACTCGCGATGCATAATCACGTGCAATAACACAAACCTAAGCGGAGAATACCGGTAGCTCCTTGCATACCCGTTGCCCCGGAGGACCAGTCCAACCTATAAGTTTACACAGACACATATAGCTCTGTACCATGCAGTTTCTATAATCAGAATATCATAAAAAGCTTAGTTGCCACTTAAAACAGGGCGTCAGCTGCATGCATGTGCGTTGCGGCTTTCATTTCAGTTTATTACATTTTTTCAGTTTACTTCCGTCGCTTTCTACGCTCCTTTACTGCGTGTTTGAATCTTCACATCAAACATGTACATGGTGTTTCATAAAAAGGGCCCCTTTTGTTTTTTTTCATAATTCACTCAAATGATGAGCAATTGGCATGAAAGTTTTATCAGTTGTAGCTGAATAAATACTAATTCAAAATGTTTTAACAAAACATGGCAGTTGATCAAATATTCTTTGCTAGTCGTGATGTAATGCTGACATTATAATGTGTCACGGGTACAAACAGGCTAATCCCAATTGGTGCTACCAGTTGCTACCGTGCTTCAATGGTGAAAAATCTGGTTCGTTGGTGTCAAATATTTGAAGTTTTACAGTTGCAGCCACAAAAACGTGCAAAGCGATCGAATTTACGTGTTTGTGGGGATAGTTGGTCTTTCACATGTTCGAGCAAGACAGTGCACTATCACACTGAGCTTGCAAGATGTTAAGTTTTTGGACCACAAGACGCCCGATTTCATGTTTCCATGTTGCTCAGTGCTGACACGATAAGCATTTTTCATTAACGAACCAGATTGAGTTCACCATCGAAGCAGGGTAGCAACTGACAGCACCAGTTGAGACTAGTAAGTTTGTGCCTGTGGCACATTATGACGTCAGCGTTACATCACCACTAGCAAAAAATATTTAATCAACTGCCATATTTTGTTCAAATATTTTGAATTAGCATTTCTTCAGCTACAACTGGTAAAAATTTCACGTAAATTGCTCATAATTTGAGTAAATTATGAAAAAAAACAAAAAGGGGTCCTTTTATG
>Ga0209671_1002613_pt1 | contig 16677 bp, 9 predicted proteins | sample WorMetHERISLAND2_2_FD_187401 | JGI IMG/M metagenome (GOLD analysis project Ga0209671, IMG submission 187401) | Marine gutless worms symbiont microbial communities from Max Planck institute for Marine Microbiology, Germany - Olavius geniculatus... | ecosystem: Host-associated > Annelida >...
GGGGAAAGAAAGGGGGAGAGAGTGGATCCCCCAAGGATTTAGTGAAATGACGGCACTGGTTTTTAATTTGTGATCTTACAATTCTATAAGATTTTTGCGGTTGTCCAGTTACATGACCGTGTCAAAAATTAGCGGCCCCCAAGATAAGTTAGTGTAAAAATCGTTAATAAATGATAGATATTTACAAAATTTGAAGTAGTTATGGAGACAATCATTCTAAACTAAAATTTAAAATTTGAGATCAAAGTGGCCACTTTTGGCCTTGACGCAAGCTTTTAGTTTAAAGCGAGTACGCTGCTGCTTGATCCTTCTGTCAATAACAACGTACTGAACGTAACCGTAATATAAACAGACTCTGGCGTCATAACATTAAGTGCACACCGTAAAGTGCGTACGCCATAATGGGTGTAACCGTAAGTAATGTTATGATAGTGCAGTGTACGATATTTCGTTGAAATACGCGTGTTTGAAGCAGGAAGCCGCTAATTTTGGGACACGGTGTAGGCCCCTATATTACAACTTTTTATTAAACTACACCGTGTCTCAGAAAACAGTCAAAATTGTTTTTGGCATAACTTTGTCAAATTTCCACCAACTTTGATTATTTTTGCTCAAAAACGGCCAAGACTATATTATTATGTACGGTGCACTCATTTACCACCTCATCTAATTTATGTCAACACACTACCGTGTGAAACATTACGCGGCGATTATTTGTATCAGATGGCTCACCTTTGCATCATCAATTTGACAGAGGGTGCACGTGGTTTAATAATTTTCAGGTATTAAATATTTTGTGAGAAAAACAACAGACAACAAAATAGCTGGCTGATGAGCTTAAAACACGTCTAATCGATTAGTGAATGCATTTGATCAGTCGATCGTTGATTCTGTTATCAACCATTAGCGTTGCATCTAAGCCATTGCGTTTTTGTATGCGGAGCAAACTTTGGCATAAATTCTAATTTGTAAGCGAGTTGTTATACAAACTTATAATTCTGTTAAATAATTAACATTTTAGTGTAATTTGTGCCTAATTAACTCGTAACAGCGTTTACTTGAGAAAACAACTCTGCATTATGCAACAATTTGGAGCATCTATGTGTCACATGGTAGTGCATTGACACAAATTAGGCGAGGTGAAAAATGAGTGCATCTTACATAATTTTGTCGTCTTAGCCATCAACATGCCAAAAATTATTAAAGTTAGTAAAAATTCTACATAGTTATGACACAAACAATTTTGACTGTTTTTCTGAGACACGGCGTACATGCAGCTGATCAAGTGTTCTAGTGCACACTGACAGGCAGACCGAAAAAATTCAGCTAAAATCAATACTATCGTCGTTACCGCCCACAGTAATAAAAATACAAAAAATATATACACATGGCTGCGAAATGATTAAAAAGCAATGTCAATACTTGTTCGATATTAAGTGCGTAAATTATTATATATAATAAAGTGTTTAAATTACAATAATACAAATTACTTTACTTGATTTTAACGATGACGAAAACGATACCGCTTTTGGTCACAGTGAGCGCTAAATAGCCTAACTGAACTTATAATGATGTGAATTGTAGTGCAATTGTAAGTCTTCGTCATTATACGTAGGTTATATAATCCTCAAGCGTGTAGGCGTATAGTGAATACTAAACAAATTAGGATCAACTTAAGGTTAGCAAACTTCACTAATGGCCACATTTTACTTACATTTTAGGTGCTAAAATTCAAAGACTGTAGCTTCAGTTAGTCGACAAGCAGTAAGCTTGTAGTCGCGTGGCAATCAGTGAAATGTCGCGATTACTTCTTTTGTCTTTTTTAATTTATTTTCAATGCCGCAATGACAGCAATACAACCGAGAACAATTAAAGCGAACAACGGTGGTGCCACGAAACATAATCATGGTGGAACAGCAGGGCCCAAAAGTGCATTTACTGCTGCCCATTTAGCCTATCTAAAAACTACACACATAGAGAGTACTACAAACAAAAGATAATAAAATATAAAACACAAGCTGTAAAACAACTGGTAAATACATCGTTCAACGAATACATCGTTCATTGGCTTGTGAGGTTGTAAGAATGAATCGGTTTCTATTTACTGTACTTTTGTTGACGCTCTCGCCCGAACGTTTGTTCTAAATAGGCCCTACTAACTTCGTTTGGGAGTACGCGATGGCGATGACGATGACATTCGAGTTTACTGGAGCTGCTGTGAAAAAAAACAGTATTAACGTACCTGGAGTATGCCTACTGGTACTACATGAAACTAAATTGATTATTATCAGGGCAAATAGTTCTATAAATGCCATTTTCTAAGCTTCTATTTTCTAAGCTGATCGACAACTGCGCAATAACACGCTGATGACGATCAAATGACAAGTCACGGTCTGATGCACAGCCACGCCCTTGAAGTTCGTTTAGCGCCTGGGATCGTCTTCACCATTAACCTAATGGGGTCTAAACTACCAGTTTTACTTTTAGTGTTGACAAGAGTCAAATTTTGCGACTACACGATCATTGCAATAGTCAACATACGTACGCGGTTGAGCAAAAAGTTTATCATTAGGCTGCCGCTTAGAAAACAGCAACGGGTGCAAGCAAACGAACCAATGTAGGGTAGGCCCACATGAGTGACGACGTACTGCTGCATGTCGTTCTGTCACAGTGTTTCTACACAATTCTACGTAACTCGACGATATAAGGCTCGCGCGACTGAATTGTAGGCCTGTAGCGGGTAGGAAACTGGTTGGTCCACTCCAGACAGTGGGAACTAGATGACTACTGACGGCGTTACTGCTAACAATGGGTGCAGTTATAGAAGTGGCACTTAATGTGGAAACTGAAGCGACCGGAAATACATTAGATCGCTGACGTAAATAATAAGGGTGGTCGTCCATTGGGCCTGTGTTAGGTACAGTTCGACAAAAAATTTCGCTGGGATTTTCCCAACTTACCTACGTCCCAGGGCCCGTCCACAGCTAGTGTATTAGGAATGGGTTTACTTACTAGATACCGACTAGCCACGACCGACCGGGAACGCTAAACTGAACTAAGAAGCAATCGACAAAGCGTTCTCCAAAGTCGTTGGCTGCTGCATCCAGTGCTCGTCTACAAAGCTGATTGGCTGGCTGCAAGCCACCGTATACAGTACCTTCCAGTGCATTGCTGAGATGAAAAAATCGATCTCGTTCGTTCCAGTTCAGATACATAGAACAGTTTTTAAATTTCGCAAGAAACGTTTCCAGACTCATGTCTCCTTTGAAAACTCTCAGCTTGACGTGTGGTAAGTATGAATTAGCGACATTTTGATCTCCATGGTCGTCGCCGGCATACAGATGTGACTCTCCCGGCCTTCGTGTTGAAGCCGGCGTGTCGCGAACAGCAACGCTTGATGCGCTGACTGGTGCGTAAAAAGCACGGTCACGTCGACGTTCTGGCGAATTTGCAGGCGCACGGGTTGACGGTTGGCGTACGCGGTGTTGACGAACCGGTGACGTTGCAGGCGAACGCTCGTTGTCGAGTTGACGTACAATCGACTGTTGGCGAACCACTGTAGGTTGACGTACTGGCGAGGATGTTGGCGAACACACGTTGTCCAGCTGACGGTCAGTGTGTTGACGTCCTTCCGTATGTTGACGAGCATTCGACGGTTGACGAGACGTCGAAGTGACGAAGCTCCTCTATGTGTACGAGGAGGGATAGAAAAATCTGACTTTTTAGTGAGTTTTGTGGACTTAGTTTGTGTTGAGGCTTGTCGAAGAGACGAAGCCCTTTTGTGTGTATGAGAAAGAATGGAGGAATCCGATTTCTCATTGTTCTCTTGCGTGCCTTTAATTTTCACGGACTTACTTTAGTTTGTTTTAAAAGAAGAGACGTAGCTTTTTTATGCGTGCGGGGAGAGGCGGGAAAGACCGCTTTTTCGAAGCTTTTCTGAGTGTAGAAGTGGCTCTGAAAAGAGCCGTGCTTGCTGACTCCTGGGTCAGAGTGAGCATGGAAAGACGAAGGAACCCCGTTTGTCTGAGATCCTTTTACGAGATTTTCCTTAATTGCATTCAGACTCTTCTTTTGCTGACCCGTATGTGATGTTAAAAAAACAAAGATGTTAGAGGCGGAAGAGACGAAGCTTTTTCATGAGTGCCTCTTGAGTTTGCAAACTTAGTGTGTTTTGGCAAAGAGTCGAAGCTCTTTCGCTTGTGCGTGGAGAGGCAAAAACATCCTCTTCAGAGCTCTCTGAAGTAAAAGTCGATGATAGGTACTCCTCTTCTACCATTTCACTTGGGTCTACTGTTCCACTTAGAAGAATGAAAATTTTCTTTGTATTCTCTATTCCAGTCTCTGATAAACTCAGTCGCAGCTCCTTTGGACAACGTGAAGCAATCGACGTCCTTTGTTCTGTCTTGTATGCCGAATTTCTTGGAAAGGTTGACGAAAATAATATTACTTCATTTTCCTCACCACACAGAGATCTACAGAGTGCTGGAAAAATAGATCCTTTCATTCCGGACCTGTAGAACCTTACAGCTTTAGCTTTCTTTGCTTTGGGCCTCTTTGCTTCGGGCCCCACGTTCACGGCGACATTGTAATTCTTCGAGACTTCCTCTCCTCGGTCGGCTACATCGTTTTTTTTCATGGGTATCTGGGTTTACTCCGTTAGAGGAAGTTAGATGATTGCCCATGGTAGGGGTGGGTTCGTGTTGGACGAAGGTTCACTACGATGATGAGTTCTACCAGAAACGAAATAGAGGGGGGAACGGTAGGTGTAAAAGTGACGATTACTTTTACTCTATGAGGACTGACTTTACTTAACGGAAATCACTGTAATCACTCTAGTCTTCTCGCTCTTAACTTGGAAGTGGGTTCGGGCGCTTTAATGTATGAATGCGAAGAGGGGGAGGAAATATTCTTTCGAAACTCCTCTGAATTTAGAATAAAAAGGCAAAGCGGAGTAGTGTAGAACTATCCGTCTTCGACGAAAGAATGAGTTAGAAACTGAGAAATAATTATGATCAGCGAAATCGCCGGAGTGGATCGGTAACTTAAAGGGAATACAAAAAATTGAGAAAAGGCTCTGCTAAAGAAGTGATGTGTTCTAGAGTGGCGGCATACGTGCTCTTAGTTGAAGAACTTCGAACTTATGACAAAGTGACCTTGCTCTGATAAAGTATTTCTCTAGTTAAAGTGCCCTCTATTTTTACTCTATTTAAAGTAAGTTTTTTACCCTCTTTCTGCCCTATATTAGAGTGTTTTTTATCTTCACTCTATTAGAGTGCCGTCTATTCTCACTCTATTTAAAGAGGCTTCTATGCCTTCTTCTATCTGGGAGGATCCTCTATCCTTTTTTATTTAGAAAAGCTTTTATACTTATTTTCGTAGAGTACTCCTCTATTTTAGAGTGTCCTCTAACCTTTGTGGTGAGTGTCCTCTATATTCCTTTATTCAGCGAGAAGGAGTTCCGTTTACTTTAATTCCTCCAGTCTACCTCCTTTTTCTTAGTTTCAAGAGGAGTGTCCTCTAACTCCTCTATTTATAATTTAGGTGAGTAGAGTCCTCTAACTCTTACAGGCAGAGCTTACGTTTCAAACTTACGCTCATTTTGAGCTTTAGCACTCGACTGATGTCTTTAAGTGAGTGAGTAGGGTTTAACGTCCCGTCCGACACAGTATAGGTCATTTCGGGGACGGACTGATGCCTTTACGACCGTCACTCGCTTTTATACGGTTTGGAAAGCTCAGCGCATGCGCACTGAGCACTGCCACGCTGGAAGGTCTTAACGTAACGTAGTTGTAAGAAATAGACCAGACTTAGAAAATACGGATTAAAATATGCAACTTTAGAGGCGAATATCTCTGCCGTTAGTGGACCGATTTGGATGCGGTTTGGGGCGTTGGAATTAAAGGGGAAGATTAGTGGCTTCTAACGGAGAAGAGTATTTGATATAATTTAGCTTAAAAAGGGTAAAATTTAGAGTGAATTAAAGGTAAGTAGAGGCTTAAACCGTTACACATGTCGCCGTTAACAAGTATATAAACTGATGTTTTGTATACATTCATAAAACTCACTAAAACGTTGTGAATTAACAAACCAACAAAACGCAAACGCCGTTGAATTTAATTCAAATAAAATTTTGACTCAAAGAACTTTTCTTGTATCAACAGGGCTATTTGTGTATGGACACCGCACAATATTTATTAGTTTTGTCACAATAACACGGATGTACTGAGCATTGAGTTATTATGCTTATTCTTAGTAATTAAGCCTATTCGCAGTGTGATGTATTGCATTAAGTCTAATTAAACACACGGAAACGCAGGCTGAAAAATAACAGTATTATCATTGCATGCATTGAACAATAAGTGTAACTGTATAACAATAAATGCACTGATGCTTATGTTACAAGTTTGTTTTGTGCTTTTGATGCTTTTTCTTGGCAGAGGTATAGCCTATATGTAATTACCAGTATCGTAAAATTAGGCTACCACAACGCAAAAGCCACTTCGTAGCTTACAGCCAAAGTGGAATTTTTGCGGGTGTATTTAATTTAATTTATTCATTTATTACGCGCGAAAGCAGCTACTGCTTTCAGCGAGTCTTAGCCATCGCAATTCTGTCCGTCTGTCCGTCCGTCACACGGGTGGATCAGTCAAATACGGTGCAAGCTAGAATCACCAAATCTTCACCATCGGCTGCCTGGAAGACTCTAGTTTCAGAAATCGTAAAGTTTTTTCATAAATTCGAAGAGGGTCACCCCGAACGAGGGCGCTAAATGAGAGGGGGTGGGCAAAATTTGCGATTTTTGGCCAATAAGTCGCTGTATCTCAGTAACGGTGCGAGATAGGGCCTATAGGTTACTATTAATCACTAATAGGAAGTCGTACACTGGCTTTCGATTGGCGCCAAATTCAATGACCTTGAATGACCTTGAACGCCAAAATAAAGAGCTTTATGGATTTTTTGGCGATTTTGGGCTGCGACACAAGTCTATATCATTTACAAGGTCGCGCCAGGCTACTATCGTTATGCGATCCAGACAGAGAATTTTGTATTTGTATATTAAATTAGCGTGAACCGGAACTGCTGTAGGCTTTCGCGCGTCTCGTGAGCATTATCTCAAATTTCTTGTTCATTCACATATGCGCAGTGCAGCATGTAAATGCAAGACATGTACACCAACGTTAACGTAAGTCCCAAAAAGTACTCTCTTGTGTCTTTTTTCATAATTTTAACAAAGAACATCGGACTTTGACAAAGTTTTGGACCAATCATGCAACATCTAGTTGCAAACGAACGGCCAAGTTTCAGTGAAATCCGTCAATGCAAAAGTGAGGTTACTCCAAAACGTGACGTGTCTAGTATTAGTCAACCATCAAATTGTTCGTCTATGCAAAATATCTAAAGACTGTGTTCACTGTATCGTCCGAGTGCAAGCTCGAAGACGTGGGCGCCACTGCCTGGCCACTTCGTCGATGAACGCCTGCTGGAAATGTTCTCGATCAATCGCAACTTTAGCTTGTGGTGTCATAAATTCGGCTGCTGCACACACGCTCCAGTATAGCTTCTTTAAATCCGATAGTCAATCGGGCTGAGGTCTTGACTGTTGATCGGTCACAGAGCTGGCGTGATAAAAAATGGGGTTCCTTGATTTATCGATTGCATGGCCTTATGCGCCGGTGGGTAGGCGCTTTGTCCTGTCTTGTCCTGTTGAAAAGTGGTCACAGCAGTGTGTTTAATTCAGACAATGTTCACTGATTGTTGTAAATTCCGTGTTTAACGTTTTAGTCTTTATAGTTCTGTATTTTGTATATAAACATTTGAACATTTTGATTATTTTAACGTGATACCTAGTGTTTGTAGGCTTACTTTTCACTCCGACAGAAGCTTACCTTACCTTACCTTACCTCCGGGGTGGGCAGGCTCTTACACCTGCCCAGCGCTGAGGCCGTATCAGTTCGGCCCAATGCACATCCCCGGATGTATAAGGTTACAGGTAACGGCTATAAAGCCGTGAACGGCTGTGAAGCCGTAAATAAACGGCTGTGAAGCCGTAGTCGGCTGTGAAGCCGAAACCAGCACAAAAGCACTGGTAACGTGTAGCAAACCTGCTCTCACGGGTTTGGTCAGCTTTTAGTTAGCTCCTACCCTCCAGATTTTGAAAATCTTTCGGGTCATCGGTGCAAAGTCCCACCACCACGACAAGGTGGCTGACCACGGCGGGGTCCGACAGAAGCTTTTATTAAACGAATATCAACACCATCATCGTCATTTCACATGCCATATAAAGACATGTGAACAATGGAGCTAAACACCAAGAACGTGTAACGGCAAGAACAACAAGGCATATATAACTCACTAACAGTCAGGGATGTTAAGTTATCGAGACCAACGTGGTCTCAAGACCAAATTTAATGGTCTCGTTCTCGTTTTTGGTCTCGTTGTTGTTGTTCTCGTTCTCGTTTTCGTTCTCATTACAATAGTTCTCGTTCTCGTGCATTTTGGTCTCGTGATCTCGAGATTCGACTATGAAAAATACTTATTATTGCTCGCGATGGTGACTTATAACTCTGGACTCAAGTGTCAAAGTGACAGCACTAATGGTAAACTGCATAGTGGCTGTTAGATCTACAATAAAACTCACTGAATCGTAATTACAGAAGCTGTTCATGCAGGTGGGGTCACGAGTGCAGACTACCGGCTGTGTCAGAGGTCTATTATCTGGACCTGATACAGATCAAAGACTGTGCAATAGAATAGGTTGTTGCAGAGACTGCATGCTGTTTTATGACAACGCGTGTTTTCGCTGCGGTCACGTTTAACCAATCCAACCAAACCAATGGATTGATTCAACTCATGTCCATGAGTGATTGCGCATGAAATGCAAATCTGCAGTGAACAGACTATACCGCCAAGACACTGCTAGACTCACTCTCAGATTGGTTCTGGTAGACCTAATCTCGCTGCTGCACATGAAACAGATACTGCAAAATTGTGGTCTCTGTGCATCTGATTCATGCCACATCAGTTGATAATCACACTGGTTTATAAAATCACTTTATGCGACGGTTATGTCAAATATTATATGTTAAATTTTTCTTCTTTTCGTTCTCATCCTCATTGAATTGTTCTCGTTCTCGTTCTCACCATATTTTGGTCTCGTTAACATTCCTGTTACTGTGTAAGGGCGACCAAGTCACACATTCAAAACAACAGAAATCATTTTACTAGGACGCAGAGTGATAGAACGACAAACTAGCTGCCCTTACAAACCCATGTGACGTGACCCCATTTAACCTTTTTCACCCCGCATTATCCCGTGAGCCAATGAATGTGTATATGTTACATTTTATTCTTTCACTGTTCTCGTTCTCGTTCTCGTTCTCGTTCTCATGGTTGTTGGTCTCGTTCTTGTTCTCGAAATTTATTTTTGGTCTCGTTCTCGTTCCCGTCCTCATTCAACTGTTCTCGTTCTTGTTTTCGTTCTCGCCATATTTTGGTCTCGTTAACATCCCTGCTAGCAGTTACTCTTAAAAGCTAATACAGTCAAGCAGTAGTCAATATACACATACACCCAAAACTTTACTGTATTGTTTTGTATTGTATTGTTCTCTTTTTCTTGACTTAACACTTCAAATAAAACACTCGGTAAAACAGCATCGTTTGTGTTAATTGTTGTTTACGTTGACTACGTCAGCACAACGTCACTTCGAGTCGCGTGACTGCAATAGCCTTTAACGCCACATTGAAAACGAAAATATTTTGTCATCGATATTTAAAAAATAGTAGTTCCGTTAGAAAATTAAATTCCACAGAAAATATGCATTTATTTAACGGATTTGTTAAGGATTATAAACAGGCAAAATTTTGTTCGGATGCGTTTACATCTGACATTATTTTCTATTGCACACTGTCTAGAGAGTTACTTTTTGCGTACACGGCGTCGCAGCTAATTCTGTTTTAAAACCTCAACATGAAAATAGCCTACTATTTCGAAAGTCGTGTCCAAGACTCGTAACATACGTGTGTACAAAGGTACAGCCCAAATTAAATTAAAATGAACTTATCACTAAATGTGAACTGGCGAATAAAGTACATGACCTACATACACATGAGGCACAAAGAACTTCAACTACCACCTGTCTGGTTCAGTTTCTGATCTAAGTGTAACATTCTCCATTTTTACCACAACGGTCACTCGTCTGCATTTCACTTTTCCACGACTCCACTACTGACTTCCTATTATCCTGCTTACTTACTTCCTTCTCCACGGTACAGTACCCGCCTCCACCTACTGTACCGCTTCTACCGTTGTGGGCCGGGGAGGTGTTATCATCCCGTTTCCACAGACCTATCTCCATTCCTGCAGTGGATATTTTCTGGCCCATGGTAGGAGGGGTCCTATGCCTGTAAAGGTGTTAGGTAAACTACGTTATACTTTAAGAAAAAGGATCTCCACCGGTCTATTCCGGCGACAATTCTGTAGCTGCTTAATGGGTCTTCCACGCGGAGTCACCTTCCGTAGTACTAACCCACAAGCAGCGATGGGCCTTTGGATATGGCCGTTGAAACGGACGCATTCCGCCACGTACATAGAGATATGTTGTGTTGGTGAAATTGAAACTTGGTGTAGTGTGGGTTCGTTTTGGTCACCTTTCCACCCCACAATACCTACTAAGTAGCGGACAGTCCCCGCCACTTCCTAACTAACTACGAAAGACCTATCGACAGACCTTATGACAGACGACAGACCTATGTGGAAGAAGCCTACCTATAGTAAGTTTTGGATACTCACTTACGGTTACCAAATGTCCTTAACGACGGTAGAACTTGGAATCGAAACACCTATTCGCAAGTGGACGATCGACCTATTAAAAAGAAGTGTTTTGATATACGAATGGCAGTAGCATATACCGATGGATGTTCTACTCTCCAATAGCTCTTCTGTCACCACGACAAACAGAAGGTGGAGATATCCAATCGTTGATGCTAGTCCGTTCTTACTTCGCATATATATGTGACCTTGTCGCCAAACCCTTATTCCTATAGTCCTATGGTCATTATCCTGTGTTCTGCATCCTGTCCCTAAAAACTCCTATGTGCGAACAGCGGACAGAACGGTACGTGAATGGACACTGGACCTTGAATGCAAAAAGGATGGGAAAATATTCACCCTTTTCCAATCTGCCTTCATTATCCAACGTACACTCGGCTACCTGTCTCTATCCACTCACCGGCGAGGTTAGTCAATAGGTACGCACCATAGTCGTCTGTAAATATGGATATATCCATGGATATCCATGGACACGTCCATGGATATCCACGGAAAATTTGTGGATATGGATGGCAAATTTCATATCCACGGCAAGCCTGCTTAGCCCTAATCCAATCTTGATCTTAACCCTACTCTTTATTTTGACCCTAACCTTAACTTAAACCCTGTTTCTAATCTTAATCTTAACCCGTACTGCTGCATGTGGAAGTTATTTTCCGATGCGACAAATTTTTCGCTACACCGGCCCTAACCATTTAACCATCAACTAAAGCTAACGAGACTCGCGACAGCCTTAGCAGTTCCTGTTCGCAGGTTGTTTTGGTCTATCTCTAGCCATTTCAACGCAATTCACTCATGAACTGTGCGCCGCAGCTGATAATCGCCAAAACACACTAAACCCTTTATTTTGAAGATTCAAGATCATTTAAGGTCGTCGACGTTAATACTGCTAAAAAGCTCGTCACAAGTGCTTGTTATAATAAACAGCATATCTGTGCCTGTCTGCAACCGTTTTCGCGCTACACGAGCCAATAGCAGTTAAAAGCCACATTTTAGGGGGTACCCCTCTTTCACGCTTTTGTGCGCAGGTCTCCTTGAACTTAGAGGGTCGGGACTTAAACTTTTGAAATCTATGTTTAATGAAAACAATCAGATTGTTTTGGTCTATTTTAGCCATTTCGGCGCAAGTCACAAAATCGCGACAAATTTACTAAACCCTTGATTTTTGGAGGTTTAAGGTCGTTCAAAGTCATTGATTTTGATACCGCTAAAAAGCTCGTCGCCAGCGCTTATTATGATATGCAGCATAACTATGATTATCTGTAACCGTTTTCACGATAAACGAGCCGATAGCGGTAAAATAATGACTATTTAGTTGGTACCCCTTTTTCACGCCGTCGTTCGAGGAGAATCCCCTCACTTAGCGGCGCGAAATTTTGTCACAAAAACTAAAGTCCTTGTGGCAGCCCGCATTGAAGATTTCGTGATTCTAGCTTGCACTGTTTTGATACAGATCAAAGGTATGACGGACGGGCAGACGGACAGGCAGACACCTCGACGATGGCTAAGACGCGCGAAGCATTAAGGTGCGTTCTCACTGCGCGCGTCAACGCGCGTGGTTTTAACGCGCGCTAAGCGCGGGGATCATCTCAATTGACTGTCAAATTAAGCTCTACCTCACCGTAGAAGAGCGGATACATAACCAATTCAATTAAGCGTTTAGCGCGCGTTAAGGCCACGCGCGTTGATGCGCACAGTGGGAACACACCTTAATGCTTCGCGCGTAAAAACGGGGAAGCTAACAACTAGAGATAACTTGGGCCGTTTTTTAGCATTGCCGAATTTGCACATCTTATTCGTCGGTGATTGCCGAAATTGTAGTTGCCGTTGTTTTCCTTTTGCCTTCTTGCTGTTGACGATAGCAGCAGTGTGACAGTATTGTTTTTCGGCATCGTCGTTAAATTTGTTTCTTGGTTTTTTCTTATCGTCCTGCTTCGTGCCACAGACAAGACTGAATAATTGCCAGTTATGCATGCTGTGCAGGTTACGCAGCGATAAATGCAACATCATCTCAAAATGTGACGGCAGTCGTCAGGTCTTCGGCGGTTTTTCGCTGCAAAACGGACAATACTCTGCCTATCCGATGGAACCGTATTGACCCATATCAGTTGCTACCGGTTGTCATCTACAACGGGTACACTCTCACTAACAAACTTAAATACGCAGTTCGAGCCGAGCTTGGACAGCTAGAGGTGAAAGACGTCGCGTTCTTAGATGCCGGAACGTATGAATGTCACGAGCTAAATTCCCCCGTTAACCACGCGCTATTCCATCTTTCCATTACTGGTAAGCTAAACTCCGGTATACATAGTGACCTCATCAAAACGGGTGGCTTGATGGCGTGTGCTTAGGACGTTGGACTTTCGATCAAGAGTCATTCTAAGTTTGGCTGCTGGTCGGGTAACAACTTTAGACAAATTGTTCACAGCCACATGCCTCTGACACCAAGCAGTAGGCTTACAGCTTGGTGCCGGGCAGACTGCAGTGACGTTTTGCACTGTCTGCTACTAAGAATGTAACCAACTAACCGTAGGTCTAACGTCTTACATGCCATGAATATTGCTTTAAAAAGTAGATAAGCTTTTTTCGTAACCTGGTATGGTATTCACATATCTACACCATGGGTTATAACAACGTGGCACTTCACTTTTGTCCATATCTTCGCCAATTATTGATCGATTTTCAAAATTCTTTCACTGACACACTTTGCGAACAATTTGCAATAACGTGATTGTTTTACATCCTGCTACACAGTAAATGCGTCTCTACACTACACAATCTAGTGTCATACAGATCATTCACTGTAATGTTGGTCTGAAGTGTTTTTTCAATTTTATCAAAATGTTTGTTTGTTATTATTGTTATATATGCATATTTCATTAATATTTTACAAGGCAGTTTAGAGACGCATTTACGTTATGATGAGATACGTAATAATCACGTTATTGCAAATTGTCCGCAGAGTGCGCCAGTGAAAAAAATTTGAAAATTGGTCAACAATTTCCGAAGATATGAACAAAAGAAAAGTGCCACGTTTTTGGCCAACCCTGTATAATATCTTGCACTTAGTGGACGACTATTTTGACACTTTTTTCTCACATCGATTAGCTTTTATGTGAACGGTATAGCTCCCGTGGGCATATCTGCTAATAATGTTTTATTGTCTCTCTTCTTCTAAGCTGTACTTTGAGTCAAAAGAAAAGCATGAAACTTGTAGCCATGTCTCGATCAAATGTTGGATGACTTTTTAAATTTGTAGATTGGATGGACCACCCTTAGTAAAACGCCCGTAACGAATTGAATGGTCACGTAACTGATGACGTCACGTGACCCCAAAAAGTCGAAATTGTGACCCCAAAATGTTTGAGGCGTTATATCTCTCTAGCCGCGCAATATATACGCACGGACATTATGTTCACGACTTTTTGCATGATCAAGGTTCACATAACCGATGACGTCACGTGATCTCAAAAGCTATGACTATGACTACTCACTAGGTCATAGTCCGTAAATCTTTGAAGTTTTATATCTCAGACTAACCGTGCAAAATATACGCGTAGATGAAATTGCGTGACCCCAAAAATTCAAAGTCACAACTCGAATATCTTTATTTTTGCATTTTTTACAACCAGGACCATCTAGAAAACCATTTATTGCTAGCCTAATTGCATTGTGACCCATGATGTTAATTGTTTAGTTATAATAATAGCGAAAAATGACAATAGCATTGCTGTTGTAGTACTTAAAATTAAACTGTTTAATTATTACCACTGGCTTACACAGCTCACTGATCTAATTTATACGGATTTTAAGCTAGCGAGATGCATTGGACAAACTCCGTGTTCATTTGAGCATTTTTTGGTTTATTTAAACAAATTTCGAAAAAAATACTTTTAACAACTTTCGCAAACGACTTTTTATGAAATAATTTAAAAAGCGTTAGCGAACTTTTAGTCAATAACTTTTACTCCATGTTGCTAAAAACTAATAAACTAAAACTAAAATACATACCTCTAGATGTCGCTAGTTTTTGTTTTCTTCGATATGTTAAAGTGAAAATCAAATGATTTTAGTCAAAATAAAGTCAAAGTCAAAATCAGTGTCAAATGATTCTGACAAATATATCACTGGTAATCTTGATAACTGTCAAATTATTTTACTGGAACGATAATTTTAATGCGACAACAATGCTGTTCGGTATCGATTCAAGTATAGCGCGAAACAAGTAAGAAGTGCATCATATCAAACTAGTTTCACCTTACATTACATTAAAAGTTTTTCAAACGTTTGTGTCACTATTCGTTTTTGCAGAATTGCTTACCAGTACTAGGCATACAACAACGTCAGTCAACAATATCAGTAACGCTACGATACAGAAGCAGCCTTCCACATGGAGTTCAATATACCGTCAACAGGCGTCACCCACAACAACTGGTATAACAAAATACGTTAAGTTGTTAATGTTAGTTCTGTAGTCGTATTACGCGCGACATCATGTAATGCTGCGCTTGTCTTAGCCATCGTCGAGGTGTCTGTCTGTCCGTCTGTCCGTGTGTGTGTCCGACGTGCCGTCACACCCCTGAGCCCTATCAAAACGGTGCAAGCTAGAATCATGAAATCTTCGCTGTAGGCTGCCCCGAGGATTCTAGTTTATCGTGACATAATTTCGTGCCTCTGGTGAAGGGGTTTTCCTTGAACGAGGGCGTCAAAGAGGGTACCCCCTAAAACGTTATTTTGCCGCTATTGGCTCGAATAGTGTAAAAACGGCTGCAGATAGGTACAAACATGGTGCTCACCATAACAAGCACTAGTGATGAACTTTTTAGATTTATCAGCGTCGATGACCTTGAACCATAGGCGGATTTAGGGGGGGGGCAAAGGGCCCATGCCCCCTCAAGATGCCAAAGTCGCCTTTTTGCTTAGCATATTCAATGCTTTTCTGCAGTAAAACTAATAAAATTTATACTCAATGTATGCATTTTAGGGGGTTTTCATGCTCAAAAAACCGTTTGCTTCCGGGCTTGTGCCCGGCGACAGGCTTCTCCCCAAAAAGTCCACCTTTGTTTTCGGCTTTCGGCCACAATTTTTGGCCCTTGGGGGCTAGTTCGCCTTTTGTGACTCCAACTGCTGGCTATGCCTACGTAAGAGTAAGTAACAATAAACAATAAATAATGCCAGGGGAGTTTAAAACATATAAACCTAATTGAAGCAAACGCTGCAAGGAAAACCAGGAAAGGTTTTTGCGAAAATTAGGGGGGAGTTGAATATTATTAGTATTTTGCATTTTTCATAATATTTACGATATCTTGCAATCAGAAGCGTTCTGTGACGCTTCGAATGCACCAAATTCGTTTTTCGTCAGGGCTCCGCCCCGGACCCCGCTGGGGGAGCTCATGGCGCTCCCCCAGAGTTTCTAGTCGGCTGGGAAGAGGGATACCCCCCTTCCATTCTCCTCCCCGTCGACGCCTGCGGCGCTTTACCTTGAGTTTGAGGGATTGCTCCAAAGATTTAGGAAGATAGACGCCCTTGAATAAGGCTTTTTATCGCATGCAAGTCAATCTCCATGGCAGTCTATGTAAATTACTGCTGTATTTCTATGTTATTATGGTCATAGAAAAACGAGATTTAGCACACAGAGTCCACGAAAATACGCCATTTTGACCTTAAGATCTGTTAGGGATTAGTCGGTTGTTTAGCCTACACTGCAGGCCCACTAGACCTACCTATAGGCCTATCTACTCGTCGAAGAGCCAATAACAGTCTAAACTTTCCAAACAGAAATATAATACAGTAGCGAGCACCAGTAAACAAAAAACAATCGGTTATAACAACCAAAAAAGCAATACGGC
>Ga0209671_1002614_pt1 | contig 16677 bp, 15 predicted proteins | sample WorMetHERISLAND2_2_FD_187401 | JGI IMG/M metagenome (GOLD analysis project Ga0209671, IMG submission 187401) | Marine gutless worms symbiont microbial communities from Max Planck institute for Marine Microbiology, Germany - Olavius geniculatus... | ecosystem: Host-associated > Annelida >...
GCGTTCATCCCCAGCAAGTAACGACCAACGGCGAAACAGACTAACACGGGAACGATCGTCACCGCTGCTCCGGATAGCACCAATTCGATACCGGCCCCCTGAAACGTTTCCACAATGGTCGTACCGGCGTTGACCGCGACACCAACCATAAACAGCAACAAACCAAGCTCCATAAGTATGTGGCGCGCGGCAGCCGGTAAACGTCCAACGATGACAAAACGAGAGTGCAGCATCCCGAAGATAAGTCCTGACACCAACACACCGCCGGCCGAACCTAGCCCGATTTTAGTGCCGCCAAGGGTAAAAGCGGGAATACCAATCAAGAGGCCTAAAGCGATACCAAATGCGAAAGATTTTGGGCATGAAACTAATGAATAAGATTAGACCGGCCATGCCGAAAACATAGGTGATTGCGTATGCTGCAGAAAGATTGGCAGAAACGTCTTGTTGCGTCAAACCCTCTGAAATGGTTACCCCTTGAGTTAGCGCATCCTGAGCCGCAACAAGCGTGGGGGTGCTGGTAAGTGCGCCTGCCAATAATCCCGGTGCGAAGCCTTGTGAAAATTCAAAGACCCGCGAAAGCGCTAACACAAGGATAAAGGCCGAGCCTGCCGTAACAAAAACCAGTATTAGGTAGCGCCCGCCATCCTGTTTAAAAGCTCCCCAGAAGCGAGGGCCGGCCTGGACACCGACACAGTAGATAAACAGAATAAACCCCATGCTGAGGGCAGCTTTGGGGACCGGGAGCCCTAAGTGACCGGCGATCAGACCGATAAAAAGGACACCCGCCACAGAACCCATAAGGGTGCCCCCAATCTTAATTTTTCCAACAAGCACACCCAGGCCTAATATTATAAAAAGGTTTAAAACCGGTTGCGTTTTTAGAAATGTGATAATTGTGTGTTCCATAATTTTACAAACAATCTTCCTTTAAATATTACAATATTTGGAAATGATGAACGAACCGTCTTAGGGGATTAATTGGAACAGTAATAACGGCATCTATTTTATCTCAGGTAAATTTTCAGCATTTTGACTAAAAAAGCCTGCTTCAAGTAATTCCTCCAACACGAAAAACTGATACACTTTTTTAGGAGGCAAGAGCCGGTGACGATACCAATAGGGTCAAAATGATTACAAGTATTGCAAATGTTTTCATCCCTTTCCTCCTTCTACGGCAGCTTTAAGATCAAAAATTTTCACGTTCAGCCTGTAACAGCTCAATCTATCCCAATGCACCACCAACCAGAACTGTGTCGCTGAGTTTGCCTGGGTCTCAGTGATGCCTTTTCGGTTTCGGCTACCTTGGCCGTATAACCAGAGATGAAATGATACATGGCTTGTTCAGGTAACATCCCGAATTCCAGTGGATAAAACCCCCAATCCGCAATCGATCTACACCAATTGTCTCGGTTGCCCGGTAGAGGCTAGCACACTATTCCACAGCCATCCATTGGAATCGATCCTCTTTCGGTCGGACACAGCAGCTTGGATTGGCACATGCGTAAACTCGTTTTTCCAATAACCCACCACCATGTTGGTCCGGCCTGCCATTCCCGCATGTACGGCGTCATGTCCCAATAATAAGCAGAACGCCGAATCGTGAGCATTTGCAGGCATACTGCGGATATTGTAGCTGGGATCGATGTATTTCAGTGTTATCTCCGTTCCCACATTCCTGAAATAGCCTGTTATTTGATCCTTGAGAAACGTGCCAATGTCTCCAAAGCGGATATTTCCGGATGCATCTCGCTGCTGGGCTATCTCCATCAGCTCCTGTCCGGCACCTTCACCCACCACAATAACGGCATGGTGCCTGTGTTCGAGTCTTTGTTTCAGGGCTTTGTTCAGCCCTTCGAGGGTAAATTTCACTTCCGGTATCAGGCAAAAATTTACAGAGCTGTTGGCCAGACACGCATAGGCGGCGATAAATCCGGACTCACGTCCCATCAGCTTCACCAGCCCGATACCGTTGCGTGCGCCTTCTGCCTCCGTGTGGGCCGAATAAATGGAAGTGGTCGCTTCAGATACGGCGGTGACGAAGCCAAAGGATTGTTCAACATAAGAGATGTCGTTGTCTATGGTTTTAGGAAGGCCGATAACGCTGATTTTCAAATTACGATTATCAATTTCCTCAGCGATGGCCTGGGCACCTCGTAGCGTTCCGTCTCCACCAATGGTAAACAGAAGGCCGATATTCATGCGATCCAAACAATCGACCATCTCGGAGACATCCTGGGGACCACGGGATGATCCCAGGATGGTTCCGCCTTTCTGATGAATGTCCTCAACGACCTCAGGGGTTAGTTCGATGGGTGCGTGGCCGTATTTGTAAGAGAGCCCCTCATAGCCGTAGGGAAAGCCGAAAATCGTCCGCACATCATAATGGTAATGAAGCGCCAGAACAATTGCTCGAATCACATCGTTGACACCCGGACATAGGCCACCGCAGGTCACAATCCCGCACTTTAGTTTTGAAGGGTCAAAGTAAATCTTTTCCCGGGGCCCGGCTTTCTCGAATACAGGCGGTCCCTCATCCGATTTAAGCAACTGATCGATTTCAGCTAAGTTTGAATGGTAGAGCACCTGTTCGTTTTCACTTATGAAACGAAAGTTGGATATCGGCGATGGAATACGGCATTCGCCCAATCGCTGTACCTTGAAGTTCACGTTCTTATCTTCCACTGACGGTCTCCTGTATAGTTGAGATGTAAAAGGTGCAATGTTTACATTATATCCGCCGTCACGCGGCAGTCGGGATCATTGATCGTTTCATATTTTGCCGGTCCGGCCTTCAGATTTTCGCCAAGTAAAGTAATGCCATCGCCCAAGTTCTTTACTGGCTTTTCTTCTGGCCATCCCTGTAGCCTTTATTGTACGCTTCTTCCTGAGATTTTTGGTGCCGATCGTAGATGTAGCCGCCGGCAGCACCGGCAGCCGTTCCGATGGCCGCCCCCCACCCGGCATTGCCCGAAACTGCGCCAATCGCAGTGCCGGCCGCGGCGCCGATGGCCGCGCCGCTCAAGGTGCGCTGCTCGGTATCCGACATGCCGGCACAACCACCCAGTGCGAGGCTGATGACCAGTATATTTGCTACAATGATTTTTTTCATGGTTTGCTCCTTTCTATGAACTGAAGGGCTCGGTTCAGTCTTCAATCTTCAATGTTTTAATTATTGCACGGCCACTTCTCGATCAGGAACCTGAACTCCGTTTCAACGGGTGTCTCCCCCCAATATTGCGGATTGGCCTTGGCCCATTCGATGAACATACTGATGGCTTCATTGCGAGACGGTTCCGGATCGGGCATGCAAACAAATTTAATCCCTTTGGGACCCGACGACATGGCTACATAGTAATGGTATGCGCCCACCAAATACCCGTGACAGAAATTTATGGCCTGGTGGTATAAAGGATCGTCAGCGGATACCGTGCAGAGATCGACAAGGTCCTCGGTCGTTTCAACTTCAAAGTCCTGCTCGGTCACTGCCCCGGTAATGCCGGGCAGCAAAAATACCAGCACCACTAGCAAAACAATCGATCTTTGTGTCATAATATTTTCCTCCGTTCTTTCGTTTAAATGGAATTGGCATTAACCACGACATTCTAAAAATGGCTCTATCCTTCGATAACTAGGTTGCCATCTCATAAAAATGTCTCAAATTACTAAGACGAACATAAATCTTTAGACATTATTTAAAGCGTAAAGACAAAACTCAGCCTTCACCGAACGCCGAAAGCCTAACACCGAAGGCCATTTCTTGAACGGCACAAATTTGTTGGTGAACCCAGGCAGCTTTAATGTCTACTTAATTTTGGCCTTCTCCGTATATGGTATTGTGAACGCTACCCGGGAACCCGTTTGCCGGGAAAAAATGGGCCTAAAACCTCACCGGCCGTATAAACCCATTTTTTCCGGCATATTTCGCTTCGCTGCCTAGATCTTCTTCAATACGTAACAGCTGATTATATTTTTCAACGCGTTCGCCCCGGCAGGGTGCGCCAGTCTTCAAATGGCCGGTATCCAGCGCCACCGTCATATCAGCAATAAAGCTGTCGATGGTCTCACCGCTGCGGTGAGAGACACAAGCGCCCCAACCGACCTCTTGGCACATCCGAACCGCTTTAACGGTTTCCGTCAGTGTCCCGATCTGGTTGAGCTTGATCAGGACCGCATTGGCTGACCGTTCTTGAATACCCCGCTGAATATACTCCACGTTGGTCACAAAAAGGTCGTCCCCGATCAGTTCGATACTGTCTCCCAGGTGCTGATTGAGGACCTGCCAACCGTTCCAGTCATCTTCCGCCAGTCCGTCCTCGATTGAACAAATCGGGTAGGTGTCGATGAGTTTCTGAAGATAATCGACCATCTCCTGCGAACTGCATGTGCGCTTTTCAGTGCGCAAGTTGTAGCGGCCGTCCTCGTAGAACTCGCTGGAAGCGGGATCCAGGCAGATGCCTACATCCGGCCCCGGTTTCAGGCCGGCCTTTTCAATGCCCTTGACAATAAGCTGCAGGGGCTCTTCGTTGGAGGAGACATTGGGCGCAAATCCGCCTTCGTCGCCCACGCCGACATGGTGACCGGCTTCCATCAGCACCGCACGCAAGGCCTGATAGATCTCACTTGACCAGCGCAGGGCCTCCCGGAAACTATCAGCCCCATACGGTGCCACCATATACTCCTGAAAGTCAGACCCCTGCCAGCGGGCATGGGCACCACCGTTCATAATATTGAGCATCGGAACCGGAAGCCTGACGGCGCCGTCACCACTCAGATAGCGATATAGGGGTACGCCTGAAGCCTGTGCTGCTGCCCGGGACACTGCCAACGAGACCCCCAAGATGGCATTCGCACCCAGCTTACCTTTATTGGCCGTACCGTCCAGACCCATAATGATGTTGTCAATTTCCGCCTGATCGGTGGCGTTAAGGCCCGTGATCTTCTCTGCGATCACCCCGTTGACGTTTTCTACCGCTTTGAGAACGCCCTTGCCGTTAAATCGCGTTTTATCGCCATCGCGCAGTTCGATCGCTTCACGGGCGCCGGTGGAAGCTCCCGATGGTACTCCGGCCCGGGCTTTTACACCGCCGGTCAGGCTGACCTCGACCTCTACGGTCGGGTTTCCGCGGCTGTCTAAAATTTCTCTTCCAAAAACTTTTTCTATCTTTGTACCTGAATTTGTCATTTGTAAAATCCTTTTATTTTTAACAATGGTTATTTCAGCTTTTGCCGTTTAAAAAAACAAAACGTTTTTTCATAAATTCACCAGAAAGTGAACGCCGATGCCGGCGGCATAGCCGAGCGCAATGACCGGCGTCCATTTGAGGTGACTGGCGAAGGTGTACTGTCCTTTGGCGGTTCCTAAAAGAGCCACGCCGGCAGCTGACCCAATCGCCAGTAAACTGCCGCCAACGCCGCACGTGAGGGTGACCAGCAGCCATTGAAAGTGTTCCATCTCCGGTCCCATGATGAGCACTGCGAACATGATGGGAATGTTATCCACGATCGCCGAGGCCGTTCCTAAAACCACGTTCGCCGTGGTCGCCCCCCACTGGCCATACATGGTCGCTGAGGCAATTTCCAGATAACCGATGAAAGCAAGACCGCCGACACTGAACATGACACCAAAGAAAAACAATAGCGTATTCCGCGCTAATCGAACTTAAGCCGGATCACAGCTCAATAAGCTCTGTCTGAAGGCCTCAAAAATATCGCCAAACCTCAAAACGCCGGTAATTTCATTGTCATCGTTTCTCACGATAAGCGGCTGATGAACACCCATGACATAGATATGCAGCGCTCTCTCAAGACTATCCCCTTCCTTGATGTATTCTACTTTTTCAGGAACATGCATCACATCGGCAACTTTTAAATGGTTGGCTCGCTCGCAAATGGTTTTGGTCGGTTCCATCCACAGATTAAAATCTCTGGCAATCTCCATAACCGCAGCGGTCGAGAGCAGACTCGCCATTTTCTGTTGCTTTTCGACTTGACGATATCTGGGCTCCAGCGACCTGAAAATATCGATCATAGTTACCTTGCCAATAAAATCACCGCTTTCATCCATTACAATCGAGTCTTTATGGGGAGCATCGTTATCTGTTGCCCGGTTTTGATCCAAAGCTTTAAACACTTCTATCAGGCTGTGATCTTTACGAACCTTAAGGCATTTCGCAATCGGTATCATTATCTCGTGCACTTTAATCGCATTCATATTGCCTCCTTGGAATAGATAATCGCAAAACCCATAATTCTCATCGAAGCCATCGGCGAGAAGTAGATATAATGTCCCTCATTTAAACCAGCCTCGAAGGTGGAAATAAAACAACATTGCCAACGCAATAACGAACATTACACCCAATACGATAAAATAAGAGTAATGATCATCAAGCTCCGGCATATATTTAAAGTTCATGCCGTAAATACCGGCTATGTGAGTAAGCGGTAGGAAGATGGCCGAAATGATGGTCAAGACTTTCAATCTGTTATTTGTCCTGTCTTGAAGGGTGAGCATGTAATGCTGATGTAAATCATTCACACGAGCATCATATCGATTTTCAATCCTCATTTTTTCAGTTTTCAGGTTTTGTCCCCTATCTGCTCACTCCCACCTTGCATTATCATTATCTCGATTTACTCGAAACATGCATGCCCACCAACCAGGCCACCACCACGACTAGATAAAGCTGACCTATAACAGCTTCCAAGACTGAAAATGCCTTGGCCAGTTCGGTAACCGGCGTTATATCGCCGTAACCCAGTGTGGTTATCGTTACGAAGCTGTAGTACTGAAACACCAATAAATAGCTCTGGGGCTGGTCAAGGTTGATGTTAAACGATGCCGGATCGACGAGTTCAAAAAAGGTGTAGAGGAATGCCCACAAAAGTGCCGCCAGCAAATACAGGAGGATCGCCTGGTATATGATCTCACGGTTAATCATTTCAGATTTGAACATGGAGCCCAGGATGCTCGCAATGACCACCGCGGTAAAAAGAATGCCGCTGATCATGGCGATGGCTGCTATGCCCTTGCTCTGAAAAAAGTATTGCAGCCACAATGAGGCCAGCATCACGATCGCGAACAACACACCTCCAATGACATACCGCTTTTTATGGCCAATCGTGTACACCATGGATGCAACGATGGCGGTCAGAAAAATATCTAAAAAGATGTGGACCGCGACAAACCGGTTCAGGATTGGAACCAGAAGAAGTAGACCCAGAATCAGGCAAATAAGGATAAAGAACCGCTCTTCGGAGCGCATTAGACTCGTGAGTGACATATACTCTTGCGTCCCCTCGTATCACCGGGATTGAAAATTGAAGACTGAAGATTTATTGTATCGCTCGCGCAGCGCAGGCGCCGCGTGTCTCTCAGTCGTTATAAAATAGATAGAATTCATTATTCGATGTTCGACGTTGGACGTTCGATGTTGGATGTTCATTAGTTTCTTTTCATTGTTCAGACTGGACGCTCGCGACTAGAGACATCTCTCTTGTGAAACAGCATATTCAAAACCATTCAGATATAAGTTAAAGGTTTGTGGGAGTGGCCTGCGGCCACGATTACCCATCTGGGTAATCGCGGTTAAAAACCGCTCCCACCATCTATGAACCCACGATTTGCGGATTGAATCTCTTTTCTTTGATCAGACTATCCGTTTTTTGGCCAGCCTGCGACGAGCTCAGCCGAATCGAAGCAGCGCTCTTATGAAACATCTACATAAACCCTAAAATAGGGATTTTAAATCGTCATCGTACTCGGGTTTGAAAGCAGCTCAAAAGATTCGAGGACGAGCACGACATCGCATCAAACGGGATCCAGCATCGATTTACAGAACATCGGCAACGAATTGTCAAAACGACGCCGCTAAGCGCCTAAACGACCAACACCGAATAACGAATAACAAATAACCAATTCCTGGGGTCTTATGCTTTTTCCGGCGACGGCACCTTAAACAAAATTGTATACAGCACCGGTACGACAAACATGGTCAGAAGGGTCCCGAAAGTTAATCCCGCCATAATGGTCACCGCCATGGACACCCAGAAAACGTCCTGCAGCAGCGGTACCACACCCAGAACCGTGGTGGCCGCGGCCAGAACCACCGGCCGCAGGCGGGAGACACCGGATATCACCACCGCCTCGTATCGGCCTTTTCCGGCGGCCATTTCGATGTTGACCTGATCCAGCAGCACAATAGAGTTTTTAATCATCATCCCCGCCAGACTCATGGCTCCCAACAGGGCCATAAAACCAAAAGGCGTTCCGGTTGGCAGCAGCCCGGCGACGATGCCGATAAGTGCAAAGGGAATCGTCAGAATGATAATCAACGGCGGCCGCATGGCGTTAAACAGAGCCACGATAATCGTCAATATGATGGCTACCGCCGGTATCGTCCCGGGTATCAGAGAGGATCGGGCATCGACCGTACTCTCGTCTTCACCGTCTAAAAAGATCTCGTATCCCGGGGGCAAATCGAGCTGTTCAAATGCTTGGATGACCTTGCTTTTCAAATCCGGATAGGTCGTGTTGCGCGGCGAGGCCTGAATGGTGACGCAGCGCCGGCGCTCCCAGCGATTGATGATGGGATCTTCCCATTCGACCCGAATCTCCTTGGTGACCTGGGCCAGCGGCACGGTTTTGGTATAGAGGGCCGGCTGAACCTGCAGCGTATCCATTTCGGTTGCGTTCTGGCGTTCCTTTTTTGTCAGCCGCAGCAGGATCGGATACAAATCCTTATCCTCGCGGTACAGTCCGACCTGGATACCGTCGTGCGCCCGTCGCGTCGCAAATCCGATATCCTCACGGCTGACGGATGCCCAACGACCCCTGACCTGGTCATAATCGGGAACCAGCTTTTGCACCGGGTTCATCATGCTGGTTTTGATGTCCTTGGCATAGGGGCTGTCTTCGAGGATAGCCACCGCCCGGTCTCCGATTTCTCGAAGGGTTTTAAGATCGGCATTGGCCGGTCCGCTGATATGCCACTCCAGCTTCCAGTTTTCGCTGACGCCCACCCCGTATTTGCGGACCCGGATGACAGAACCGCTGTACTTTGCTTGCAGCCAGGGCTCGATTTCGGCAATCAGCGGGTCGATGTCTTTGAAGGTGTGGGTGTTGACGATCAGCTGGGCGTAGTTCTGGTATGGCAGCTCCGGGTCCACCGGCAGATAAAAGCGCGGCGGCCCGGCACCGGCAAAGGCGCTGACGTTTTTAATCCGCTTATCCTGCATGAGATGCGCTTCAGCGGCTTTAATCTGCTCGGATACATCCTGGATGCGCGTGCCCTCCGGGTACCAGAAATCCACCATCAATTGGGGCCTGGAAGAATCCGGGAAAAACATCTGCCGCACGTTGCCGAAACCGGCTGCGGAAACAATCAATAATCCCACCATGGCCGCCATAAACAGCCAGCGCCCGCGGATGGCGGTTTCAAGCAGTTTCCGGTATCCTCGGAAAAATTTACCGCCGTATTCATCCGCCTCCTCTTCGTCCGGTGCCGATTGGGGAACCTTCAGCATCTGCATGCACTGGATCGGGGTGACCATCACCGCGATCAGCCAGCTGAGCAGCAAAGAGAAGGCGACCACAATGAACAACGTTCGACAGTACTCGCCCGCATCGGCCACGGAGGCAAAGATGGGGTAAAACGCCATCACGGCCACGACGGTTGCCCCCAGCAACGGCATGGCCGGTTGGCTGGCCGCCTCGATGGCCGCCTTTGCGGGATCCATGCCCTGTTTGAGCTTCACCGCAATGCCGTCGGCCACCACAATGGAGTTGTCCACCATCATACCCAGCGCAATGATCAGCGCCCCCAGGGACATTCGCTCCAGGTCGATCTTAAAGACCGCCATTAAAATAAACGTGGCCAAAATAGTCAAAACCAGACCGGAGCCAATGATAAATCCCATGCGCAGACCCATGGGCAGGGCCAGCACGACCAAAACAATGGCGACGGCTTCGACCAGGCTGATCATGAAGTCATTAATGGCGACCGTCACCAGATCCGATTGCCAGGCGATTTTGGTCAGTTCAATGCCGACCGGCAGCCGGGGCATGAGCTCTTTCAACCGCCGATCGATATTTTTCCCGGTATCAACCACATTGCCGCCTTCCACATTGGCCAGTTGGATGGCAAGCGCCGGTTTCCCGTTAAACCGCATCAGGCTGAAGGGCGGATCCAGGTAACCGGCCTTGACCTCGGCCACGTCCCGGATGCGAATCAGTTCCCGGGCGACATCGAAATCCCGGGTTCGCAAACTCTGGCCGGGCTGGACAATGTCCTGGGACTTGGGTGTGGTGACGGAGAAAGGAATGTTGAGGACGTCCAACGGGTCCGGATGAATATAGAGATCCCCGATATCCTCCGGTGACGTAAATTCCCCGGTCGGGGCCACCCGAAAGCGGCGTTGCTGCGCATCCACATAGCCGGCGTCCACCACCATGTTCTGTCGGCCCAGGGTTGCCATAAAATTTTCAGCGGTAATTCCCCGCTCGGTGAGTTGCTGCTCGGACGCTTCTAAGTAGACCACTTTGTCCTGCACACCCCACAGCTCCACCCGGGCAACACCCTTGACCACACTGAGCTCTCTTTTGAGCTCGTCGGCATAGTCCTCCATTTCCTTGTAAGAAAAGCCGCTGCCGGTCAGAGCCAACACAAACCCGTAGACAAAGTTAAAGTCATCCGAGACCTGGGGGATTCCGGCCCCGGGCGGCAATTGCGGGGTCACGTCCTGGATCTTTTTGCGCATGTCCAGCCACACCCGCGGCAGGGTATCCGACCAGTATTTCTGCTTTATATCGACCTTGATGATGGAGACACCGGGGCGTGATATGGAATACAGGTGTTTGAGCTCAGGCAATTCCTGAATGGCTTTCTCGATGCGGTCGGTGACTTCCAACTCGACTTCGGCAGGGCTGGCACCGGGATAGGGGGTGACCACGACCGCTTTTTTGATGGTAAAATCGGGGTCTTCAAGCTGACCAAGCTGCAAGAAGCTGGCAACGCCGCCGACAACGATCAGCGCAACGACGAAATACGTCAGCACTTTGTTTTTAATCGCAAATTCTGTCAGATTCATGCCCGCCTCCTTTACATGAGCTTGCCGGGTTCGAGAATTTTGACTTTCTGGCCGTCGCGCAGCAATTCGACGCCGGCCACAGCGATCCATTGACCCGGTTGAAGTCCTTTAACCTTCAATCCGCGTCCGGTCAGCTTCCCCGGGACGATTTCATGGCGGGATATGGTCATGGCAGTTTCATCGATCAGCCATACATAGCTTTTTTGCTTTTCCGGGTCCGTAAAAACCGCCGTCACCGGAATCAGAAACTCGGGTTCCCTGATACCTTCGGGCATCGCGAGGGTGTATCGCACAACTCCCGCCATACCCGGCAAAATCCTCGCATCCTTAGGTTGATCCATAATGAGGTTGACGGGAAACGTGCGGGTGGTCTGGGAGGCTTCCCGGCCGACCTCCTTTATCGCTGCCGGCACCTCGATGCCCAACGCGTCAAAGCGTACCCAGACTTTGTCGACGTAGGGCTCCAGCGAAATCAAATTTTCCGGAACGTTGACCCACATCTCGATCTTCGACGGATCGAGCAGTCGCACAACCGGCTGTTTGCGCCGGACGTCCTCAAAGGCCTCCATGTAGGTTTTGGTGATAATCCCGTCAAAGGGGGCTTTGAGATTGGTGTAGGCCAAATCGTCTTGGCGTCGATCCACGGCTGCTTCCAGGGACCTGATATCAGCCTGGGCGGATTCCAGGTTCTGGCGGGCTTTATCAAGCAAAACCTGGCTCACCGCCCCCGGATCCTGTTTCTGAATCCGCTGCAGACGGTCCAAATCGGCTTGGGCACGCTTTCGCACGGCGATCGCATTGGTCAGTTGGCCCTTGACGGTACGCAGCCGCACTTCATAATCCCGGGGATCGATGCGGGCCACGAGCTGATCTTTTTTCACCTCGTCGCCCACATTCACCGGCCGGCTAATCATGGGCCCGTCGACCCGAAAAGACAGATCCACCTGCTGGGTGGCCTGGGCGACCCCGTTGTACTTGATGCCCTCAAAGGTATCCGCGTCTGCCACTTTGAGTGACTTTACCGGGCGAATGAATTCTTCAATGGGCGCCTCTTCCTGACATCCCGCAAGAAAAAGCAAGGCCGCCGGCCATAAAAGAATCAGTTTGGAGAATGGTTTCATAATGCCCCCCCTGGTTTTTGAGATTACGCAAAGAAAAGTTTATGGACCTATGGCCAATAAAAAGGCAATTTCGAGATTGCCTGAAGTGATTGAGGAGTCTCGAACCTGGAGTATTGGAGTGTTGGAGTACCGGGACATAAAAAAACATCAAAGCTTCAGCCAATACTCCAACACTCCAATACTCCAATACACCGAAATTTTTTAGAATATAGAGACTGCATAACCGGAGTGGTTAACGTTTGATAGAAAAACTTATTCCCTCGTCATGTATCATTAAGCTCTGGCTGGTAAAAGGGTTTTTTTCATAACTGTCGTGGGTTCAAGAGTACTAAAAAGACATCGCCCTTAACATACCCAACCCGGACAAGCCGGAATTGAAGATTGAAGATTGAAGATTGAAGATTTGTGGCATTCTATCTATGTTTATTTCAGAGCCGTCGTCAATACAGCTATAACCGGGTTAAAAGACACACAGCCGGAACAACCTGCAATGATGTATATTACAATAGTTGAATTCAATTCCAATCTTTGTAAATTCTTGTTAGTCGCCGCTTTATTAAGATGCCCAAAAATGTTTTGCGCATTTTGCACAAAACTATATTGGTAACTGCCTAAGGATTCAAAGCCGGCAAATACATCTTCTCCACTCCTGTATGCCGTACCTTCTTCCATCGGCGCCTGGCCGCGCGCATTTCGTACAGCAAGGATGCGCCGTTCCATTCCGTATTTTCATTACTCAAAGCCTTAACCAGAAGATCGGTCTCTGCCAGTGCTTTTTTACCTCCGAAGCGCTGGAGGAATTTATCGAGACGGGCCGCTTCCGGTCCGATGTGAATGTGGTCCAACCATCGCATGAGTCGATTATAAGCCGACTTCAGATCATTGGAACGCGCCGCTTTGGCAAATTGCCTGAAATAAAAATTTTCCTTTTCGCGCCGGGTCCGCCGCCACTGTTTCCACAAGGAATGAATGCGTCTGCGATAAACAGCAACCAATATCAGAAAGACCATCAGGGCGATCATCAGGTGGGTCAACCAGGGTAGCGTCGACCTTACGGATTCTTCTGCCGGTTGACGGCCGGTATCACCCCTTTCCACAACAGGCGAGGGAGTGATTTCCAGTTTCAAAGACGGCAAAACGGCTTGTTGCATCTTTTTCTGATCGATGTCCCACCATTGAATGACGATTTCGGGCAGTTCGATCGGGCCCTTTCCGGCAAACACATAGGTGACTGTCTCGATCCGCTTGCCGGTTAGCATACCGCGGTTGAAACTATCGTCAACAATAGGCTCAGCAAGATAAACCGAAACCCTTTCGGTTGAATTAAAATTGAGCGGACTAAACGCCATCCCTGAAATGTCTTCGCCCCTTAGCTCAATCGTGCGTTTGACAGCTTCGCCGACCTTGAAGGTCTGGGATTCAGGGTCCCATCTCTGGGTTGCCGTCAGACCGGGTGTACTGATAAGTCCTGTAACACCCTCGGCGCCGGGTGGGATCTTTGCCTGAAATGAAATTTTCGGGGTCTGCACGCGCTGGGACGCTTTGGTGGTCTTGCTGCCCCAGCGGCTGATCTCGACTTCCACGGGTATCGACGGTATAGTTAGCGTGCCTTCGCGCCAGGGAAAAAGCGACAATTGATATCGTTGGCCGGTGTAGGTCCGTCCCTGAATGGTTTCATTCAACCTCGTTCCCTGGCTCTCATAGCGTATGGCCTGAGCGCCTTCCACGGAAAAATCGCGCACACCCGTTACCTGGGCCCAACCCTCAGATGCCAGGACGTCCACTTGCAGAATCACGCGCTGGCCGACAACAATGTTTTCTCGGGGTGCTACGGCAGCGCGAATAAGGACATTCGAAGCGATATCAGACGTATTTTCGGCAGAAAAGCCCGGGGCAGCAACAATCAATAGGAATAGAATAAAAATCACGATTAAAGTAAAGCGTCGCATCATCATGTTCAGTTACACCAACAAAATCAGCGACCGCCTGCGGAGCTGTAAGTATGAGGAAGGCCCCTCGAAGGCGACAGGGCCAAGCTCTGCCGTTGGTCAATTATTTGCTTGATTTCATCGAATATTGATAAGCAAATTTTGCGCGCAGGAAATCGGCCGGTTTGGTCTGGACCCTGCGCAGCCACATGGCCTGTATATCAGCCTCACCCTCTGCCTGTAATTGTTCGGTCTGTTCACCTTGCTGCGTATTACTCTTAAAATCACCAATGACATAGTCATCAGCGCCAAGCTTACCACCGGTCATATCACCGCCCTTTTTCGCAAGCTTATCGGCCCGGGCAATAGCGATTTGCCGATTTTTTTCAGCATCCTGCCAATTCGGCTTTTCGGACAGGGCGCGGTCATAACTTTTGATCGCCTCCTCATATTGGCCAAGCATCACGAGGGCGTTACCATGATTATGGGCCCCCTCGGCCGAACTCACACCGCTGTACAAGGACGCCGCCTGTTTGAAGTCACCGGCGCGGAAGAAGGATGCCGCTCGCCACTGGAGACCGGCAAACCGGTTAGCGGCTTCATCGTACTTCCCATGCCGGTATAGTCGTTGGCCCTGTTGATCGGCGGTGAAAAAAAAAGTGCCGATCGTGCAGCCGTCTGACATAACGAGGCAGTAAAATCCTACCAAACCTGTCATTGCCACCGAAGCCGCAATGGCAAAAAGATAAGGCCGTTTATAGATTTTTACTGCCATTTCAGACTCCATCCACGGCGTGCCCATAGGGCGATCAAGGCTGCTAACGCCGGTACCAGCACATAGCCCTCATCCCGCTGTCGTGATCCTTCTTGACGCGCACTGATTTTGTTGACCATCCGCCTGGCACCGGCAACGATATCCCGGACATCACCGTCATGCGCCGTGCTGGCATAAACCGGGGCATCTAAAGCCTTGGCTCCACGGGCAACGGCCGCCCGGGCTGCCTTGGGCTCGGGATTCATGGCCAGCACCTGCACAGGCGGGCCGTTATTTTGGCGGTATTCCGCCAATTGTTTGAGCTGGGATTCATCGATGCTGTCGGCGATGACCAGTATCGAACCGTCGGTTTGTGAGCGATCGAACTGCCGCCGGGCCAGCTCCAGAGCATCGCTAAGCCGATCGCCATCGACCGGCATTATTGAGGGATTCAGTTCGCCGGCCATCAGCTCGATGATGCGGGTATCTTTGGTTAACGGCATGACCAGGTGCGCGCTGCCGCTGTAGGCAATTAAACCGCTGGGATCCGGTCCGCGCACTGCAAAAAAATCGCGCATCTTAAAAATGGCCCGCTCCATTCGTGACGGCGGTAGATCTTGGGCCTTCATGGTACTGCTCACTTTAAGCAGGACCATGATCCCGGCTTGCTGCTCGGCAACAGGAGAAGGCTCCATTCGCCAGCTGGGACCTGCCAGGGCAATAACAAGCACCAGCCATGCAAAGGGAAAAATGCGCAACGGTCGTACAATACCCTTTTTGGTTTCACCGATAACAAGGTGTTTCAAAAGGTGAGGTGCGATCAATTCCTTATGGATCCTCAGGGGATCCTTGCTTCGGCGAATGAGCCACCATATCAGAGCACCCGGTAGAAGAGCGATCAGCCACCAGGGGCGTAAAAATTGAAAATTGATTAAAAATTCGGACATATGACTTACGCTCAATAAGTTTCCCTTTTCTTCGCACTGACGATCGCCATCGTCAGATGGTATAAAAGAAACAGCACGGCAATTAGCGCCAGGGGCCAGTGAAACAGATCCGCCCGGGGACGATACGAAACCGTTTCCACTTTGCGGGTTTCAAGTTGATCGAGCACAGTGTAGATGCTTTCGAGCTGATTGCGATCGCCGGCAAAAAAGTACTTCCCCCTGCTGATCTCAGCCACCCGCATTAGGGCCTCTTCATCCAGTTTCTCCTCTCCCGCCGAAGCCGGATCGCCTATGGCCACGGTGTGGATGACAATTCCTTTTTTGGCGGCAATTCGCGCCGCCTCGTGGGGTGGCACCTTGCTGCCGGTATCGTTGCCGTCAGTCAGGGCGATCATGACGCGCTGCTCTACTTCACTGCGTTCAAAGAGCGATATTCCCAGACCGATGGCATCGCCAAAAGCGGTTTTCGGCCCCGCCATACGAACTTCGGTTTCCTGGAGCAACTGCCGGCTCACTTCCAGATCCTGGGTGAAAGGAACCTGCACAAACGCAGCGGTTCCAAAAACCAGAAGCCCCACTCGATCCCCCTTGCGACGGGAGAGAAAGTCATCCAGCACCTCCTTTACGGCGCTTAAACGGTCTACAGTTTGGCCTTGCTTGTCTTTGAAGTCTTTGGCTTCCATGGAACCGGACAGATCCACGGCCAGAAGCAGGTCCCGGGTGGGTATTTCCCGAACCACAGGTGGTTCCAACCACTGTGGCCGGGTCAGGGCCACGACAGCCGCACCCCAAATAACGATGAAAAGCAGCGCCTGCATCATGCTGCGCCGCGGCACCAC
>Ga0209671_1002616_pt1 | contig 16674 bp, 8 predicted proteins | sample WorMetHERISLAND2_2_FD_187401 | JGI IMG/M metagenome (GOLD analysis project Ga0209671, IMG submission 187401) | Marine gutless worms symbiont microbial communities from Max Planck institute for Marine Microbiology, Germany - Olavius geniculatus... | ecosystem: Host-associated > Annelida >...
TGGTCAGATGACATTGAGCAGTGGTGTGGGGCAACCCTGCAGGAGTTAAGCCACGCTGCAATAAATAGGCAGCGGTGGGCAGCGATAGTAAGAATGGCGTCAGACACCAACGGGCATTGAGCCCACGGTTGTCGATGATGATGATGATGACACATCGTACCCAAGACCCGACCTAACGGTCGGCCAAAAACGTGAGGTTGTCCGTGAAAGCCTTTACTGATACATGTATATACAGATCATAGTACATTGCACCGTCTGTCAACGACACTCTGCAGCGGACCACTTAACTGACCAGGAAAGTGTGACAATTTGAAGCCTTCGCTTTAGTACGTCATATCCCAGCAGGGGTGTCTACGTCCATTGAGGACTACGCTCAAAGCGTATTACCTTTCTCAAGGGGGCAACTTTTAGGGCTTCAAGGGACAGTTATCGTTCTACCAGAATTTGACCAGAAGTGTTTTGTGAGTTTAAAAATGCACCAAATTCATTTTGACCGGGGCTCCGCCTTGAACTCCACTATAGAGGATCTTACTTGGAAAGTTTTCTACCGGCATCCACGAGTACTGATGCCAGCATTAACGGTGCTTGACTAAGCTTGACGTGAGAGGGGTTCGAGTTAATGTTGGGAAGGGGGAGGTAAACATTGGACGGTGGGGCTTACGTAGTGTGTCCAAGGGGGAATAAACGCCCCTGTATCTATACGATTAAGAAGACTACGTAGCGTGACGCGGCGGCAATGGATGATGGGATGGACTGCAGTGTGCGTGTGTGCGTGCGTGTCTTTCAGCAGCAGCTGGCTGGGAGACGTCGACGACGCACAGTAAGCAATTGCACGGCATCTCGGCGCCGACGTTGCGCTAAATTAGTTACATTCTGCCGAGACAGCGAGCTAGCGACGCCGCACGGCACGACGGACGCAGCGCCGACTGGTGACTGATTCCGGCATCAATTTAGCGCTGCGCCATCATCATACGACGGACTGATGGACAGCAGGACAGCATTATAAGCAAAAGACTTATACACATCAACCTACAGCACGTTCTCCAGACTGACTACTGATTGATACGTAGCCGCTAAACGTTACGTTCACGGCTTGGCCGTTCAGGTGTCAGTTTTTTAACGAGTGACAGCTATGCTTCGCGCGTCTTAGCCATTGTCTGGGCGTTTGTCTGTCCGTCTGTTCGTGTGTCTGTCACACCCTTGAGCCCTACCAAAACGGTGCAAGCTGGGATCACAAAATCTTCACTGTGAGCTGCCCCAGAGACTCCGGTTTAACGTGACAAAATTTCATGCCCTTGGGTAAAGAGGTCCCCCTTGAACGAGAGGGTCAAAAAGGAGTACCCCCATAAAAACGTTATTTTGCCGCTATTGGCGCGTCTACCGTGAAAACAGTCGCAGATAGGCATAGACATGCTGCTTGTCATAACAAGCACTGATAACGAGCTTTTTAGAGGTATTAACATTGATGACCTTAAATGACCTTGAACCCCGCAAAATAGGGGGTTCTAGTGTTGTTTTGCGATTTTCGGCTGCGGTGCACACTTCAAGAGTAAATTGCGACGAAATGGCTTGAGATAAACAAAGACAATCTGCGAATAGGAACTGCTAATGCTAACGCGCGTTTCATGAGCTTTTCTCAAATTACTTGTTTTATTCAAATGCAGTGTCTTTGCCAGCACGCAGATGAAGTTGACGGACTACAAAAACTCATCATCGCCCTATCCAACGGTACCATCGTCGATCCCCTATGACGTACGGTTTAGCCACAATACATGCGACGTTGACGTTCCCACTTCCTAATTTCTATTTTGATTAATAGTAACCCTAGCCGTATCTATCACCGTTTCTGAGATATGGCCAGTTTTCCATTGAATTTCCTACTCTTTCCATTCAACGCCAATTTTGAAAATGTTCCCCTTGCACTAAATTGCTAAAATTTTGCATGCCTAGGTTTAAGACACATAGCTGATTAGTAGTGTAAAAAAGTTTTCTAAGACCTACCCGGTTGTCAGACAACATCCGTTACAAACAGATAGACAGACGACAGACGGACGGACGACAACCAGGCTAATAGCTCGAACGTTACTTAAGTACGGTCGGCTAAAAACTTCTCAGTTCGTGTGATATGTTACATATTGTGATGTCATCATGTCATTGGCGTAATAAATACTGACAAATAAACAGACTATCTATATCTGATCTTAACGATATAACGACGCTATTTTTGGACACAAGAATAAAGTTTAGGCCTGTCATCAGGAGTAAGCGAAAAAATCATACACATTTTAAAGAAATCTAAAAGTCAAGAATTCAGCTATAGGCCTATATAGTATAGGGCAACATTCACTTTTAAACAGTGACAGAAAACGCGGCAAAGAAAGCAATGTAATTACCATTTCTCCGTGGACAGTAAGTAAAACTGTCCCAGTTATATATTATTGAGCAAAGCCGTAAATCCAGTTTCCGTCCAACACGTCACTTCAACCATTCTGTGTGAAAAATGGAGCACGAAATAATTCATCTAACCTTGGGCGACTAACTGTCAGTATGTCAACAAAGTATTCAGACTGTGACAATTACCAAGAGCAGAGCAACAGCGTTCTCGTGTCGAAAGTCAAATTTTATTGATAGGGCCTACTTGTAGTCATCTGGCATAACAGTTGCATGTGACGTTTATCTGCGTAAGCTGGGAAAACGTCTGGCGACAGAAACGTACAGGGGACATCCGGGGCAATAGAGTTTGCTTTAATAAGGAATGTTCTATAAACCGATAAAACAAAAAAAACAGCTGTCGCTAAGAAAGTTTCTGTTGCAATATTGATCTTCAAGGTCATCCAAAGTCAATGATCTCATGTCATCTAAAAGGCAACGTGCGACTTCCTGTTAGTGATCAAGAGCAACCTAGGCCCTATCTCTCACCGTTTCTGAGATATGAAAAGTTTTCAAAAAACGCTCATTCTTCCTGCCCCCTCCATTCAACCCCAAATTTGAAAATGTTCCCCTTGCACTGCATCCCCCAAATTTTGTACCAATAGAGCCTCGAACGAAGATTAATTATTCGTGTAATAATTTTTCCAATAAAACCTACCCTTTAACCACAATACATCCGTTACACGCAGACAGACAACAACGATGCTAAAGACGTCGTACAGCATAGCTGTAGCGCGTCAACAACACCAGTGTTGCATCTAGGGTTCCTCAAGCCTTGCAGCAGAACGTTTCACCACAACGAATTGAATATCATTAGTGTAAGCTCAAAGTAATTAGGCAACAGATGCGAAAAATGATTTGGAGGTCATTGAAGAGCGGGCGCGTAGACTGGCATGCAAGCAGATTATACTGGGTGGTGCATAAACAGTAAAACACATAATAATGCTTTACGTTCCACATTTGTTCAATCGTGGTTTCAGAAACGATAGCCGCAATCAATGCAGTGAAGTGGTTTAAATTGAGCAATTTTGGATTAGTTGCGTAAGTACTGTCTATACACAACCTTAGCTTTCCGCGTGACATGACAGACACAGTATAAAGAAATAAGTGAATGCCAAAAAAACAAAACACCCCCACTGTATTCTGCGCCAACCTGTAGACTATAGACAAGACGTGGATCAATTTCTAAGACGAAATGAAGGGTACTGTCTTGCTGTTGCAGCAGCCTGGCAGTCGCGTCCTGTGCTTTCGTTCAGGCAGTTTAGGGTCGCGATCAGTCAGTCGTCAAAGACTACGATGACGACGACGACGTAGCGCTGAATTCGTCGAAAGTCGATACAGTCGAACGACGGTCTGCGGTCTGCAGCGGGCGGCGGGCAGCGGTACATCGGCGTGAGTCCGGTGGGAGTCATCGGTCAGAAGGCAAGACTGGTCGGTTGGTCGGTCGGTCGACAGATAGACATGAGCCTGGACGGGAGCTACATATCGTGTAACGTTGTACATACTCTATTGAAGTTGTGTCCTGACGTTTCACATACCGAGACAGAACGTACAGACGTGACACGTGCCGTGATGGGTCATGCTTGAATGCGTTGCAGGCTGTAACTCTAATTACTGGTCCGTTGTCTTTTACTGCCGACATCACCGTTACCGGTGACTAGCCGTAACGTAGTGCCGAAAATACTTTTGTATGTCCTCTACGTAACTCATCCGACTCATCCAAATAACAACAATCACGACTTAGCCTATAGTCAATCGTGACGTGCCACGTATATACTGTATATTATGTCGTCTGAACACAGTATCAATAAAGTGTGTATAAAACGTCGGGATACCAGGAGCAGTGCGGCGAGGGGCGCAGAACAGCAGCGTCTGCAGTAAGATGTGCCGCAAGACTTGCGTCCTATCGTCGTCGTCGTCGTCGTCGTTCTGGCTCGCGGGTCCCATTCGTACACATTTTATTCGTGCCGCGTTAGCGCCTCTCTGACGCCGCCCGCTAATTGAGCCTCGCCGCCGCCCGACAACACTGTCCAACATTATTACACTTCGTGTGATCGGAGTCGGCTCTGCAAAACATACCAGCATCCCAATCGACCACATCAGTCCTTCACGTTGCGACCCGCTCGGAACACTGTCCAACATTACACGCTCACAAGGACACGAAATGACTTCTTTCTATACGGACCGTCTATCTCAATTCGACAATTTGCACGCAGCGATTGCTGCTGCAGCACCGTCGTACAATACTCCAATTTCCAACGTCATAACTCAAGAGACCAGCACTACAGCATTCAAAACGTTTAGCGTCGTTAGCTTCATTGTCTGATGCTCCGTAACTGTTATTCCAGCAGCTACGCACGGAAGGCCGACGATCATGAATCTGTGCCGTGATTTCGCCCAATGGAACGTTACTCAAGTGCACAATAGTTCCTGTAGGCCTATATTAATTTCAGCCGAATGTTTTGCAAATGTTTTGTCTATAACATGTAACAACGACTTGACGAATATTGATGGCTACAACTGACTTTTCAAAGATATGCCTATCCCAATCGTCCAAGGCAAGCGCCGCAGTGACGCCTAAGTATCCGACACAGATCATTTATTTCGCAAAGCTCACTTCTCTAAAATTATTATAAACGAATATACAATTTTTTGATTAGAGGAAATAGGCTCACTTTACAAACGTTCAACAACGAAGATAATAACGGTTATCATCGTTACCTTTACCGAACACGTATAAACAGCAAATTCACAAAAACATGGGCGTGGCGAGCAACAAGAGGCAGTCCATAACAATTACGTGCTAATATCAAACACTGACGACGAAACGGAACTTCAGCCGTCATTATCACTGTATTTGAAGTTAACTACTGTCTCTCACACTGATATGAGTTGTTTTGAAACAAACTGGGGAAATAGGACTGCGACTGATATTTCCGCAATTTGAACAAAACAACTAATAACAGTACCATAATTTTATCGAATGATCAAAGGCGCTAGACCCTCACAACGCAGCACCACTGCTGTCTAGTCATAATCAGCCTATATCAAGCAAAAATGTAGTCCAATGCCGACAAAAAATGCGGCCGTCCACTTAGCTATGTACACATAGCACTCACTTATTTTAAGCTTCAATTATTATTATAAGTGCCGTTTATACTAGGCCTACTATCATCAAAACTGCATACATAACAAGATAATGTTCATACGAACACGGCGTCTGTCCAATGCATTTCGACAGTTTACAGTTTAAGTCCGTATAAATATAATCACCGGTTTAAACCGGTAGTAAAAAAATCAAACAGTTTGATTTTAAATTGTACAGCAGCAATGATCCTTTCATACTTCTGTATTATTTTAACTAAACAATAAACATTGTCAGTTACGAGACCATTCGATACGTCACCAGCGCTTTTCTATAGAGGGTCCATCGTCACCATGCGTCTATCTTGCACCGTTATGAAGATATGGCGCTGAAATAAATCTGTAAAATTTCAAATTAAAATTCCAAACGGTTGCTGAGAAAGCAGCGTAAAACTTTAGGGGTCCACTTTTTTGCCGCACCCTGGACGGCGCATGTTAGAAGTCAGCGACGCATACTACGAAAAACTTGCGGCGTTTTTTTGTCAAAAAAGCAGAAGGAAAGCGCCACTATGAGATGTAACACGTGCAAGATTTGCTCGTTTCTGCAAGTCGTCGTCGATGTTACCTAATAACTGGCCGCCAGTAACAAGATGTGACATCAAAGACCGCCAGCTGATGACATTGCTGCTGCTCGCCTGTTTACAACCTAACCTGGCAGTCGCCGCCGGCCTCCGTCTGGTCTGTTGTCGCATGCAGACTACAGTCTGGTCACTCTGGTTGATTCAACATCTTCCAGGCACCCAGGAACAATAAGCAAAAATGTCGACACACCGTGTACCGACATGTGTGCGGCCGTCCGTTTGGTTTGGTTGCCGAGGGTCTACGCGCCAACTGCACTACGACTAGTGTATAGTGGGCGAAGCCGCCTGACGCAGCCGACCACATTCATTAATTCATATATTCGTCTAAAATAGTTGACATTTGGCAACGGCCAACGCATCTTCCACCAGCCGCTAAAAACATTTATACTACGTGAGGTATACGCCATTTGCTGAAAACGTGCCAACTGAAAATTGGCACATCTGTTGATATTGCCTCGTAAATATCTACACAAATTTTAGCGTTCTTTGTTATTTTCGAGTTAGAAACCCGCACGGGAGAGACGGACGGACGGCTTAAATCCTTCATGCGGTCAACAAAGACAGTCGCATAATGAGGATTTCAACAAAAATTCTTAATTCGGCCTAGGCCTACATTAGAAGCTCAAATCTTGAATGTTTTAAAATAAGTTGTATTTCTGTTGAAGTAGAAAAGCCTAAAATGGTGTGAACATTCCCAGGGACACGAATAACCGACGTATACGTATTCAGAAACCTCCAGCGAATAGCACAGATTTTGCGTAATCGTGGCTTATATGGCGACCTAGTTTACTGTCAATGCCTGAAACGCTCGGCAACTCGACAGTCAGCTGCATACCATGTCGACACTCGATGCGTACTTTTCCTGTTTCTGCACAGTGCGTCAGAAAGTCTATGTGGTTTGCTATGCGCTGCGATGTAGGCTACTTGCTAATTTGCTATCGGCGTGAAATGCGTCCATCTTGCTCTAGATAACAGCCACTGTCATGACCATTCCGAGTAGAGTAGTTCATTGTACGGCCGCCGGATCGACAGACAGACGGACGAGGTAGACTCGGAGGATAGAAACGAACAACCAGACTCGACAGTATATACAGTACATCGCATCGATCGTCATCTGTCACCATTATGTCTGCCCACTCCACATTTACGGTTATACCACCGCATTCACACATACACACGCATGCTGTCGATAGTCAAATGAGCTATATCGGAGCAGCTTCCACTGACCACATACTGACGCTGGGAGCAAACGCTTCATGTATGCACTAACAGCAGTGCTCGGAGTAGGCGAATGGCAAATGGGTCCATCCTGTTGAGGTGCACTAACAATTTTGTTTTCTGAGACGGGGAGTAAATGGAATGTGGCATACATTGGACACATTACAATAATGTTAACTTCTGTGGCTTCGACGCTAATCTTTCAAGTTCTATGCAGTCACGTTTCAAAACTCATCTTATAGGCTTACGTCATGTAGTCTACAGTGCACGACGCTATGGACATTAATCGTTCATGTTAACTTCATGTTACTTACTTATTTACTTATGTACTGGCCAGTGATATAGTCCTCGATATCAAAGTTTTGGTCTTGAGGCGCGTCGAAAATAAAAAAAAATAAAGTATTGGCCTGGGTTTTGGTCTTGAGCAAAAAATATTGAAAATTTCAAAACATTTTGCTACTTATTGCTGTTAATTTTTTGACAGCGATTTTTTCCTACTAATCTGAGCGGTTTTTGGACGATTAGACGTATTTGGTACCGGTATTCTGACTGTGTTTCACTTTTACGTATTTAAGCAACTGCTAGTTAGCGTGGTAACTTACATCGTATAGGTACATGTAAACTTGTGAGAGTGGAACTTAAGCTCGGAGATCAGACAATGCAATGGGCACGTAGCACTCAAAGAATACAAATATTAAAGGAGCTACATCCATTATTTATCGCAAAAATTTCGACAAAATAGTTAAATGGACTGAGTTTGTTTTCGCAACGAAGGTTACAGGACCAACGAGGACCCGTATTTTTGTTAGTAAACTAGGCCTAACGCTAAGATAGCTCTTTCCCAAATCACATTCATTTTCGCAATCGAGACAAACAGCATGCGCTTACAGGTGAAACGTGCGCGACCGCTGAATTAAAGCTAGGCCAGAGATGTACTTGTATTTATAGGCATATATCTAACCTTCGTCGTGATCGACGTCGACAGTCAGTGAAGTGCAGCGGGTGCTGATTCGACGACTGATCGCACAGCTGACATCTTGACACCGAAACACTGCAGACGTGAGAGAGACCCGGTCAGTCAGTCAGTCAGTCACCACGACCTCGCGCCACTACTCGCAGAGTTGCCTACTCCACTACGTCACTCGCAGTGGATCTGCAGGCTGCTGTGTGACTGGTGCCGCATCAGTTGCACCGAATCGTGTATAGATCACGCTCCAACAACGATCGACCACCGGAGAGACGGCCAGCTAGCACGGCAAGCCACGCCGGGCTCAGTGCGTTATTATTGCTAATAGCCGTTATTTCAGCGCCGAGCCAACGCCGATTTGTCGCGTGGTTCGCCGGCGACTGACGGATTCACAGAGTCTTGCATCGGTCGACTCGAGGCCACACAGGACAGACAGACAGACAGACAGCGCCACACCGGCTACTACTAACAAGAGCACGAGAGACGACGCAACGAGTCTTTGAGAGACGGGAAACAGACAAACACCCTCCCCGACCCGGCAGACTCCCCGTCTTTAACCGAACACCTCTAAAACAGAGTCCCCGTTCCGTTACGGTAGAACATAATAATTGTCAGTAATGAGGAAAAGCGTCCCAACTTGGTTCTTTAAATTTGGTTATCTGTTCTCAAAATATTTTTTTAGAAATTAAAAAAGTATTATTTTGTCTTAGAAAGATTTGTCCCTGAGATTGTGTCCGGGGGGGATTCTGTCCGAGATTCGTGAGGAACAAGCAGCAGCGACGCCGCCCGATAACCCGAGCTCGTGGTTCGTCCAGCTACAATCAATGTTCTTTTATATTGACGACAGCGATAGACCTTTCGTTCCCATGCTCTTGTGCCGCGCCTGCAGACGACGAGGTTGCATTGGCATTTTGAACGATTTTGCATTTTAGTAAGCCAGATAGAAGGAATAATTCGAACCGGTTGGTTGTTTTATTTGCTGAAAATTGCAGCTGGTCAGTTATGCGTGTTTGACAGCAGGATCGACTCAGTCGCGCGCGTCAGTAAAGCTTAGAAAATCTTCGTCACAAACAAAATTATATTTGCTTGAATTTACAGAAAATCACGGCTATCTAGGATGAGTGAGACTATATTGCACTGTTCAAGAACGAGTGACGTCAGAGACGGTGCGCGTAGTGTAGGCCTAGGCCTAATGCGTGCTGTGTCTGTGCTTGTAAGGCTGTGATGTGGTCGCACTTACGCCCGAAGATCCTCATTTACTGCTGTACTGAACATTTCCATTCCCCCAACATCATCGATGAAGTCGACCGATTCGCCTGAAGCGACGAAAGTTAATGGAGCGTGACTTTTGTGGGCGTATCACCTATCTGCGTGCAGTGTACGTAGGCCTTACAATAGATCTGTAACTAAACTTCCTAGCCAGTGGCGTCATTTCAGTAAATCACTAGTAGGTAGCTGTAATCCTTGGGGTCTAAGTTTACGTAATGCATTGTTTTGCAGCAGTAACACCGTTTCAAAAATAAGATTTACAGGAGAAAATTAAAGTCCAAAGTCTTTGGGGTTCCATAGACTTCTTCAGTCTCCCCTAAATGACGCCTCTGTTCCTAGCCGAATTTTTAGAGAAAAACATCCGGCTGAGCAAAAATTACGGTTGATATTCGGATTAGCCGAATTTGGTCGCAAACAAAAAATTGCGACTAAGTTATGGCTAATTTTCGGCTGAAATGCAGCTACAACACTTATGTCTCGTGGCACATAGACAGCTTTATATTTTTTTACAAATTGAAGTACACAAAATCAGTTTAGCTATTATATTATGTGCATGCTGCTGAGGCTTTAATTAGTCAACGAGTAAAATGTTTAGTTCAGACTTTAGAACAGTATATACGTTGTCTATTTTTGTCATGACGGACTTTGAGTCGCGTCGTCGCTGGTGTGAATTTCAGAAGTTCAGCTGCGATTACGGCTAGCCATATTTTTTCGGCGGATTTTTGGCAGCAGTGAAAATTCCGGCGGATCCGGCAAACAATTAGGGCCTACAAAATTATGTCATCTGAACTGCGCTCATTCTTACTAGTCTTAGTGTACAGTTCTTCTCTTTTTCATTTTTGACACTTAGGTCTATAAAGAATTTTGCATTCTGTTTGTAAGGCGGTGCTATATGATGGTATATTTAGCTTATGTGTGAGGCATAAAAATTAAAAACACACCAAAATTTATCAGTCGTAACTCGAACATGGATAACCATATTTTAACAATTTTTGGTATGAATATTCCAGACACAACTGGCTATCAAATGACCATTTACGTTTTCATCTGACCATGATTCTGTTTTTGTACTACCTGGGGAAATGACAGCAAACAAAATTTACATTTTTATTCAATGCAATATCACTATTTGATTCAAATAACGCACATTTGGCACATTTTGTCCAAATTTTTAGCACTTTGGTTGGCAGTTTATCCAATTGTACAGTTGTGCAACTGCTGACAATAAATAATTGAATTATCGGCAGTTTGTGTAAGCACAGGCAGTGAGATGCATTCTCTACGTGTTGATAACTGTGTTGATAATGTTCTGCTCCAGACTTCAACCAGTCACTTACTGAGTTCATTGATCGGGTCCTATTCCTAAACAGAGTCCCATAGATTCGCTGCTGTATAACACTGACACTGTTATTGTCAAATAGACTGTGATCAGGGCTGTTAGAGGTACATATCTGAAGTGATGAAATTTACTACTTTTCACGCGCAAAAGCAGCTACTGCTTTCAGCGCGTCTTAGCCATCGCAATTCTGTCTGTCTGTCCGTCACACGGGTGGATCAGTCAAGAACGGTGCAAGCTAGGATCACCAATTCTTCACGGACGGCTGCCTGGAAGACTCTAGTTTCAGGAACCGTAAAGCCTTTCCATAAATTCGAAGGGGTCACCCCGAACGAAGGCGCTAAATGAGAGGGGGGTGGGCAAAATTTGTGATTTTTGGCCAATAAGTCGTTGTATCTCAGTAACGGTGCGAGATAGGGCCTAGGTTACCATTAATCACTAATAGGAAGTCGTACACTGGCTCTCGATTGGCGCCAAATTCAATGACCTTGAATGACCGTGAACGCCAAAATAGGGGGTTTTATGAATTTTTTTGGCGATTTTGGGCTGCGACACAAGTCTATATCATTCACAAGGTGGCGCCACGCTACTATCATTATAGGCGATCCAGATAGAGAATTTGGTATTTGTATATTAACTTAGCGTGAACACCCTAATTTTCAGCTAAACGACTGAAGCGGAACTGCTATAGACTTTCGCGCGTCTCGTGAGCATTAGCTCAAATTTCTTGTTTTCTTAATTTTAGCTCATGATGGATTTGTTCTGTTTCCCCAGATAGTGCAAAAACAAACCTTAGGTGAGCTGGAAACTTGAACGACCATTTTATGGACAGTTGTGTCAGAAATATTCATACCAAAAACTATTAAAATCTCGTTATCCTTCCCAAATTAACTACTATACCAGTAATGTCGCGGATGGTGTTTGGCTGTTTTTGTTCATTTTAATGCCGATTTCATGTGCTTTGATTTCCCTAGGTAGTGTAAAAGCATATTATGTTTGGTGATGTGTAAAGTTGAATAATCGTTTGATGGCTAGTTGTATCGGGAATATTTGTACCAAAAAATATTAAAATCTTATAATCTACTTTCAAGTTATGATTGATAAATTTTGGTGTGTTTTTATGCCTTACAGTGTATTTTAAATATGGGCACCTGAGATCGCATTCATGCAGCTGCCTGATTTGCATTAGTCAATAAGCATATTGAAGTTTCACTGTGTGTGTATGTGATTTCTACTATTGCCTCCTGAAAGTCGTGCAGCATCCTGTCAAGAGGCTAGTGGCGTAGCCAAAGGGGGGTGGCAAGGGGCCCAGGCCCCCAATCCTGCAGACAAAACATATACATACGTTTAAACTGCACGAAATTGGCCAATTTGGTCAGTTTATAATAATTACAGAAGTTGCCACCAGAGCTCATTTTAAAAGCTAAAATGCATCACATTCGATTTCGGCTGGGGCTCCGCCCCAGACCCCGCTGGGGAGTTCACAGCGCTCCCCAGACTCCATAGCTGGATTTTAGGAGTCCTACTTCTAAGTGAGGAAAGGGGAAGGGAAGAGGGAAGACGGGGGAAGGGAGGGAAAAGGTAAAAAGAGGGAAAAGACAGAGGAGAGACAAATTCGGGAAGGAGAGGGAAGGAAGACGAGGCCCCCGATTAAAATTTCTGGCTGCGCCACTGCAAGAGGCAGTATCCATGCAGTTAATGAGAATGTCTAGCACGTCTGTCTAGCAGCTATACACGGTGCCCCGATCCAGTTACTCCAGTTGGTCCCTGAATGCACTTCGACCTCTGTGTGATGTGACAGCTGATTAACTTATCTGAAACTTAATGACGCATTCTCGTCGAACAACTGGCCAAGAGTAGGCCTACGCCAGCGCCGGTGCCACAACATGGGGCCTATGGGAGAGGCAATGACAAAATCTTCAAGAAAAGCAAGCACGCATACCGGTGTAGCCTATACGTCGAACGCAGAAGCGCCGCCGCGTCGCCGCGAGCTCCCCAAAGCTAGAAGCTTTTTAGTTTTTGGTTTTTGGGTGTCGACACTGCCGGCGTTAGAGAGTTGGAGCCCTCTCCAAATACAAGTGTGAAACCCCTATAATAGAGAGTCTGGGGGCGGAGCCCCTGGTCAGGAGGTCAGGGGGGTGAAGCCCCCTGAAGCTGAAACACTTTTGGCTTTCGGACGTTCACTGAAAGTTGCAAATTTGTTCACTTAAAAAATTCGAAACGCAAAAGTCAGATACCGTACAATTTGTGTTGTCTTTTCAAAAATGACGTCTATAGGCCGCAATACGTCACAGATTACTGTACAGTAATGAAAAGTAATAGACTTGTCCACTTTGGGTAAACTTTCCACATGTTTATTTATTTTATATTTTAAATATATTTTTTAAACTATAAAATTTTTTTATCACACATAATAGCATGAGGTCCCTGAGCATACGTGAGGTCCCGCCGAGGGCTAGGGGGGGCCATTCCGCCGGCTCTGGGTATCGAAATGAAAAAGCAAATAAAAAATACCGTAGGCTACGCTTACTTTTTGGGAACTTTTATTCAACGGCGCTACTTAATACGAATCGTGAGCGACCGGCGACCGCAGATACCGGTAGGCCTAATTTTCCAGAGCCAGTTAAAACCTCTCTCCATGTTTCACCTTTCTGTTTATTTAATCTTTTATCTTTTTACTAGTAGCCTACCAACGCGAAAATTTCCGATTTGGCACTAAAACACATTTAATTCGACCTAATCGAGTGAGCGACGTTTACGTGGGACCGGGCACGTGGCCCGTGGAGGCTGTGGCCAAAGCCGCCGATCAAACTCAAAGCAGAGCACGAACATGTCCAGAATTACTTATTTATTGACCAATTTCTCAAGAGATTAGAATTCTATGGTAAACAAATAACGTAAACAAACTTGTAAAAACTGACGTGTTGGACGTTGATTAGTTGTGTTAAAGATGCGTTTGAAAGAATGATGACGATGAAAATTGTTTTACTGAAGTAGACAAAACGACGTTCCGAGCTTGCCGAGCAGCGTAACTGGTGGCGTGACTTTTTCATGAACACACAGATTCGCGATGTACAACCCACGTCGACGCGGTGGTGTTCCTGGCTTGGCAGTATGGCTTTTGCTTATGCAGATGATGCGTGTTGGATTTGATCGGATTCCACCAGTAACTCTGGTGACAATCATCGGTCAGGTATTGATACATTTACGACACATTGTTGGACTGCCGCACTGGTTGAAGCTGCCATCATCCATCGGAAGTGTATGTGTAAGTGCACTGCATACTTGGTACCGTGATGACTGGCGACGTCTCATATTGGCTGCTTTCTACCATGCTGATGACATGCATCTTTACTTTAATATGACATCACTGCTGTGGAAGGGACTGAAACTGGAAAGACGGTTGGGAAGCGCACACTTTGGATGCATGATTGCTGTTTTTGCTGTGCTGGTGAACATTCTGTTAGTAGCATTCAACATGGCTGCTGAACACCTCACACATGATGGATCCTATATTGCACAGTGTGCTGTGGGCTTTTCAGGTATTGTCCCACAATTATTATACAGTTATTAGTCACATTACTTATAATGTCTGATTTAATAGTGCCATTTTTGCAATTACCCTTTTAAATTTTGGGCTGTTGGAGTGTTGTAGGTATATTTTCGTGGGAAAAATTTTTGTGAGCAAATTTTTGTCCAAAAATTGCAAAATTTGTGGCAGAAAAAACGCCATTTTGGGAAAATTTAACGGCAAAATTGAAATGTGAGCACGATAATCTTCGTTGTTGGAAATTTGCAGTCTGTCAAAAAATTGTAACTTTTTACTCCTCCTACTTTTTACACGCAACAGCAGCTACTGCCGTAGCACGTCTTAGCCATCACAATTTTGTCCGTCCGTCACACGGGTGGATCAGTCAAAAACGGTGCAAGCTAGGATCATCAAATCTTCACCATCAGCTGCATGGAAGACTAGTTTTTGGATCAATAAAGCTTTTCCATAAACTCAAAAGGGGTCACCCTGAGCAAGTGTGCTAAATGAGAGAGGGTGGGGAAAATTTGTGATTTTAAGCCAATATGGCTGAGCGAGATGGTCGTGCCATCTGGCACCCTCTGGCGAGTGTAAAAGAAACATCGTTGCTAGGATGGGTGAGCATAGATTCTGTTTGCACTAGTCTTTCAAACATCTACCGCTGTTGCACGTTCCCCTTTGCATTAGCTGGGCTTTTTTTTTTTTAACCCACGATGCCACTGTGATTTACTGCTGTTGTACTTTCAGCATTTTGACAGTATGTGTTATACATCAGGAAGTGTATCCAACTTGCTTCAAAGATATTAATAATTGGAAGACATTTTGAGGGTTTCTGTCTAGCTTTTCCTGACTACACAAAAAGTGTTTGCACTGTATGGCAGCTTGCTTTTTTAGTCATGAACATAGTTGTCTTTAGTTTAAAAACGTTTGTCGGTTATCATTTTGTTACCTCTTGAACACTACAAGTTTTTACTGCTAAAGTTCTTATGACAGTGGTGAGTGTAGTTGATTATCAGTCTAGTAACTGCACATTGTGGTTGTTTGCAGGAGTGCTGTTTGCTCTTAAGGTCATAAACAACTCCATGGATCCATCTGGTATACAGTATGTGATGGGCATGTTTCCGGTGCCCACAAAGTTTGTCTGCTGGGCAGAACTGGTGCTGATACATCTTATGGTGCCAAATGCTTCATTTCTTGGTGAGAATCAGTGCCAGTTATTGTGATTTTTAAAATCACATTTTTATTCTTTATTGTATATGATTGCAAATATAACAAAATAATTTATTGTTTCCTGTTTGCCATCTTGTCCTAACTTTTGTTGGTTTGTCCACAAGTGTAATGGTATCTTGATTTTTCCTGCACTTCTGTGATACTGTTGGTTTGGCATCAGGATTATCCAGCACCAACAATCTTCCGTAGTTTCTTTGGGGATTCAGCCTCATTGTTACAAAAAATTGTTAAACAAAAACTAAAAATTGTAGATTTATTACTGCTTGAGAACAATTTTCTTAATTTGTTGTCACAGGCTGTAGCGCCAGCACTGTGTTAATGGCGACTGGCTAAGTAAAGGGAGAATGGCAAGATCCAAAACCCCTCAACCGATCGACACAAAATTTGAAACAGGTGATTACGTCGGCCGAGACGACCCCCCGTGCAAAATTTCGTGCAAATCCGTCCATTAGGGGGTTCTCGGCAAATGGGTGAAATATAATGAAAATTTTTCTAGTATATATATACCTTTTTTTTGTTGACCGACCTACAGGTCAGACCGGTCGGCGGATTTTCACGCATGATGGCTCAAACGACGCGGTCTCACGCAAGGGTGTGCCTTTTTAGGGGTAGAAAATTCGAAGTTAATGTCTAACCCCTGAAAAATCCCCCCCAAAGTCGAAAATTGGGCAAAAAAACGGACTTTGAAATTTTCGGCCAAAAACGCTCCTGTGTAAAAATTTCACCTATAAACGACCCCTAATCGTCATCGTAGGCCCATAAAAGTTGTATAGTGAAAGGCAATATGGCCTCGGGAATTCCAGGTCACGTGACACGGGGCATGCGCAGTCAACGTTTTGGCCTTTAAAAACATGCCTATGTATAAAATTTTAACCTACAAACGGCCCTTAATCGTCATCGTAGCCTCATAGAAGTTGTATAGTGAATAGGCAATGTGGACTTGGGAATTCCAAATATGTGGTCATTTTGG
>Ga0209671_1002617_pt1 | contig 16673 bp, 6 predicted proteins | sample WorMetHERISLAND2_2_FD_187401 | JGI IMG/M metagenome (GOLD analysis project Ga0209671, IMG submission 187401) | Marine gutless worms symbiont microbial communities from Max Planck institute for Marine Microbiology, Germany - Olavius geniculatus... | ecosystem: Host-associated > Annelida >...
GCATAACATTAAGGGGGAGCAGATTCCTTTTGGCGCCCTGCCACGGCGCTACCGCCACTTAAGCACTTAAGGTCGACGTCGTGCTTGAGCATAACGGCAGGAAATGCGTTTTGATACAAATTCAATGCACTGACCACATCAAGGGTTATTTCGTGGAAATTTGAGTGCTAACTCTTACTGTTGGACACTCACTGAACTCCGTCGATCAGTAAGCGGGATCCGTAACAAAATTAAACTCCGACCAAAAGTTTTCAGAAGATTAAAAGTTTTTTTGACGTTATTCGTTACATAAATTAACGTTTTTCTTGCTTCGTCATCATTTCAAAGCTTCACAAACTAAGCCGAGTAAAATCTGACAGCTGTTTTAACATTATATGAGCGTTTTAAAATAAATCTATACGACTATTCTGTTTTTCCATTTCTTTTTTTAAGAAAATTATTCCGTTATTTGAAACACGACAACACGCATCAACTTGTGCTGTTATTATATTTTAGAATTTCGCTTTCCTACGACATCGGTGCGAGTTAAGTGGGCCTAAATACATTTTAGTGCATTTCACGTTAATCGCGACAGAAATAGCCGCGCCAGGAAACCGACACGTATTGGCGCGAATTTGAAGTTAGCGAAGGAGTAGCTGGACATCATTCTGAAAACACCGTCTCTAGAAGTTGACGGACCGCTGGACATCTGGTGAGCCGTGGTGACGGAGAGAGGATTATTCGATAATCATCAATCTCTGTAGTCAGTCGCAAGCGTGTGCATGCGTCTGCATCATTCGCCGCAGCAGCCAAGGTGTTCGTCGGTCCGTCATCTCGCGTAGACAGACCGTGGACGTGGAAGTTTTTCATCGCATGTTGAGTTGCCGCGTCACGTAGACCTATTCGTCGCCGTCGAAAATATGAAATACTGCACCGACATGGCGCTGGTGCAGGGGCATCTATTCCCCCTAAGTCCTTGGAACAAGTTTTCCCCTAACTCAAGGTGGGGCGCTGCAGACGCCTAGAACGAGGCGCCTTAGACGTCGAGGGATCGGGAATATGGAGGGAGTAACCCCTTCTCTAGCCGATTGGGAGATCTGGTGGAGCGTTCTGAGCTCACCTGGAATTTGATGCATTCTAAGCGTCACAAAACACTTTTGGTTGCAAGATATCGTGGATCATGAGAACAGCATTTTACAAGCTGAGGTGCAGTATGCCATGAATATCAAATTTTTTTCTTAATTTTTCCAAAATGTTTCTCCCTATTTTTTTCTTAGAGCATTTGCCATTTGCCAATAGTCAGGCGCCCCTGCGCTGGTGTCGTGTAAGTAAGTAAGAGGTGAGTAAAGCATAAATCTATATAGCACTAGAAGTTGGCATCATAAAACACTCTTCACCGCTCACTGCGGTATCAATAGCTCATGCCGATTCAGCTGCCAATTTCAAGATCACGAAGCGCTTCTGGTCAAGAGTCTGACGTAGGCCTACTCCACGTTATACCAAGTTTACCGGACATTTTTACGTCAACCCGCAATGCGCATTGTGTCGTTTGAAGGGTCAGTCGTATAGGCAGAAGACGAAAACCAACAAACAGATGACGAGAGTTTTCCGCAATCCAGGAAACCTGCGCATCTCCGTCAATTTAATTTTCACCGAGTTTTTCTTCCGTCTGTGATATTTGATTATTGGCTGATTTACACAACCGTATTTTTTTTCCAGGTCTAGCCGTTTAGTGCATATGACCATTTGGTCATTCCTGTAGCTTATTTATAATCATTGTGGTTTATCCAGTTTATACAGCCGTGCAAACGAGACGTCTAGTCATCGTCCGGTTGTCCGCGGGGCGGTAAAGTGAGTATTAGTCTTCGGGCTGAGTTGACCTAATAGTAATGAATGAAAATGGTGGCAAAGCCCAAAGCACAGAGACTCGCATCCCAAGTCAGCGCTGACTTAATGGTCTGAGCGCCGGTAGCCGCGGCCATGGTCTGTTTTACATTTATCATTATGAAGCAGGTGAACCCACGGGCTATGCGCGTAGTGCGGTCTATAACTTTTTCCGAACAACTGGAGGAGATTTTAAAACGGTCTTTATACAGTCTGATATGCGATTGTAACGAAGCATAATAGCTCATTACGCTGTAGACCGTGTTCAAACGTAGGCCTACTTATTTCATGGCCGTGATCGACGGCGAGTTCTGCCCGTCGTCACGCTTGAGAGTGGCGAGATTATGAGCACTTACAACACTCCAAACACTATAGTGAGAAATAGGAAGGCTGAGTGGGTTATGAAATAAGAAGGACGAGGATGAAAATGATGAAATGGCAAGCGCGACGGCAAATGAGCTAAGTGTGGAGAGGAGATTGATGGTGACGGAGACAGCAGTTCAGTGCCGAATGAACCGACGTCATCGCCCGTCAGTCAGACGTACGCGATCATTACTGAACACGTAATCCGTCAGTCAGAATCTTCGGACCGTAATTCGGCATTATAACCAACCTACTCCGCCCGCCAACGAAAGCCAGTCAAGTTCTTGACGCACTACAGCTATGCTGTTGGGGTCTTTGGCACAGTTGTCCGTCCGTTTTCCGTCGTCGCCTGTCTGTCACGGATGTATTGTGGCTAAACGGTGCGAGATAGAGCCTAGGTTGCTATTAATTACTAATAGTAAAAAAATTCTCATATTGGCTTTCAAAGTACATGAAAATCGCTGACTTTAGATAACCTTGAAGGGTTATAACGCACTATAGTATGCCAATTGTGCGGTATTGTGGCTAACAGGTAAGTCGTAGGAGGTCGGCGATGGTACCGTCGGATAGAAGGATAACGACTTTTTATAGGTTGTCATTAGTAACCATGTTTCCAACTGCAGCGGTTTGGCCGCAATTTTCAATAAAAAGTTTCAAGGTATAAGTGGCTTCATCTCGGAAACATTGAGACATAGGGCCAAGGTTACTATTTGTCACTAACAAGAAGTCGCATATACGCATTGTCAGATGAGATGGAAACCATCTATGTTGGATGACCTTGAAGACCAGTACTGTAACGAGAACTGTATAGGCTGCAACGCGTTTTTCCTAGCGACAAATGGGCTTTCTTTTCTTTTGTTGCCGATGTTTTAATACTCGGCCGGGCCTGCAGACGGAGTGGATAAAGCGCCGGCGGTGGTCGATGTCGACTGGTTGCGATTGTCAGTCGCCGCCCGAGTTGATCCGCCGCTAATCTGCTAGTCGCGTCATGATCCGGGGTCGTCCCGACTACGACGCACCGACTGACGTCACAATGACGTCACAGTGACGTCGGCGCACTGGCGAAGACTTGGTACGCGACCCTCGTACGACTGGTAGACTGCGATGGAGAGAGAGACGCGCGACAGATAGATCCATCAATTTATCTAAACGACAGCTGCACCGGCCGAGCCGTCGTCTGCCGTACGGTCCTCTTAAGGCGCGTGCAGAGCGACGTAACTGAACTGAACTGACACGGATTAGTTTCTAAGCCCATTGGTCATTGGATGTCGCGTACGTGAGCGTAGTTATTTAGGCCACCGGAGCCGTTAGATGGTGCGAACTGTAATGCACACTGCTTGCCCATTGGTCAGCTCGTTAAAAACTAAACCGCGTCAGTTCAGTTCAGTTCATTTACGTCGCTGTGTACGCGTCTTTACTAGTCACTCATTGTAGGCAGATACGGAGATAGCAAGACTATGTGCAGGAAGGTGGAACAGTGTTGCGGTGTTGCCACGGTATCATCGGCATTCTTCGCTGTGATTCCCCAGGACGGCGTGATTCAATTGTGCATGATCCAATAGAACGGCCGTAAACACCGACAGAACGACAGGATTTTCCGCCGCGTGTCACATTCATCGGTTTACTTTTGCCTTTGGCTCAGCTAGCTGTGCCGCCAGAGATGTTCGTTGCATCCGGACTGCTTTCATAGAATTACCGGACAGTTCGTCGGATCATTTTTAAGGCTGTTGGTTTTGTCATTTTGTTCGTTACTTCTTGACCCGCATTCCGTGGAAGGAACTGTGAAAATTCCGATAAGCAATTTGGTTGTGAGGCAGTCTACAGTTTGGAAACACAGACCGAACCAAAAGCATTACAGCGCGTGTTAATAGAACTTGCCTTTGTTTAAACGTAGAGCGCGGCTGAAACAAAAATGTAGTTATTACTTAATTTATTATTACTAGTAGCCGTATTATTATTATTTCTATGTAATTCATTATTGTGTAGGTTTTGCGCATTTTTTAACATTTTTCGTTTGTTTCTTACATGCTGTTGGCCAGTTTTGACCTGTTTTATTTTAGTAAATCGTTTTTAGTGCAAATGAAGGCATTTTAGATATATGTTTTGTTTATGTTTGCAGGTCAAGTTGGAAATGTTATTACTAACCGAAATGCCAGTCGACACGAGTTTGAGCGACATCTGGTAAGCTGAATAGTTCATGTTGAACAAAATCCATGCATAAATTATTATTGTTACATGCAAGTAGCTGGACTTTAAAACGCTTATGTAGGCCTAGTGGTATTTTATGTTATTACTGGTATTATTAGGTGAAATAGTTTCTTGCAGTGCAAGCGACTTCGCCTGAGTCCACAGTAAGGTACATTGTAGCGCAACGTGTACACGGTGTTTCCAAAAATAGACCCCTTTTTCTTTCTTTCGTAATTCACTCAAAATAATGACCAATTCACAAAAGATTGAAATATTTTAAATTGGTATTTTTTTAGCTACAACTGATAAAAATTTCGTGTAAATTGATCGCAATTTAGGTAAATTATGAAAGAAAGAAAAAAGGGTCCATTTTTATGAAACACCGTGTAGACTGAAGGTCTATGTCTCGAGAGGTATACCTTTATCTATGAATACGGAAAATAAATGATAGGCACATGGCTTTGGCCGACTAATTTTCTCTTCGTAACTGTAGATCTCTGTGAAGATGATCACTTCCGTGTGATCGTGTGATCTGTGCTAATTACATATACATCCATGAAAAGCTGTACTGGAAGTTGCAGTTATTATCTATGTGCATTGTCAGCCACCTGCCACATTGAATTACATAGATCAGGCATAAACTGAAATGTGTATGACTAATACCCCGTTTACGCGATGAAGCTGGCTTGATGAGCTGGGTCGATGAGCACAGGACAAGCGCTCGACGAGCGCTTTTTAACCCTACTTTGTGATTGTTTTAAATATTACACCGTTGAAACGATGAGATCGTCAGCTCATCAAGCCCGGTCGTCAAGCCAGTTTTATCGTATAAATGGTGTATAACTGAAATAAAATGAACGTTTATTAGTATTGCAGCCAAAATTCTAAGTTGGATTGTATAACAAAAGGGTTTCACTGGCGTCATTGGCTGCGTTAGAGAGCGAGCATTAAGGGGTGTTTATATTCTGACATTACGGTTGACAGGACGGAGCGAAGGCGTATATGCGAAACCACAACGTGCCGCGAGAGATGCAGCAACGGGTACAACGCTGGTATGACTACGCCTGGTCTCGGTCAGTGACACGATACGCAGTGCTTGACACAAAAATAAACGCAAACGTTAACGAAAAACTGGCAAAATTAAAAGATAATGAACCAGCAAAATACGACGCAGATTAGATTTGACGGTCTGTTAAGGACATTTAGCATATTGAAAGGCTTTCTCTGTTAGCTATGAGTAAGTGATCGAAATATCTCACTTGCTGACCTTCATACTTTTCCCCAGTATTATTGGTGATTTGTAGCTAAATAATTAAAATCACAGAACTAATGCTAATTCGTACTTCGTATTTGGTAAAAGTACTTAACTGATTTTTGCGTATACTGCTTTGTTAGGAATCGCTTTAGAATCTGGGCAGATCGGTAAAGTAAAGAAGCAATAACTGCAGGTGTAAGTGTCGCTGCAAAAACCAGCGTGAACAAGAAAATGAAACCAATGGAAGCGGTACAAATCTGTCTGTTCGTTTTATTGACTGTGATGGTCTATAGCTTGACGCCGTATCCTGGCTGTGTAGAGGTCGCATCAACGGCGGAGGTGACATCAATTCGCTTGGCCTGCTGCCGGACAAACTCAAGACCGAACTTGCTCTGCATGTCAACCTGGAAACACTCCGCAAGGTCGGTCGGTCTCTGTTCTGTGCGATTGCAGCTTTGAGTTGTGTGTAAATTATAATTAGTCAGAAATCAGGCTCTTGTAAATGGTTCGGGTTCGCCATTCCGAAGAGCCGCTGTTCCGAGGGGCTACCGAAAACCTGTCTGTTTTAAGGTGCGTTCTCACTGCGCGCGTCAACGCACCGTACGCACGCGGCGTACGGCGAGTTGACACATAATTATGCAAAAGTTCCATTTATTCGCGTACTAGGCTGTATGCAAATTAGGTTACGCTGGAGATCGGAAAGGCGAAATACAAAATGTCTGACAGTGAAGAATACGTGATGTTAATAAGACTGTACGTAATTTCAAATAAGAAAAAAAACGGCGCACATCAAGAAGCAGAAGCCAGTGGATCCATGATTTCCGGAGCTTGGCAGCTATGTATTTATAATAATGTGAATTTGGCTAGGACACTGTGATTGGTTGTTCCATAAATATGCAATACGCGTTGACGCGCGTTACGCGGCGTACGGCGCGTTAACGCGCGCAGTGAGAACGCACCTTTAAACGACGACGAAACCGTACTTATTAAACGTTAAACTAACTCTAACATTGACGTTAATGGCCGTGTCGCACCTAAGACGCCGACGAGACTCAACTCCACTCAACTGTTAAGTTGAATCGCGTTGTAGGTGTAAACACAACACACTGACAACGCGACTTAACTGTCGGCGACAGTGGACGACAGTCGCCGATTGTCGCCGGCAGTCGAGTCGCGTCGGCGTCGTAGGTGTGAGTTGGCGACAACTTTAACCTTAACTCTAACTATATTTTAACCCTATTCCTAACCTTATCTCTAACCGTGGCGGCTCTTCGAAATAGCGGGCCAGTGTGTAATTAAGAACGTGTAATAAACGACGTCTTAACGATCGTACTTATAAGGTCGACACCTTATAAATACGATGGCAAAAACGTCCTTAATTATACACGAGGCAAGCGATGAGTACCGACTTTTCGAGGTATTCATGGCAGTGCGTTGAGAAATAAACGTGTGTCTGTTTGTGTGTGTAAACGATGGAGAGTATAATGTGTGATACTGTATATGTTGGCTGAGCGTGGAGTAGTCTACTCGTGGGTGGGTGTGTGTGCGTGGGCAAACACCAGGTGACGATATTTCACGAGTGCGAGCCGGAGTTTCTGCACGATCTCGTGCTCAAGATGAGAGCGTACATCTTCACACCGGGCGACCTCATCTGTCGCAAGGGCGAGGTCGCTCGAGAGATGTTCATCATTGCCGACGGACTGCTGGAGGTCATCAGGTACGTTTGTCCACTCAGTTTCCACTCTGTGTTTACTGTCTGTCCATTCGGTGTCTGCTCACTCTGATTGGTGCAGTTTTTGTTGCTTTTAAAGTTTCGCCGAAACAAAACTGTTTTCATCTAGCGTAGTGCAGTATTTTTTGACTTTAGTTCTTATGGGTATACTATTCAGTGTACGTATCCCTTATGAGCTGTTGCGTTAGCCTACACGTAGTTCTATGACATAAAAATTTCCCCAAAAAATTTTTTTTCTCTGTCATTTCCCGGACTGCGACTGGAAACATATGAATTTTCAGGTCTAAGCTAGTTACGGCAATGTCATGAGTTAACGTAGATCTTGTATATAGCTGGCAACCTGAAGTTGTGCTAAACGGTTTAAGCACGAACTCCATTAGCTTCCATTTGTTGTCGATTTGTCTGACAGCGTGTTGTACAAAATGTTTTACAAGAAGTGTGTGGCAAAGCCCAACGTGAGTCCGCCCAGCGTTTAAGTCCGATTGCGGGAAAAATTTAGGGCGCTAAGATTCCCCAGTAGCAAAGTCACATGGCCCGCACTCAAATGCATTAGCTTACGCAGAACGCGCATTGTCAACCTAGGGTGGGTAAACATTAGCCGCGTAGTCTCTTGTGTTAGTGGACCAAAGTTCACCTAATTTTTTGTTCAACGCGGAAGGAATCGTGCTTGATAATGCCGTTTACCACTTGTCGATATTTCTATCCATTCCAGAAATATTCGCGGTCAAACTCGAAAGTTGTCGTAAAAAGTACTACATTTTGGACGTTTTTTTGCCCTCCCAAATTCTAAGGGGGCGGTGCTGCCTAAAAGTTGTAAACGCGTTATTGCCCCCACCTACGGGCACGTCACGTGACAAAGTTTCGTGGGGCTACAGATTCGCTCTGCATGTTTGCTGAAAAAACTCTGAGCAATACCATAGTTGATAAAGTTTTTTAAAAAAAATATTTAATGCTGTGAAACTAAAATAACGTACGTTGTATGCTCGAAAACAATTTTGCAGTTTGTTTACAACGTTTCGTGTACAGTGACTCGGGTGAGGTGCTGAAACAAATGGGCGCCGGTGACTTTTTCGGAGAGATCGGAATATTAAACATGGACGGAGGAATCAACCGGTAAAACGTTCACTCGTTATTTATGTCTTAAAACTGTGGCAACATTTACTAAATGTTTTCAGCATTCAGCGGGTGCGTTATTTTACATACACGTAACCGCGGCCAAATGGCCACGTTTTAGTAGAGTGCATCGCATGTCTGTAACTGAAGCATTAGGCCAAACGTAGGAGAGATTAATTTTGTACATTTTAATCTGGTATCATATACATATAAAAAGTAGGCCTACACGCGTCCAATAACAAAATGATCATTCGTCGCAGAGACGACGCTTCAAATTACTTTGAACGAAACGTTGCTCATAATAATGTCTACGTGAGACGATAATTATGACGTACAAGTAGTCGTATATGTTGAGCTTCAAAATAGACCGCAACGAACGTTAAAACTGATCTTTAAATAGGAATGCAGTCTAAGTTGTGTTTGCCGGTTTAGCCTACGGCAACGTAACCAGAACCAACGATCTTGGCTTCGTTTGCTGCCGTGCACTATTCTGCTCGGAGAATGAATGAATCTGATGAGGTAATCGTTGCACTGTGGGCAACACGGTCCGATTAGATGTAGATGGCAATGCTGTTGGTGCGTTTAGGCGTACGGCCGACGTGAGATCCGTCGGTTATTCGGAATTGTTCGTGCTGTCCCGAGAGGACGTTCTCGCCGCATTCAAGGACCACCCTGAAGCCGAGGTAGGACAAGTTTTATGTCGGCGCTGCCTTGCCGTGCTGCCTGCTAGCCAATACGACAGGCGATCATTCGTTGATGCTATAGACAATTGCTCGGCCCGATTTAGCCTACGCAGATCTTTGGTCGTATATCGTTTCGCTTTTGATGCTTTTGACCATAGACCGATGACGTTGGACGTCAGTTGCAGATCGACTGCACCGAATTGCTGTGGGCCTGTTGCCCGTTTACATGATCGAGCAAACATCAAACAGACATCGAGCAAACGTCGAGCAAACATCGAGCTGCTTCGTCCAGCTAACTAGAGCCAGCTCGTCGAGCCAGCTTCATCCTGTAAACGGGGTATAAGTTTCAGTGGACTAGTGCTACTGTTGCTGCTTTTGCACAACAACGGTAAAATAACGGACTCGAGTTACGCCATTCATGTAGAAGAATCCAATGTTTTTGTTTTTTACGATCAGTAAATTGTAATGTCTTTTGTTTAGCGCACTGTGTAAACGTGCATGCACACGCACTGCAGCTGTACGGTGTGGGTATAAAAATTTTGCACTCACGACGTGTTTTGAAGTTAGAAAATTTTCAGCCCGGGGGGTAAATTTTTTTTATACAAGGTGGGCCAAAAAAACCGGACCTGTTTGAGCGTTGATAACTCAGCGATGGTTGCCAGTAGAAAAGCGTGTGATATGTCAAAAGTTTTAGAACGTTGTAGACAAAAAGGGTCAAACTTGCATAGCAAATCATTTAAATATTCTTTGCCTAATTTGCATAAATCTTTTTTACCCCTGAAATTAGGCATTTGTCTGCACTCTCATGTGCCCGAGTTCACTGAACTCAAAAACTCACTGCCAAAATGTCCAGATTTAAATTCTGTGAATTATGCAGTGAGGGGGCATTGCAACAGATAGCATGGTCACAAAATTTCAGTAACTGACCAGCTAAAACGTGTGCTAATCGAACGCTGGGCTCAGCTGATCCTGAACACATTCACACCAGCGATCGATCAGCTGCTTAAAAGGACTGATGACGGTTATGAATGCAAAAGCTGGGCAACTGCCTATGTCGAATTTCATCTAAACTCAACGTATGTGTTAATGATTGTTGATATTGCACTGTATGCTGAATGAAAATCAACTTAAATTCATGTGTTACTGCCAGTTTAGCATGATTTTAGGGGTGGGGCAGATTTGTGTAAATCAGGCAAAAAATATTTAAATGCTGAGACAGCCAAGTTGTACACTTCTTTGGTACACAATATAGAAACTTTTGGCATATTACGCGCCTTTTCCATCAGTAAACACCGCTAAGTTACAAAAGCTCAAATGTCCATGTTAAATCAATGTGTTACAGTCAGATTTGGCAGAATTTAAGGGTTATGCATATTTATGCAAATTAGGTAAAAAAATATTTAAATGCTTCAGTATGCAAATTTGTCGTTTATTTTTTACAGCATTCTGAAACTTTTGACGTATCACACGTCTTTCTACCACTAACCATTGCTTAGTTATCAACGCTCAAACAGGTCCGGTTTTTTTGGCCCACCCTGTACTCACGATGCATTATCGTCGTTTTTTGATTTCGTGAAAGCGAGATTTGTTTTGGTCATAATTTGACAAATTTTATGTTTTTTTGCTGAATAAAACTCTATATTTTGACTGTCATAAAGTTTCTGTTAATTTTACCAAGCTCGCTGTTCAATTATTGATAACTTAGTTAACTGGTCAATTGGCTAAGCCTGCTAAACGCAGTGTACACAAAGCGTGTCAGTTTTGCAGTGGTTAAAATAGGCGTTAATTGATTGGCGCTAATAATGATTATGTTATACAGTCTACTTTTTATAGTTGGTGGGAAATACGTTAGAAAATTATTAAATGAAATTAATTGTTTTAAGAAAATTTTGATTGACGTTTGAGATCGTCGAAAGCTATTCATCATAAGCTGTCGGGAGCTGTCGTACTGGCTATAGGCATATGTTTTACTGCGCGCTTTTGGTCATTAGCACCGTGTAGTAGTAGTTACGATCGTATTCGTGTTCAGTGCCTGAACAGAATAAACGACAGCAAAAAGACAAGCAAAACTCACAGATTGTGAATAAAGAGAAAGGCGTAACATATCTGTACTGATTTTCTTTGTTTAGAGCAAGCCAGCACGTTGTGTAACCCTACCACTATACTCTGTATACGGTTTAGATTCTGATCCGGGACTACGGTCGGCGGCGGCTGGCGGAGCTGGACGAGCACAAGAGGCGCCGCCTGGTGAAAGTGACGGAGAACGTCGAGAAGGGCGGCGCCGTGCTGAAGATGGTCAGCTCGAGCACTGGGTTCATCAAGGGCATGATGGAGCTGGGTCTGGCAGCAGCCGGAACAAACACATCACACGTCAGTGACGGATCTCCCGCGGACACAGAGGACGACAATGACGCCAGTCCAACATCACATCGGCCCGCCAACGGACCACCCAGTCTCGTCCAGTCGTCGACGGGGCCGGAACTTCCTAATGGTCGTGATGGTGGCGGAGACCAGGCAGCGGCGTCGTCGCGACGGCTGGTGAAGGGTCTGACGTGGCTGCGCAGGCGATGTCGACGAGCTGGCGGCGGTCCGCCGTCTTCCAGTGAGCAGCTGCTACATCGCAACGGCTGGCGTGGCCGAACGACTAATAACGGCACGACTGGCGCCTGTTCCACTGCCGTAGCAGCAGGGAAAGTCATTCCCAGCAGGGACGTCAACCACGTTGACCGGTCACCCGTTCCAGACGCGTCAACAGAACGAACTACGACCGTCTGCGACAACGACAACAACAACGATGAAGTAGAATCCGCCGTCGAAGGACTCTACGAAAAGCGAAGCAAGTGGCTGAAACGCTGCGGCAGGATGGCCGACGACGTAAACGTTCTTAACGACGAAAGCTCAACTGCGGTTGAGGTCGGGTGTTCCAGCCGTTGCCAAGACGACGCGCCGTCCTACAGCGCCTACAGCGAGAAGCAGGCAGGCGTGGCGATAAGCGTCATCTCTGACCTGTGTACAAGTGATAGAGCCGAGAGTCCTGCAGGTAGTGTTAACGCCGGTTCCGCGGCTCGGTTGTCAGAGGGCGGTGGTACGGTGATAGACCGTCATGGCGGCGGGCTGGAGGCAGTAGAAGTTGTGCTAGACCCGGCCGCACTGAAAACGCCTCACGGGACTTCTGATGACCAATTCAGACACGTTCCATCTGTAACAACTGCTTATTCGCCCACGCGGCAGCCTCTGCCTTTGCAGTCGGACATGGGTCACAGCGTGACAGATAGGCCTAGCGCTCAAGACGTCGCTTCGATGCAGCAAAGTCCGGTCTCCCGAGTTCAGTTTGAGTCTTCGGTAACTGACCACACTGAAGAGTCTGAAGCATCGCCGTCGTTGTCGTCTGACGTCGACGTTCTCTGCAGCGAGATAGGAAGGCTGGTCGCAGACTATATGCGACAGCACTTGGTATATACTTCTGCCATTTATCTGTTTAACAAGGACTATTTTAGATTGTGACCAATCTAATGTACTCCTCGCGCGCATTATTTTCTCCTGTATTTTTTTAACTGCTTTTAGTTCCTTTCTTTTCACACCGCAAACGACGTCATCGGTCACGTGACGTTCGACTCCCGGGGGTCTACTTCCTATCGGTGATCCATAGTGACCATGCGTCTATCTAGCACCGTTATGGAGATATGGCCGTTTGAAGTTCTTCCAGGAAGGCTCTCCCAGGCACAGAGGTCGGTCGTTGGTCGGTCGTCGGTCGGTCGGTCGGTCGGTCGATCCTCAATATTACACTGATCTTATATACTCCTCTTTGCTACGTTAGGAACGTAGCGCGCGAGGAGTAAAAACTATATAGGCTTATGCAAACTACAGGCATTGTTTCATTTTACATCTTCGTACTGTACATTGTAAAAACTAGCAGTGATTTTACGGCCTACGGCACAGCATCAAATAAAGTCTCTACATAAATGTCCAGTTGTCACGTGAGAACTATCAATTAGTAACGTTAGCAGTAACATTGAAACGTCGCCCGACACAGGCCCGCACCTCTCTGCAGCTCTGGTAATTGAATTGTTTCGTCAGTCGTCAGGTGCCGCTGAAAATCACATTTTGATTTTTATTTAGGCTAAAAATTGAGAGTTTGGAGCAAAAAAATGCTTCGTGAATGTTCTGATAGATTGGATTGCCAGAAGTGCAAATAGGCTTATGACAAAGCACGAAGTTGCCAGATTCCAATTTAATGAAAAGAGGAACTGGAAGCCGACGTTGCAGTGTGCGTTCTGGCAACGGATGGCCGCATAGCGCTATGCGGTATCATTAGCTCATGACAATCAGTTGCAGCTTCCGAGACTGTAAAGTACTTTTGACTCATGTGAACAGCGCTCTACCAAGTATCGGACTTTACCCAAATATACTAAATAAATATATGCCAGGCACGTATTTAGGGTTTTATGTTAGGGGCGTGAAATGAGGAGGTCTAGTGGGGTCCAGGGGCAAAGCCCCGGTATGGGGGAAGCTGAAGCTTTTTTGTGTATAAAAGCGTGAATTTTTTTGCTCTCTGCAGGACAAAGTAAAATATCATGTTTATCTGGTTGATGCATTTTGGAGACGTTATTACATCATTGGCAGACCAGACCATGCGGCAAATAGGCTTACGATACGACTCGCCGACATCGCTCACCACACACAGGAGGAATCATTAAGCACGGCGTAGCACACTAAACGATTTCTCAAGTAGCAGAGAGCAGAGGCGGATACTAGCAACTGAGTGGACAGTGGCGTGCGTATTCCAAAAAATCTGCACTAGGCTTAATGTTTGCCGAGTTTATAGAGGGGCGCGCGCCGCTCCCCTTTGAATACGCCCCTGTATACTCTTTCGACGTCTTCGACATTACGTAAAATAACTTACTAGCCGGTGTTTTTATATGCGCGTGTGTTATTCTGATACGGCAGATGGCGCAACGAGGCGTGTACGAGGACCGGTTGCGGCGCCTGCAGGAGGACGTCGACAGCAAGCAGTGTTTGATGGAGCGTCTGCGCCGGACGATGGACTCGACAACGACCGACCGATCGTGAGTCTTCCAGCGTCGCAAACGCTCAGCACTATAAACAATGGCGTTTCTACGACTTACTTCCGGTGTGAAAGAACGACGAACGCCGTGGGCGTCCACTGAATCACGACTCGCAGCATTCTTCTCTCTATATACGTCCGTTCTCGCAACCTGGAGCAACTTTATTACATTTGGGCCTAAACTAGGTGGGCGAAAACTCACCCACTCGGGCAAATCGCTTTTTCTCTTTACGTATTTTGCCCAAATGCGCTAATAAGATAATTTTCGATATTTTCTTATGAGGAAACCATTAACAAAAATTAGTTTTATATAATATCTAAAAATTCGCTAAAACTCACCTACAGCAATGTAGAATTTCGAACATTTTCCCCGAAGACTAGTGACACCCCGAGCCCCGCTTCAAAGACAAAAGTAGGGGGTCGAAAGGGAGGGGAAAAGAAAAGTAAGCGAAGAAGAACGGAGTTCGTCCACCCACTAGATTTATCTTAAAAGTTGCTCTGTGGTGTCTTGTACGAGTTGTGTGATATGTAGGCCTATGCGGTGTGATATATGCAAATATTATAGCAAGCTTAGTCTGGAGCTGTCGATACACTCTGTTAGTTCCTGGTTAGCTTAGCCTATACTGCTGGATAGATCTTTTTTTCAAATGCTGGAAGAACAAGGAAACGACATTTTCGGCGGTGAAACGCTCAGTTAAATTCGCCACGGTATTGTAAGTGGACCGAAAGGCAGGCATCAACTCCCATGGCGTGCAGATAGTGGTGTTCGTGAATATTTTATGTTTTTAATGTTTTCTTCGAACTGACAGTCGCACCCTGAATAATGTGATGTTAACGGCAATAACGGCAATTAGACCTATACGTTTCTCTGCGTTTACCGGGGACGTAGACTACTCGAATGTTATCTGTGATTATGTGCAAAACAATTATTAATAGTGTTATTGTGATAATAATATGTCTTTGAATGAAATTGCAATATTAAGCGCATGCACAAAATACTCGACGTCACATTAGTCTAGGATGTAGAAAATAAAAATGACGTGCGCTTCTGTTATTCAGTAGTAGGCTTAATAACATAATCTCCACGTTTCCAGAGATTGACTGACGCCCATCGACTTGCTGGATGAATGAGTTGATACGGCTTTATTATAATAATCATAATAATCACGTCGATAAGACGGCACAAAACAATGGCTCTGCCGATGAATATAAAATCGTAGACGAAACGACAGGGTAAGAAACAAAACCATGATGAAAAACGTTCGTGCTTGCTAATTGTTTGTACAAACCTTCGTCTGATTCCTTCGTCTGATTAGGACGTAGAGTATAACGTTTTTTTTCTTAGACCTGCAGTATCCAAAGCACCATTGTAGGCTCAAGGCGAACATTGCTTGATGTTTTAAATAATTTTACGAGCTTACCTCCAAGTGACGTCATATGTTATGTAGGTTGCGGGCACTGGATTGCACCCGAAATTTGGAAATATTTACCTAGCATTAGGTTAGCGATGTTGAGTCCCGGAAGAGCAAAAAACATACAAGCAAATCATTCCTTAATTACTTTCAAAATAACCCAACTTATATATTCACGACATGTTAATGCTAGAGACGAACGGACGGACGAACGGACGGACGAGCAACTGACTTGGCAATATAGCACTTTACATTTCACGTCTGTCGCGAGTCCAAAAGAATGCAAACGATCACCGATGCACTGCATAGCGTAGCTTTCATAAAGACAGCGTTATAGGGTGTTTACACGATCCAGCAAACGTCCAGCAAACGTCTAGCATTAGCACGTGTATTTTGAATACATTTTCTGAAAGTTTGCTGGACGTTTGCTGGATCGTGTAAACACTCCATTAGTCAAACACAGCAGTTAAACAAAACGAGATAAATTACACATTTAACACAGGGTATATCAAAGACTAATAAAATGAAACAAGAAAAAACTAAATAAACATCATATGTTTGTTTAGTACAAATAGAGAAAATTTAAAGGACAACTTTAGTCGAATCTGACTTGTAAGATTCTGGGACTGTTTTAGAATTTCTTACGCTGATGTTTTAACTTTTTTTGGTTATTTTTAGTTCGGTTCATTGGGATAGACTGAGTTGGTTATCCGTCAGGTTTTGCGGATTATAATCAAATCTACTCATTAACCGACAAAACACTGCGTGGCTTATGTCGACTGTGAGTGAGAATGTGGATGTCGTCGCTGTTATTATCTCCGCCAAGTGTGAACGTAGTGAACATTAGAGAAGATTATGAGATTGGTCGTTCTGTGTGTCCGTCGTTCTGTTATCAACTCTCTTCGACCGTGAGACACAACGGTGGCGCCCTTTTGATAATCTTTATTTCACCAAACAAACATTGGTAGACAAAAATTAAACAACAAAAAAAAAACAATAT
>Ga0209671_1002618_pt1 | contig 16672 bp, 5 predicted proteins | sample WorMetHERISLAND2_2_FD_187401 | JGI IMG/M metagenome (GOLD analysis project Ga0209671, IMG submission 187401) | Marine gutless worms symbiont microbial communities from Max Planck institute for Marine Microbiology, Germany - Olavius geniculatus... | ecosystem: Host-associated > Annelida >...
ACCTAGTAATATAAATCACTAACAGAAAGTGGCGTACGCCCTGTCAGATTCGATAAAAATTATTAACTTTGGATGACCTTGAAAGTCACTGACAATCAGTACGGTCGGCTATTCTAGCGACAGCTGGGCTTCTTGTTTTATTTCACTTGGTTTGCATGATTGCTAAAAAATTACGAACGGATTTCGATGAAATTGTTTAAAATGATACTGAGAAACCTATTGCGCTCCCCAGACCCTATAAATGATGAGAGAGGCTTGCTGCGCCCTCCCCCCTCCTTAACTCCACTTTTTGGCCTTCGGTCTTAATTTTTGGCCCATTAGGCCTCAAGGCGCGTTGTTTGCATCGTTTCCAACAGTCTTACCTTTCTATGCTTTTGAGACTGGATAGCACACTGAATGATACTTGGAGTTAGTGAACTCTGAAGCCGATGGTGCTCCTGCCCCAGTAGACTGGTGTTCTGTACTGATTTCACTGACTGCCAACAAACATCTGGGTCAGTCAGGCGATGCGTTCCCGGGGGTCAGTCGGCTGACAACACAGATCGTGTCTGTCTCCGCGACTGTCTGCTGCCTGCTTCATACATAATCTACTCACCACACAAATGTCACGTACAGTCCAGTCAGCGTCAGCTATCTGTTCAGTGCTTACTTTTGCCTTCTCACATGCAGATGATGTTGCCGAACGTCTGTGAATCTGTCTAGTTGACGCCATACATCGATATCAGATAGCTTAAAAGTTAGGACGCTGGACTGAACGATCAAAAAGTCGTGAGATTGACTCTCGGTCAAAAGCGATAAAAAAATTTAAATTTTCGGCCGTGCCATGCATTCACTGGCAATAATATAATTTTATCGTAGATGATACATAGAAGCGCTCAAGCATCAATGTGCAAGGAGGATGCCTCTGCTTGTGGTAACTTGCTCAAACATTTGACCTGGTAGCAACTTGACCCTAAACCCTCAACCTTTGGAACTTTATTATTGCATTTTCGGTCTCAACTGTATCGTCAACTAACGTGCAATAAAATTCCCCTCACTGCGTTCTAAGGTACCTTGTTGACAAACTTTTAAGATGCACGAACACAGACGCACTGACGAACAGACAACCGAAAAGCATAATACCTCTGCCGATGTCTATCAATGGCGGAGGCATCAAAACTGCTCGGTTTAACCATATTTCATTGCGTGCTTAAAATTTAGGCAGTTTTTGTCGGCGCCGGATGGTCAGCGAGTGAAGTTGTGTGGTTAGGAGTCAGAGAACGAATGTTAGTGGGCGGCGGGCACGTTGGGAGTAGTTAGTGCCAAATTGCGTTAGTGGCTTTGGTCGAATTTGATCTGCGACGTCAGCGGTTCACGACGTCAACGCGTCGTAAGATATGACGCGAAGATGTCTGTATGTGCGACCGACGCCGCGCATAACTGTGTTGAAGACGCGGCAAATTCGTTTGAATTTGTTATCGTTGACTCCGACCGACCGTCGTCATCATCGATGTAATAAACCTTTGACTCACGAGTCGCTCGACAAGAAAACTTTTCAACGCGTAACCACGACTAGCCAGCATCATCATAGTACGAATGTGAACAAAAAGCCCAGCTGTCGCTAAGATAGCCGACTGTACTGGACTGTACAGTGACTTTCAAGGTCATCCAAAATCGATGATTTTCATGTCATTTGAAAGCCAATATGCGACTCGACTTCCTGTCAATGATCAATAGCAACCGAGGCCCTATCTCGCACCGTTTAGCCACAATAGCGCGTAACGGACAGACAGACGGACAGACGGACAGACGAAAAGATAGAGGGACGACAACTACTAAACTACGGTCGGCTAAAAACGTAGTGGCGCGAACGTTCACTTCTCGACGTTATTACTCCACGTTTTTTCCAGCGCCTCGCAGCAACCTTAGTGTGCTGCAACGAGATGCACAAAGCTTGCAAAAGCCGCAAACGCACAAGGCAGTAAAAAGGCAAAGCACGAGACGGCGTCTTTTCTTGGTTGTCGTTTGGTAGCACGCGACGTGACCGTTGGTGCACGTACAGTATGTGCACTGTCATAGTCGATTGTCGTGAACGGCCGCGCGACGTCACTAGCGATTTAGCGAATTGTCACTGACGAGATCGCTCACCGACGTGCACGCTGGTCCCACTAATTGTCGACTCGGATGTCGTCCGGTCTGCAGCCTACGTCCCGAACCTTCCTACTAACGGACGACCAATTTACCGTGCCTCGCCATCAGCGTGTGTCTGGCCATCGGTATATGCACAGCTTCATTTTACCAAACACATTAAACAGAAGCTATAATTTTATGCAACTCTCAATGCTATGCATTGACGCGTTGAGAACAATATTTGCCCACTTAAATTCAGGAACGTTGCAGGAAGTTTTGTTTCAATTAATTCAGATGTCCACGGTTTGCCTGGCGGCTAAAATGGCCCGCCAAAGTAGATGATTTAAGCGGGATGATGCATGAGACAGCTGGAATGGTGGACAGGTGAACAAAAGTGATTGCTGCGTATCTGCATAATGTCAGCGACAACAAGAAACAATTACTATCGGGTATCAACCGTGATGCATTGGTGCTGCAAGGAGTTTGCGAGACCAGTACAATAAGCGGTACAAATATTCGCAAAGAAATAGGCCTATACTCGTATCATTTATTACTTAGTATCGTAATTACGTTGCACAGCATTTATATTGAATTGCACACGCAATCTGATTTCGGGTGCTATATCCATGTGATGGCAGAAAAGAAGAATAACTGGATTTAAGCTAAATGACTGTACAAAGCATAAATGTAAAAAAACGTTTTAAAAAAATTTTTAAAAGTTAAAAAACGTTAAAACGTGAAAAATTTTTTAAAAAACGTTTGAAAACGTTGAATAAAAACGTTGGCCATGATTTGTTGAATTTTTTGCCTAGTGCCTAATGTTGTAGGTGCTGTATACTTAAAAAACTATTGTTTAAATAAAAATGAATTTATTGAATTTCAACTTAGCAGTGTGGTCGTAAGACCACAGCATTAGGCTTACCAAATATAATGGATTAAAAAAACTTTTTATTTAGTATATTTGGACTAAGAAAACTACCATCATTTTAACCTATTAATTCGTTTCAGTGGTTCAAAAAGTGCTTCTCGAAGTTTTTGATAAAATTTTAAATGGTCGTTTTTTAAAATAAAAAAAAACGTTAAAAATAAAAAAAAACGTTAGAAAGCGTTAGAAAACATTTTTACGTCAAAGACATGCGTCACTGCAAAGGCAACGTACGTCTTAGCCTAGTTGTTCATCTTCCGGGTGAAATCACGCGACGAATTAATTGGCCAGTTGGCGGCGGCGCATGTTGACGATGACGTCACAGCAAGTGCGACATCACGTGACTTTCACAGATGGTCGGTGTCGGCGCTATTCCACGCATTCAATGCACGCTCGCCGACGCACCCGGCTGTCACTTCCTGCCGCCCGACCACTTCAAAGCCACCCACCGTGCCGCCGCCGGAAAAGCACGGGAAGTCAATGTCGAACCGTTTCGGCGACCTCGGGTCATTGCGCGCGCACGACGTGCGAAAAAAGCCATAGATTGGCCGCCGGTGCGCATGCGTTGCGCTAACTACATTCGTATATTATTTTGATAAGTACACATAAACTACTCTCATCGCGTAAACTCATCGTAATTTTCCGTAATTATCTGGCAATAAATGCATATACAATGCCATACCATGTACTAAACAAACTTAGCTAAAAACTGTATTACAACAATGCTTCAAATTTTTCAATTGTCTGTTTAAACGAAAAGTCCATTGCGGTCGTTGTCAAATTATCGCGCCAAACAGGAAAGTTGTTATTCTCACAATAATGTAATCTTTTTCAACACGACAGCCACAAGACGGCGAATGAATTTTCTTTGGTGAAATCAGTCGAATAGCTAGGCCTACTGGAAATTGTCGTATATTAGAGTCACAAAGTATTCCAGTTTATCCAAAAGAGACCTGCAAGTCCGATAGTGTTTAACAAACAATGTTTGGTGATTTTTAAAATATTCTTTGGCGCTTACTGTCAATTCGCGTCCTAGTTTAAAGAAATCTTAATGCGCAGTCAGTAGCAAAATTTGGTTAAAGTTAAAAGAGCCTTAGAATTATCTTTTACTTAAAAAGTGTTATGTTTAGCTAACGACAATTTGTCAATACTCTGCGTTAGATTAGCACTAATTAGGTTTACTGAGCAAGCAACGTGTGATCTTGCTGTGTCACTTCTGACACAAGACGCAACGTTATGACAACACGTGAAAAGACTGCATGGTTTGAGTCAGTCAGACAACACGGTCGTGAAACCAATCAGCCTGCATTTGAAGAGACGTACAGGGCGACTGAAATAAACTGAACTCGCTCAATGGTCAGTTCAGTTTAGTTCAGTTACGTCGCTCTGTACACGCCTTAAGACTGGTGAATTGCAGCTACAAAACGTATTTTCAAGAAGATTCTATCATCTTATCGATTAGCAACCGCCTCTGGTCACGTTCTTTATGATATGACCTTACGGCCCGCGTTTTGTATTCATGCTGACATGCCGCTCCTATTAGCCACTGACCAGCGATCCAGTGCAATGAGTGGTGTCGTCAGAACTTGATGCAGGCCCGTCGAGAGAGTGGGGTAAGGGGGTAAGCTACCTCGGGTCCCACGACGTTTTGGGGGCCCCGCCGTCGCTCAGTAATACAAAAATACACCACAGTGCACCGTTTTGAAAAGAAACATTCAAAAAAATTTCTCCCCAGAGGGGCCACGCGAACATGTTTTGGGGCCCCGCGAAAATGTTTCCTTGGGCCCCGCTGTGGCTGTCGACGGGCTTGACTTGATGCGAGGGGACACAAAACTAAACTAAAAGACGCTCGTAAGAGTGCATATCTTCGCCAAGTGAAGTAATTTAACCATTACAACAACAACAACTACTACTACTACCACTACTACTACTTCTACTACATTGTGACCATATGCGTCTATCTGACACCGTTATGGAGATATGGCGCCTCAAAGATATGTACACAGACGGACACAACACCGCACGACGGACGCACGGAAAGAACGACCAATCTCGTAATCTCCTCCCATGTTCACTTCGTTCACACTTGGCGGAAATAGAAAAAAACTAATTCAATAGTGACACAAAAAATATTCTGAAACATTTAGCGTTTGTGCAGCTCTACATGTCAGTTAAACACGAGTGAAGCGCGTCACCCGTAGCTGGCGCTGCGCGTGCTCCAGTACTGACAGTAGCAGTCATGTGTGATATTTATAGTTGACGTTGACGGCGTCGAAAGTTCAGCGCGAGAGCAAGACGGCGGACGTCTCACCTGTTTCCATCTACGGGGCATTAAGCCCGCCCGAAGCAGCGGATACAGACGCTGGACGGATGCTCAGTGATGAGAAGAGGCTGCAAGTCCAAGATGTCACTGGTAGTCTGCTGTGATCGATGCCGATGCACTGTTAACCCTGCAAACTTTTGCACACCAGTTGGCGGATCCAGGGGGCGGGACAATCTCTCCTTCCCAGTCACATGCATGCAGCGGCCATAATTGAAAGAACTCGTAGTTTTAAAAAAAAACATAAAATATTTAAGCAAAAATTATCCACACAATTGCCAAAAAAGCTTTCGGTTTCAGAGAGGCTTCGCTCCCCTCCATGAACTCTTAACCTGAATCTCTGCCTCTAAACCACACTGCTAATCTAAGCCTCGAGACCCTTATTATGAACTCGCTGCAGCGCTCGTCACGTTCTCCATTTTCAGCTTCTGGATCCGCCGGTGCCTCTGCAGACGCCAATAACTAGCTACTATACCACTATAATAGAGCACTTCCAATTCCCAGTAAAACAGTCCGACGTACAAAACAAACTTTTATCTGACATCTGACTAGCGCTGTCGGTCAACCGACATTTCTGTCTTTTTTCTTCATACCCAGAAAATTTAAATAGTAATTCGGTGACGTAGAAAACCAACGTAGAGTTGCACGCTCATATTTACCATTATCCAGTACGATAATAAGGAGTGTAATTTTTCTATTGTGGACATTGTTTTACCGTGATATAATGTTATTGTCGACGGGGGTTTGAGCAGCTATTAAAACGGAGATCAAACTGATACGGGTACGTGCTGTCATTCGTAACTGATGGTGATGGCCAGTAAAGAGAATCGCCTGCAGTGCAATGAATAGGGTTAATGTCACCTGTAGCGGGTATGATTGATGTAGCTACTTCGTTCAAGTCATCTTCTCGGGCGCACTGACTTCCTGTCTCGCGGTGGTCTGGGACGCATTGCCGCTGGACAGCTGCAGATAGTCAGTCACCCAGTCTGAGAGACGTTGACGCGCTGTCGCTCGCTCTCTGATGAAGTAAATACTTATACGGCGACTATTTATCCGGCGGCCGGATAAATAGCCTGTGGGCTATTTCAAACAATTTCAATCATCTAACTGTGATAACGGAATTCGTGTGGTTTCGACGACGGCGACTCTGAGCAGTTTGTTTTTTTTCGCAGAAGTCCGCAAACAAGATAAAACAAAATAAAACAACCTGATCGTAAAACACTGTACAACACTGAAGTTTGTTTTATTGCAACATGTGCGACCCTTTGCAATAAAATAAAACTTCTCTAAGTTTACAGGGGCAATTTTCGCTTTGCGACAAATAATACCCGAGGAGTCAACGTCGACGGCGACGACCGTCGCAAGTTGTTTTATTTTGCTTTATTTTCTTTCTATTGCAGCATGTAAAAAAGTCTGCAATAAAAACGAACAATCTTGTGCAAGTGTGCACGATGATGCAGAGATGTGTTATTTTACTTTGTTATTTTATTTTTTGTGGTGTCATAAAACAAACAAGGCCTACAACATTTTAGGCTGTTTTATTTTGTTTTGTTTTATTTTGTTTTGTTTTATTTTATTTTATCGCACCATGTACGTATGTGCTGCCGGCCTAGCCTGAGGTTACCACCACCTTTACCGCACAGCGTGAGGCAACTATGTGTATTTCTGCAAGTTATGTTCTGATTGTAACAGATCACAGCAAGCCGGAATATTAGGGGATTTGAACGTAGTCGGGACTGTAAATCATTTCTTGCAGAGTACCGCTGAGTGACCATTGACGCAACCGACAACATTGAGCAAATGCATACTCCGTCCACGCTGTAGGTAGGTAGCACAGGAGCCGTGATTTCGTCATAAAACTTTTGCCATAGTACTACTGTGGAAAACCGATAACAGTTTTGGGCTCTTTATGACACATATGCACGAGTGAGTGTGTTGAAGTTATACGGTGACGTGGCGTCACCTGCCGAATGACTGAGCATTTGACGATCAATGCTGAGTCGAGTTGTCCACTCCCAAAATTTCACTTTCAACATTAGCTTTATGCACTACTACGCAATTTTTGAAAAAATCTCTTATCTGTTTGAAGTTTTTGTTTATTATTTTTTACTTTATGCTTTTATCAAAACTGTTTTACATGTGACCATTTCGGCCTAGGCTACGTGGTTAAGCTGTGCGCGTTTCTCCAAATTAACGTAGCCTACTAGGCCTAGCCTATAACATTTTTGCAAACGTTTTAAAGTGTTTTGAACGTAGTTACGTGTGAAACATTTTTGCTATACAATCAGTATAAACCTATTTCACACGGGTCAATAATTAGGTGCAAAGATAAATAGGGTCAAAGAAACGACGATATCCCCGACATTTCTGGCTGGTTCTACGCAAATCACGAGAATGGCGGTAAAACACAAGGTTTTATAAACGTAGGTCCTAGCCTCTGCACTGGAAAAAATGTCTAAGAAATAGAACAAATAACAGTACAATATTTATGTTTCTGGTTAAATAGATGCATCTTTACACATAACATTTTTGTTGAGTTTAAAGACATTTAAACGGCACGCTTATAGGCTAAGACAAACACGCGCACTGCATAAAAATGCAAATACACAATAGCGTTCGCACTCTACGACTGATGTTCTCAGGTTAGAATGCAAAATAGCAAAAGTGAAAGTCTCCGCGGGCTATGTCTATGCTGTCATACGTGTAGTATAGGCTTTGCGTCTCATGAATCTGTTTTTCCAGTGCAAGACAGCTGATAACAGTCATGTTCGCACATGCATTATTTAGCATAGGCCTACATTTATAATCATAATTCAAACTTTTATATTTTGCATCACTTTATCGCCGTCGAATTATGGACAAAAAATAAATGCAGATCGTTTTATGCGAGGAAATGCGACAACTGTTGCTGCTATAGCGACGCAGATTAAGCAAACAACTTGAATCGATCAAATAGCAAGAACGTGCAACAATCGATGGCACCCAGAGGAAATTGATGCTTCTTGGTTGCGTGCATAAGCAACGGGCGCTGAATATTGTGACCATTACCGATTATTTATTGCTGTCTGCATACCGTGCACAATCTCTTGAATACATTCTGGCTTCAGGCTGACTACACGTTGCCTATTTGACGAATATTATTGCTTAGCCTACTCCGCATTAAAAAATTATTTGTTTTTTGTCAAGATTAAAATTTAGTGTATGTGTAATACATGTTACGACGGACACCATCCACCGCTTAGGAAGTGCACAGTTACTGTATAAATGGTAGTGTGTGCCGAGTAATAAGACGAATTTCTTCGTACTCGTATATTACAGTTATATACACAGTAACATCTCAACATCGTAAGCACTCCCGGCCTCCGATACGGCGCCTGTACGGTCGCAGTAGCAAAGAACCCCGATCTGTCTTGTCGCTTCCTCTTGTAGGTGCTACCTGCCAATCATCCCGCTACGCCGCCGCCCTTTCCCGCTATAGGCTCATGTCGGACGTCGTCGTAGCGCCCCCACTAGATTATGTAACCCAAATCCCTAACAATATATATAGGTGTACGTAATATAGGCTAAGCCACAATGTAATATAACTTAACGATATATGAATACGTAAATATAACGTAGACTAATATACACGGTGGGTCAAAACAAAACAAAACACCAAACTAATGTACACATCAACGCCGGACTTTGACCGATTGTCAACGTGCTTTTGCTAGTAGACTCAGTAAACACTTGCATATATATCACAAGTACTTTATACATGTTAAGATAGTCACGCTAATTTTAGGTGCTTACATTTACAAGAAATTTGAGCTAATGCTCTCGAGACGCGCGAAAGCCTATAGCAGTTCCTCTTCGCAAACTGCAAGTCTGTCTCCAGCCTTTTCGTCGCAGTTCATTCTTGGATTTTGTGCTGCAGCAGAAGATCGCAAAAATTAACAATAAACAGCATGTCTGTACTTAGTTGCAATCGTTTTCACGCTACACCAGATAATTGCGGTAAAATAACCACTTTTTGGGAGGGGTAGCCGTCTTTGACGCCCGCCTGCGCCGGGCTCCATGAACCTAGGGTATCGGAACTTAGACTGCTGAAATCTACGTTTAATGCTGAAAATTTCACACGCAGGTTGTCTTCGTCTAACTTCAGCCATTTCGTCGCAATTCAGTGTTGAAATGTGCGCTTCATCCAAAAATCTCGAAAAATTCACTAAAAACCTCTTTTTGAGGAATTCAGGGTCGTTCAAGGTCATCGATGTTAATAAATCCAAAAAGCCTGTCACCAGTGCTTGTTATGATAAGCAGCATGTCTGTACCTATCTGCAACCGTTTTCACGCTACGCGAGATAATTGCGGTAAAATAACCACTTTTTAGGGGGTAGCTGTCTTTGACGCCCGCCTGCGTCGGGGCCTCCTTGAACCTAGGGGGTCGGCACTTGGACTGCTAAAATCTACGTTGAGTGCTGAAAATTTCGTGTGCAGGTTGTCTTGGTCTATCTTCAGTCATTTCATCGCAATTAAGTGATGAAACGTGCGCTGTATCCAAAAATTGCGAAAAAATTCACTAAAAACCTCTCTTTGAGAGGTTCAAGGTCGTTCAAGGTCATCGATGTTAATAAATCCATAAAGCCTGTCACCAGTGCTTGTTATGATAAGCAGCATGTATGTACCTATCTACAACCGTTTTCACATTATTCGAGCCAATAACGGCAAAATGACGTCTTTTTTAAGGGGTACCCCTCTATGACGCCCTCGTTCGAGGGAAACCCCTGCACCCAGTGGCACGAAATTTTGTCACGATAAACTAGTGACTTTGGGGCAGATTTCATGATCCTAGCTTGCACCGTTTTGATACAGATCACGAGTGTGACAGAGAGACAGACAGACAGACGGACGGACAGACAAACGGACAGACGCCCAGACGATGGCTAAAACGCGCGAAGCATTCTGCTTTCGCACGTAATAAAACTAAAAAATGCGTTTGTTGTCGAAGTTCAGCTGCTTTACAGTGATTCTCGCAGAAGGCAGATTCGCTAAAATCGAGAAAGAAACGGCGAAAGAGTGGCTGTTTCGTAGGCATTCTAGCAGCCTACAGTAGCGGCTTCTGGTATTCTGGTAAATATTAATACAAACTGTCGATGCGGTCAGAACTGCGTGGCTTGAGACGCCCACTAACATGCACGCAATGCTTTAGTATACAGAACGTATACTATTCTTTGTCATCAAACGATACGTATATACCTGTCTACGCAGAAATGCGACTATACAGTTACAGTAACTCGCGTTAGATCCTTGGCGACAAAAAAGAGGAAAAGTCAGAGTCGCGTGAAGATCTCAACACGCGTTCGTCGTTAACGCTTTAGCTCGTCGCGCGCCAGCCGCTGAAACTTGTTCGCACCGTCTCAGTCCTCGTGCATCGATACCGGCACCACCATTTCGTACGATGAATAGTCATCTCGCACTGACATCACTAATGGGTTCCCATTCAACCTATCCCGCGACGATAATTGGCTGTGTACTAATGCCCAAATTCCATTACGCCGACTTTCACTGAAACTTCCACGCGGAGAAAGTCGTGAACAAAAACCATCTCGACATGTCAAAATGTTTGCGACAAAGTCCATGACAAGTCTGCGGCAAACCCATTTGTGTCGCTCTAAATGGAATTTAGTTTATTACAATGCACGAGGAAAGTCGGCGACAAAATCGGCGGACTTTATCGCACAAATCACAAGACACAAATCCTGAAAGTCGGCGACATGATTTGTGTCGCGAACTTTCACGATCTGCGTTTGCGACACTGTGTCGCAAAGTCGGCGTAATGGAATTTAAGCTTAATCGAGCTTGGCCGATGGAGTATATGCTTGGCGTCATACGGATGCATCATCATGTAGGCCTACGATGTGTTTGCGAAAAGTATTCGTCACAGTATTCGGCATTATTTATGTCCGAATACAATAAAGAACGAAAAGCAAATAGTTGTTAAACTTAAGAAGACAATAGCATTTTAAAAAGTGAAAGTATTAGCATAATATGAAATATGAAAATAATAAAACAGTTTTCGTACCAAGAAATCGGACCTGTGCATTTGAAATGTGGTTTTGCAAAAAATAATGTTTTAAGTACGGTATCGACGAACCGTTATCAGTCATTACATTAAATGAATTAATATCTTAAAAAACCAACGAAGGAAGTAGCAATACTAGAACTGTAGAGTGTGGCTTAAAAGACCTTCTTTTGCGACTATAGGAGGAAGCAGTCCCGATGAGGTACATTTTCACAACACGTCTTATTGTTGCAGTGAGCACGGCTATGTTTACCCGTAGTTTACCACCCTACTTCCGGATGACGTCACACTTTGAGCTGATGATAGAACAAAAAAAATCACCGAATCAAGTCGTGGGCGACGTATTTTATCTAGAATTTGGAGGACTAAGTCGTCGTCGTCGTCGGAGCTCCGGGGCGGGAAATCAGCCCGTGTAATTACTTCACAAATAGTACACGATACACCTACGCTTAAGACTAACGGGCAGAAAAAGATTTACGTCGGCAATTACAAGTTTAGCACTATTGACTTCGCGCAACTAGAAGTCACTGTCTTCATTTCCTGGACGTCGGTCGCATGCAGACTCCCTGGTTGAATTCAATGTCTTCGTTAGCCAGTATTCGGTTGTTGCAGATAACGTTAATTTGCTGATATCTCGCAGACGAACTGATTGGAGGACATGAATGTCACACGTCGAATCATTTATGCACATTTAAAACTTAATACTATTGGAAACTTATTTCGCTTGCAAAAAAATTTCGTTTAATAATTACCGCACACTGTCTGAAAAATAGTTTTAAAAGTTGCAGAAATGTTTAAGAAGTTTCAGCACGGATTTTAGCCCCACCCGTATTTTGGCCACGTGGTGCACGAGAGTGCTGGCAACTTGCGTTGACTGTGCTTGACTGTACAAGTCAAATGTTGTCAACGGGAACACAGAAAACAGTAAAATAAATCAATAACACACAGGAGTGGAAGCGAAAGATTATTCGTACAACTAAAGAATATAACTGAAAACAGAAATTCAGAGAGACACTGCATTATGAGAATGATCATCGGCCTTTAAGAGTATGGTCGATCAACGTACACAAATGAATATAGACTCAAAAGAAACCGTTGCATGACAGCGCATAATAGTTATAGCCACATTTCCTTTAAATAAAGACAAACTACACATCTTACGGTATAGCAGTACCAGTACAGAGGGCTTAAGATTGAATATAGGTATGGACCTTAGTATTTTTTCACTAATAGTCCATATGGTACAAAACCGATTAATACAGTTTTATTTTGCCGAATATGTATTTCGATAGTTCAAAGAAGCATAATATATTTTATTTACAGAATTTTAAAACTAAATTATCGTCATTATTTCGCCACTGAAAATCGAGAATTTGTCATACACCGAACCGAACTCGAAGCTTAACAGCTTTGCTTTTCATACAATCGAAGCATTAGACTCTGGTGGTGGGGTAATTTGCCGTTACTATAAGCAACCTCGCCTGTAACTGATAAACAGACGTCGTCGGAATACAGTTAGCTGCGAAGTACGCAATTAGACATCCTGACAATACATTCCGTAGAGCATCACTTTGTCACGTATCGCTTTTGTGCGCGGGCTTCCCTACATCCGGACACTGACAATTAAACAACTATGTACACGCAAATGTAGTGCTCATGTTACATCACGTCTACGCGAGGCTTTCAGCGTTCCAACGCAGAACGAAAAAGAAACATAACAAGTAGAAATCAGAAGTAAATCATGCACGATAACTGCCAACTAGGACACTGAGATAGAAAATCTGCATTAACAAGTGCACAAAAAGCAAATTGCAAGACACCAAAAAGCACGAAAACCACGGTTTCTAACTGACCATAAAACAATATAACTTAGCAGAGAAATCAGTACTCTGCGCACGAAATTAAAACAAATTTGAAAAATGCTGAGCAAAAACTAAAAGCCGAAAAAAACAAGCAAACATGAGATTAAGTGAGTGAGTGTTTGAGTAAGGTTTAACGTTTCACCCGACACAGTATACGTCATTTCGGGGACGGCCTTTCCAGTTAATGCACCTGCACATCATAACGTGACTGAAAGTTTAACCTTTACAGAAACACAAAACATAAAAAACGACCTAACATAGAATTGTAAAAATTAGTTATGATATAATACAGACATACAAGTACAAGTGCAAAGAGCTTATCGCAAGCTGGAAATCATAGTTAAGGGTTAAATCGGCGTGATGGCACGGTGATGATGTTAAGATGCGAACTCGGTCTAGTCCCTGGAGCCGCAGCCGCAGCAGCAGTCAGCCGGCTTGGTGTCTGTATTGAATAGCCGTCGCCGTCGTCGTCATCTCGACCCACGCCCATTGGCGGAGTGCGAGCTGCATATAACGGCGAGGATTTCACGGCTCAGAGACGCACGACGTCGTTCCTAACAGCTACTCATCATCATCGGGCGACTGCGACGTCGTCTCAGACACGATTACAAGTTATCGCACAGGTTCGTATCATGCTTTCGTTTCTTTTTCTGCTGCACTCTCATTTCCGTTAGAATTTAAAACACTTACGCAGCTTTGCATGCGGCGACTTTGTGACACATCAAAGTTAGACTCTATCAAATATAGAAATGCACGAAAAGACAAACAAACATGCAGTAAATGTTGGAATGTAACTAACTCTAAAATAGAGTAAGTAACTAAGTCAGTAAAACTAAAACGTCAGCTTTTGCAAGACATTACCGCCACGAGGGCTCCTTAAGCGCAGTGCACATCAGTGCTCTGAAAAATGTTTTCAAGAAACTTTCGAAAAATTGCTGTTTGTAAACAAACAAAAAATTTGAGCTAATGTTTATGAGACACACGACAGCCTATGGCAGTTTCTGTTTGCAGGTTGTCTTGGTCTACACGTATCTCTAGCTATTTTGTTGCCATTCACTGAATTTCACTCTTGAAATCTGCGCCGCAGTCAAAAGTCGCAAAAAGCACTAAAACCCCCTATTTTGGGGGTTCACTGTCATTCAGTGTCATTCTTGTTGATATTCTCTAAAAGCTCGTCAGTATTTCTTGTTGAGATAAGCAGCAAGTCTAATCTAGCTGTAACCGTTTTCATGCGAAATGAGCCAACAACGGCAAATGACGACTTTTTAGGGGTACTCCTTTTTGACGTCCGCGTGCGCAGGCCTTCTTAATCTTAGAAGGTCGATACTTGAACTGTTGAAATATACGTGTAATGGCAAAAATGTTTCGTGCAGGTTGGCCTGGCCTATTTTTAGTCGTTTCGGCGCAGTTTACTCTAAAACTGTGTGTGGCAGCCCGAAGTCGCCTAAAACTCAATAAAACCTCGTATTTTAGTAAGTACTCCTATTTCACACCCCCGTTCAAAAAGCATTCATTCAGCAAAAGAAAAATTTTGTCACAAAAAAACTATACACTTTACGCGAATTATATGGTAAAACCCGGTGTTTTTATCTCACTGGGTTGCGACAGACAGACGGATGAACCGACAGACGGACAAAATTACGATAGCTAATAAGTTTGTGGCGCCGCATCACATGCTGAAGCGCGTAAAAACTGGACAAAGGTAGCAAGTATAATCGGAAATTTTTAGACAGGCGTGATTTCCTGGTAGTGGGTTTATCACAGATAACAGAGACTTTTCTAGCTGAATAGTTTCAGACGTTCTATTACTTCAACATTCTTGCCTATAGGCTTAGTCACTGTAAAACTAATAGACTTAATGTTATATCGTGTTGTCAAAGACATTCATTGATAAATATTGTATTTTATTGTGCCATGTTAATGAATTCAGCTTTTTGTCATTTTTATAAATAAAAAAGAATAAATCAAACATAGCCTTAACAAAAGGGTCTATGTAAAGCCTGTTGTTATATGAGATCAACAACATTAATTAGAGGGTGGGCCAAAAACAACTTGTTTTTGTCAGAATGTCGTCAAATCTCATCCAAATCTGATACTTTTTGGCACACAAATAGCCAAGACAATAAAATTATGTGAGGTGCACTCAATGTTTACCTCACCTAATTTATGTCAATGCACTACCCTGTAAAACGCAGATGCTCCAAATTGGTACATTACGCGGTGATTATCAGTATCAGATTGCTCACCTTTTCATTATCAATTCGACAGAGAATGGCACGTGATTTAATAATTTTGTGGTACAATATATTAAATATTCTACGCTGCAGACAACAAAGTAGTTGACTTATGAGTTCAAAACACATCTAATCTATGAATGAGTGCTGTGATATTGATCAGTTGATTGTTAATGCCGCTATCAGCCGTGGCATTACGTCTAAGCCATTGTGTACATTTTCCGCATAAATTCTAAAAATGTGAAAGCATGTTGTTACACAAACTTATAATTCTGCTAAACAAATCACATTTTAATTTATCATGTGCTGAATTAAGTCGTTAAAACTGTTACGGTGACAACAACTATAAGATTTATGCAACAGTTTGAAGCATCTGCGTTTTACACGGCAGTGCGTTGACATAAATTAGATAAGGTGGACAGTGAGTGTACCTCACATAATTTTATTATCTTGGCGATCCGTATGCCAAAAATTATCACATTTGGTTGAGATTTGATGAAGTTCTGACAAAAACAAGTTGGATCATTTTTGGCCCACCCTGTACGGTCTGCCTAAACCCCGCAGTTCATCTGCATATTCCAGAAATTGCTTATGTTAGTAACTGCAGATCAATATCCGACATGTATCCTAATTTTTTAAACGTTTTTTTTTTAGCTATTTGTGGTTATTTCAGGCAATTTTTCCTGGTTTACGCCAACGGAAGGGAGGTTTAATTAATTTCATCGAAGCCATCAGACTCTCCTGGCTACGTGCTTAAGTCGATGACCATGCAGATCACCGCAGATCAGCTTAGGCCACAAAAATAGCTCAAACCAGTGATCTGCAATGCCACAAACTGATCTGCGGTTACTAGAAACAATGTCTTGGATCTGAGCCAATCTGCGGCTGATTCGCGGTTGATCTGCAGTGATCTGCTGTAACATGCGGTGTTCAAGCAGATCCCATTGGTTACGCATGCCGTAAAAACGCAGTAGTCCTAATTACTCTTGAGTCAGACAAAGGAGGATTGTTTTATCGGTCTGTTTTCTGTTTTTGCAAGATCACTCAAAAACTATAAACGAAATAAATTTTAATGATTTTTTTTTTTGGGGGGGGATAACTGATTAGGGCGGTAGGCGTGGTGTAGTGGTAACGCGTCTGATCCGATCAGCGAAGTTACTG
>Ga0209671_1002621_pt1 | contig 16668 bp, 10 predicted proteins | sample WorMetHERISLAND2_2_FD_187401 | JGI IMG/M metagenome (GOLD analysis project Ga0209671, IMG submission 187401) | Marine gutless worms symbiont microbial communities from Max Planck institute for Marine Microbiology, Germany - Olavius geniculatus... | ecosystem: Host-associated > Annelida >...
CCGTTAAACTGCGGTTATTTGACAATCGAATGAATTCAAGTAACTAAACTAAAGTTGCAGTTCCATCACTACTGTAAAATAATTATTTCGGCGACAGGCTAATGGATTTCTATGCTAGCTATGATGGCAGTTATTGTTGATTATACGTTTGACGTGTGTTTCTAACGTTCTACACTGTGTCTCAAAAAAAACCGGACCCCTGCTACCTTTTGCAATAACTTCAACAGTCCTGGTTCAACAGCAATAGATTTTGACAAAAATAATCGTCAGAGAATCAGCACTTAATAGCATGTGTTACTTTGCAAGAAATTTCAAGAACAGAGTACCAGCTGAGGTTTTCCTGTGGCACCAACAGTAGAGGCAACTGCACTGCGTCGTCTGCTGTCTTATACAGTTTATAAATGGCACTCTCTGGTTACCATGGAAATAACCTAAGCTGGTACCCCATTTTATGAAATATTGTAAGCCCGTAACACACTACGATATTGAGTATTTTTTGACGATTTTCTCAGCTAATCGTTATTATTATTAGGCACAGTTTGTTGGAGTTATTTCAAAACATAATAGGGGTTTTTTTTGAGACACAGTGTATATTCTACAGGCAGAGCCCCCAAAAGTCGTGGGGCCCGGGGTAACATAACCCCCTACTCTCCCTCTCGATCGGCCTGGCTGTGTTAATAACGCATTAATTAATGCGTTAAAAAATTAATGCAGTGTGTTAATGCGTTAAAAAAATTAATGCTTCAACAGCTGTAATTATTTTTATTGTTTGCTCGCTGTATAGTTTTAGCATAATCCCATTGCAGTAGCAGATGCCGTGGCGTGAAACCGTGAAAAATTGCTAAAGTGGTGGTAAATGTTGCCACCCAAATTACATATTATTTCGGTGGTTAATAGTATTATATGCACCAGTAAAATTTATTGATCAGGCTGTATATGGCTATGTTAATTATTGCAAACTTAATTAAGTACATTACTGCAGCACGGATCTCTTTGTGTGTGCAAAATTGTATGCAAAAATAGCATGTAATGTTGCAATGTAACGTATTGTAGCAAGTGCTATTTTGTTGTGTTTAGGTGCAGGAGAGTCAGGAAAGTCAACGATTGTTAAACAGATGCGCATTCTTCACGTCCACGACTTTGACCTTGAGTATGCTCTTGTTATATTATTGTCATACATGTTAGTACAACACATGACAAAGCAGAGGGTGGCTGCATGTGGTCTAGCATATCGGGCAGTTGTGGAAAAATACTTAAGAAAATGTGACCATGGCTTATGTAATTAAGGAGACAAAATTGAAAATTTGAAAAATGATAAGGTAAATAGATTGAGTTAAATAAACTAAGAAAAAACAGTTTGAATACCTACTAAGACATGGCCATTTTGAGGTTTTGTTTGAAGGATGTGATATTTAGGCATTGTTTGCAATGCTGAGTTCTGGTAGAATATTCCGAGTAGCTCGTGTGTTGTATGAAAGGGCTTTTTGACTGAATATTTGGTGCATCTGCAGCTGTTTGTACTGAAAGCTGCTGCCATGATGATTGATGAAGCATTGTTTGTGTCATGATGGCAGATGTTTGTGTGGCAGTATCTGTAAGACATGACAATTGTAGATGAGCTACTATCAGTACAGATAGCCTGTTATTATTTTTTGGTCTTTCTAGACAATTATAATTCTGTCAGGGTCAGTATTGCTGGGTAGTTGAGCTTTCATATGAGAAACACATTTTAACAGCTTATGCTTTGGTATTCGTTTGGTTTTGAAAGTCTGCCTATTTGCCATTTTTATGTGTTGTAAATGTTTTACTATGTCTGCTTTCTAGACATTGCTTGTAATATCATCTGCTACTGTGTTATTAGTTCAGTTTAATTGTTTGTCTTGTTTGTTCAATCGTATAATTGCATTTCTGTGTGATGTGTCTTTTGGTTTGCTGCTTTTAGAGAGAAAAAACGAAAACGGGAAGACATTAGAAAAAATGTTCGTGATGCCATTTTGGTAAGTTGCATAAGTTAATTTTAGCAACTTGTACTTGTTTTTGAAATTAGAAGTATTGCATCAGTGTGACATGACATGAAAATATGTGAAGTATTGCAATCATGAATTATACGAGAAATCATAAATTGTGTGTGCCATTTTAATCAAACCATTTGTTCACTAATATGCAAGTCTGGAATCAAAATTGGGTGCAACTTCCCCCCCCCACTTTTGGGCTTGAGTTCTCCCCACATTTGGATTCAAGTACTCCCTTTAGGCTTCTGTTCTTCTCTAGGGGGAAGTTTTGTTAATGGTGTATATTAAAAAAACAAGAGGGAAATGAAAAATGGGGGGGGAATTTTGTTAAAGCTGGTGATTGTTCAGTAAAAAATAAAGGGGGAAGTTGACCTGGTGTAGCCTATTCATGATAATCATGGTTATGGTGCTGTCATCATAGCAGTGAACTGCCACTGCGAGAGTTCACCGGCTTCACCTGGTTTATTTGGTCAGAGCAGCACGAGCGCCAGGCGGCTGCCGACCTTTGGACCAGACTGTACGATCTGAACCTTAGGTCCGCCTGTAGGCAGCTTCAAGTACTACATTAACCATCGCCATTTATTACTACTCAGCTCGAAAGCTGAGTCGACCTAGCTGGCTGGTTTACCTGCTTGTTGACAGTCACCCATCACAGTAATAACCAGGCCCGCCATAGAGTAACTTCGTTGATTAGACAAAATGCATTGCCATTACACCAGGCCACCAACATGATGTGGTCTGCCAAACTGCAGTCTTGCTGAACATCTGTACTGTAGTTGGTAATGGCTCTAAAGGCCAATTTGGTTTGTATTTGATTGTGCACTGCATGCTTTTGTTAATTTAAGATTGAAAGAACAATCACGAAGCTGTGATACATTGACAGATCAGACTGAGTTATAGAGTTAAGCTATCATTTAGTAGTTTTTGACATCTGGGCACTTTGATGCTCAAGCCTCGCATGTCAAAAGTTGCAATTGACTGTTTTACTCGGTCTCCCAAGAAATGCTTTAAGCTGTATCAATCTGGCAACTGTGAGTGTCTACTATCAAGGGGTTAATGATGAGACAAAATGTGATTGTCTAATATGCTGCGGCTATTTTTCGGATTGTATTTCTGTAAGCCATGGCTAGCTGCCATAAGCCGTTGCAAGCCGTCAGTAGTCCTAAGCCATGGCTTAAGCTGGCTAGCCTGCCATAAGGATTGTAAGCCAGCTATTTGAGACTCTTAGGTGCTTATAAGCGAAGTTGACTTCCATTGACATAACATAAACTCAGATGGGACAATATGCATGTCGTGCAAATAAACGGAGTGTGCTTATAACCAACGTGCATATAAGTGGAGCCGACTGTAGTATGATTAGTTAGAACTGATGTCGGCTTGTTACTGTTCGTTACAGTCTATCACTGGTGCAATGAACACGATTAATCCACCCATCTCACTTGCTAACCCTGACAATGAACCTCGAGTAGACTACATACAGAACGTTGCAAGTCAGCCGGACTATGAAATTACACCAGTGAGTAGCATTCGTCTGCTTTTACAATACTGCGTTGTTTCTTATTGAAATTGGCCAACAAAAATGTGTCATGTTGCATGCAAAAATGGCCAGCTTTTTTCGCCGAAAAGGTTGTTTTTTTTGTGTGTGTGTGCCATGCTGTTTAGCAGCATGATATACCATTAAGCATTGGTCAACAACCATCAGTTGATCTCCAGTCATTGTAGTTATTTGTTTGTTTAATTATTCATTTTATTTAGTGATTTTATAATACTTATATTATAATAATATTTAATTTCAGTTCACTGGATGCAGAAACAGGCATCATTTTTGCCATCTGCCATTGTGCATTTGTGAAGCTGATGTCATATGATGCTGCAAGTGATAAAGTCGTCCATGTAATTTCGCAGATTTTGTTGGTTGTCACTGTACCATATTTACAAAAAATGGCTGATTTTTATCGATTGTATTAAGGCTGTCCATCAGAGTTATTATGTCTGGTCGCTGTCATTCTGGGTAGATGAAGTCATAGCTATTAGTAGGGACAGTAGATAATCATGGAAATCATGGAAATCGGGATTTTCGTCAAATGCCATGATTTTGCCAACGTGCCATGTTTTGCCATGTTGTTTGTCTAAATTCTGTGTTTTGCAGTGTTTTTTTTGCCAAAATGCCATGGTTTTACCTTTTTTACAAGAATATTTTGTTTTTAATCAGCATAACTTGAAGTTGATGCTGTTATTTTAACACAAATACTTACATTTGCTTTTGCTATCAAAGTCTGTGGGCCTTCGTACTGACTGGCTCAATATGTGACCATAACATCATTGTAAAAATATGTATTTTAATGCTTGCAGCGACAAAATTTTACTCGTGAAATGGTCATCAATGCTAGATTTTGAGGTTTATAGACAGCACAATGGTCTTTGGGCTTGTGATTTGATGCTGTATCTCTGCTGTGATTGTTGCAATTTTTACAAAAGTTTGCCGTGTTTTTAAAATCATTTTTTGCCGTGATTTTCTACTGTTCCTAGCTATTAACATTTGTTACCCGGTACATTATTATATACACAGTGAAGTTTAGCTGTATGACTCAGTGCAGAAATTGAGTGTGTATGTATAAATGCATTAATTACTAGTAAACCTGTTGCCGTAACCATGCTAAATTCAGCAGCGACAGCTGAGTGTATGTGTAAATGTGTTTGGTAAATGTCTATACCAGGAGTTCTACGACCATGCTGCAGAGTTGTGGAAAGATGCGGGTGTTCAGGAGTGCTACGAACGCTCCAACGAGTACCAGCTCATTGACTGCGCTAAATAGTAAGTAAATATACCCATTAAACTGTCGTGTAATATTTATGCTGCACATTGTAGTAGGTTGAGTTGCTAGTCGTAACCAAAAAGTTAACAAGTGTTGTGATGGAGGTTTTTTATTATTCCTGATGGATTTGTTATCTGCAATGATTTCTTGTAGTTGATTGTTGGTGTGCCATTTAATTAAATGTGACTGTGTTATTGTATTTTTCATTTTTCTATTTTCTCCCTGTGTTTTTAGTTTTCTAGATCAAATTGCTGAAATCAGGCAGCAAGAGTATTTGCCAAATGAGCAGGTATAACATTTTCATTTATCTGTTAGCTTTTTGCTTGTACAGCTTATTAATTAAACTTTGATGTCGAACATTAACTCACTGTCTTAGCTTTATTTTTAACCAGTGTATTTGTTACATGTGGTTAAAATAATTAATAATTTACCAAGTGAAGTAATTTAAACACTACTACTACTACTACTACGCAAAGATTTCTGAGATGTCTCTTGTACAAGCCGAGTTATAGCTAGTTTTGTCACAAATTTCATTGCTGTGGCAACAAGGGACGGTCATGGTGGAATTAGATTGGCTTCATCCAATAGCACATTCTCCAAGGCCGCCAGTTGAATGCAAAGATCTTGGCGATATCTCTTGTAGAAGCTGAGTTATGGCCCATTTTGTGCTAAATTTCCGTGCCATGGCAACAGGGGTCAGTCAACAGTGAATACAAGGAAAGGGGAGAGAGAAAAGGATGGTCGCTTCACAGCAGGGGAAAGGGAAGGAGAAGTAATAACAGTAGATGCTGGCATTGCTGTTTGCGGTGTTGATGCAATGACATCATTGCTATTATGGCATCACGCAGGTGACGCTGCATTATGAGTCATCATGTGCACAGACAGAAAAAGCGATTACTTGATTTCCACCAATGTTCACTACATTCATCTTGGTGGAGATAAACATATAATATAGTACAGTACAATACTGAATGAATTTGTATAGCGTGAAAGCACATAAAGTTTTTTTATGTGTTTTAGCATCAAGAATCGAGATTTGTATATAGCATACAAAAAGTTTTTGAAAATAGCTTTTAAAAGTAATGACAGAGAGTTAGATCTCTCCAATGTGTACCAGACACTAGGTCCAGACAGGTTAATAAGTCAAGAAATAATGATGTGAAGTAATAATTAACTAGTACTGAATTTGCAATAACAGTGGTATGAACCAGTTGCTTGCTTTTGTTTGGTGTGGACTGTAAAGTCAGTTGTTGCTTATGATTGACGATCCTGTCACGATTTTACCCTGCTGCATTGTAGTGTTTGAGATAATTTTGTAAGTACGAGTTCTTGACATTGACTGTCTTCTAGTTCTTCGTTAAAATATGGAGGTACCAGTATTAGCATTGAGATAACTTTAGAAGTTCACAGTTTATTAGTGAGGTATAAAAATGGTGTGATTGTTTTTTCAGTGAAGTGGTTTCAGTGATAGTTTAAAATTATTGGAATTGTGGAACAGATGCTGTGATGCAGCTAGTTCTTAGCTCACTGCTGACACTATTGATTAGTGATTGTGTACACTTCAAAACATTTTATGGGCAGCCACTGGTCAGGGGATCAAAGTAAATCTGCTGGAGAATAGGTTGTTAAATTGGTTCTTCTTCCATTTGCAGTTTTGATGCATTGTTGTTGTAGGACATTCTTCGTTGTCGAGTTCTCACGTCTGGCATATTTGAAACAAGGTTTTCAATTGATAAAGTCAATTTCCAGTAAGTATCTACTGCCTGTTGTATTAGGAACAGTGAAGGTTACCATGCTCAGCTGGCAATTAGATTTTGTTTTCTATTTTGTTATTTTTTTGGTAGTGTCTTTAAGCTATTTAAAAAAAACTAAAATAGGTAAATGTAATTTGTAAACTTAGTTAATGCTCTAATGCTTTAATCTTTAGTGCTTGATGCTGATTAAGCATCAGGAAGCATGTATTATCTTTTAAACTTTGTTTCATAATTATACTGGCAATAAGGTAGAGCTGTATAACCTGTGTTTACCTGCAAAATGGCTATTGAAATGGTTTTGTTTAGAGATTCACTGGTTATCAGCGAATAGATAGTCTATTTACCAGTAATCAACATTAGCCGATTGTCAGCTTACATAACCTCCATGATGCCAATTATCAGCTGATTTTGTACTGTTTTAATAGTAATGCATTAAAGTGGAAGCACAGTTTTACTGGTTATTGTATTAAAATTAACAGCTTGTCTGCTTGCTATTATAACTTAATCTACATACGTTACTCTTTATGATCTTTACTTTTCATATTGCCCATAATTTGCTGAAGTGTCATTAAGAAGCCGCTCACTCACTTACATAAGCCAGCACTTTCATGACTGGAATTGAGCTAGAACACTGATTATTTCATCACATCAGGTTTGATAGAGGATGCGATTAGTAGCTCTGTTCAACATATTAGTCAGTACTTTTAGGGCATATCTCTAGTTGTATGTGTGTGATATGTTTGGGTTTCATTATCATTATAGTGTACATGTGTCTGTGCTGCGTGCAGCATGTTTGATGTTGGAGGACAGCGAGATGAGCGTCGGAAGTGGATTCAATGTTTCAACGACGTCACCGCTATCATCTTTGTCGCTGCAGCCAGTAGTTACAACCTTGTCCTACGAGAAGACGTCACACAAAATCGCGTCCAGGAATCATTAGAGCTGTTTGCCAGTTTATGGAACAACCGGTGAGTTTGCTGCACTGTAATTGGTCAGGTAAAGGAGTCATGATGTGCTGTGATTAAGAAATGAAGTTGATCAGTATTTAAACATGCCTTGAGCTTTCGGAGAGATTTTGTAATTGCTATCTGGTGATATAACTATCATGTGTCGGATTTGATTTTGGTTGTTTTGCTCTGCGTCTGGTTACTAATTGGAATGGAGACTGTTTATGGATCGATAGGCCATCTTGGTATATATCAAATCGCCCAGGTCAACTCAGCCTTTCATCTCTGCAGGGTAGGTAAATCAAGTGTGGCATGCTTGGCTGGGGTTAAGGCACTGGGGCATTTTATGAGGTAACACTGTGTGATCTCATATGGTGATGGACGTTCCATAGCTCAGAGATTCCATGAAGAGACAGTTTAACCTCTGTCACTGCTGGCATATGTATCATCTTCTCTACTGGCTTACACAGTGTTTTTTGTAGTTTCTGTGCATGATGTGTCCCGCAGATGGCTACGAACTATCTCAATCATACTCTTCCTGAATAAGCAAGATCTGCTTGCCGAGAAAGTCAAGAGTGGAAAGTCCCGCATCGAAGATTATTTTCCTGGATATGCGGAGTACCAGACTGAGAGTAAGCAATTTGCATGGCATATTTTTGGCATTTCCTAGTGGTTTTTGAATTGCATAGGATGTTATACAATTTTGGTATAAATAACTCGAAGCAAACTGTTGAAGTTGATTTAATATAAAAATAAAATTATTAGTAATAGTAGTGGTAGTAGTAGGAGGAGGAGCAGCAAAAGGAATGGCCTGTATTATGAGCACCTTGTGGTTAAGTTTTTTGATGTTACGTCATTCTTATGTTGAGCAGAATGTTTTCTATTATTTCAATTTCTGAAAGTTTTGAGTTATTTTGCTACAAAGTAGCCATGTCACAGTGTCAAAAGATGTGTGGAAGTTAATATGACCCCTTGTCTTGGTTCATCAACTTGTCTTGTTTTTTCCCTGATTTATCGATCAGTTCTTTTGCTTTCTCAGTCTTTCAACAAACATCTTATTTAAGGTTGTCTTTTGATGAATTTACATAACGTATCTGCATGTATGTTTTCTGCGTAGCAACAGTGCCTGGTGAAGATCCAGAGTTTGTACGTGCAAAGTTCTTCTTCAGGGATGAATTTCTGGTAAGATCATTATGCAGTTATGTGACATAAATTGACTCTATAATTGCTTTATGAAAATAATCCTACTTGCGTACTGCTTATTAGAAGAAGAAGAAGATTTCGCATAGACAGCTAGGTCCGTTGCGTGGGAGCTCATCCCCTTTACAGTGCTTTGAGCCGGCAAGGGCAAAGCAGGCATGATGGTTTTATCTGCCCGCAGGCAGTCACCCACCGCAGTACTTAATTCGATTAAGCTAGCATACAGCATGAGTCAGCCGGATGACCGGCTCAAGTTAACAGCCAGCGCCTTTAACCGACTGGGTCAGTATACTTGTGGTCCTGGCCACAGGGGCTACGGTTGCACAGAACTCATCGTTTCTTTTCTAGCAATGGGAGTGACCACCGCCAGTACTCATTTTGCCATCCCATAGAGGGTAGAAGGCTGAGTCGACCTAGCTGGCAGGCTTTGCACCGACATGGTTTACCTGCCTGCAGCAGTCACCCATGGCAGTACTAACCGGGCCCGGCGGGAAATAACTTCGTTCCATCCGAAACGCGTTACAAACTATGCCACGCCACAAACCAACAAAATACTGCTTATTGCTATTTTTTATTTAGTACTCTCTCTCTCTCTGTCTCATTCCCAGTCAGTGGGGCGGGACACTGCCCCAATCTGTTCCATGTAGCTCCAGAGGCATCGCTGGTCTGTTGTAAAGGAGTCTTCTGGCCATGTGACCCTCCTGGCCTGATCGTGGGCCGGACATTGGAATACCAGATGTTTGACTGTTTCTTCGGCGCTTTGACAGTGTGGGCAGATGGCTGAGTCCTAGTGCCCGATAACGGTGCAGGCAAGCTGCTGCCATCGGAGAATGGCCAGTGCATACTTGTGTCCCCGTGACGCACTGGTCTTTGGACCAATCCTGTTGCCAACGCTGGTAGCAGTGTTGACTGCCTGTGAATGCTCTATGGACCCTGGCATGTGGATCGCTGAGGTACCTATCCTCAGCGATACTCTGTTGGTGCCGTTTAAGAGCTTTGGTGGCTGAAGAGAGGTCCATAAGAGCGGATGACTGTGTAAGCAAGCTCCCTCGCTTGGCTTCTTGGTCGGCTGCTGCATTTCCTTCCAGAGTTTGCCTTTGTGGCAGTAGTGGGAGGGTTTGCATCCCAGTCCTGTACAGCCTCGTCTAGTATTTGGTGGAACAGTCAGTGCCCAATCAGCTTTCCTGTAAAAGTAGGTGGCTTTTCGCTGAGGGCTGTTGGCTGTACTGTACAAGTGTGCCTCAGGCCACTGAGGCTAGTTAGGAAAATGTGATTATTGAGATGTTTATTGAGTTGATTGTCATTTATCACCTATAAGAGACCCAATTAACACCAGCTGCTGCAATTAGGTTAGGGGGAAGTTTTGAGTTGGCGATGAAAAGAGCCACAGTCAATTACTACAATAAATTAGTGCACACGTCTGAGTGTCCCAAGAAGAGGTGTTATTCATAATTGGCTTTAGGTTGTAGAATGAGCTTGTTGTTCTTGTTCTTGCAGAAAATATCCGGCACGGGTGACGACCGGCATTTCTGCTATCCACACTTCACGTGCGCCGTCGACACGGAAAACATACGGCGCGTGTTCAACGACTGTCGCGATATCATCCAGCGAATGCACCTTCGGCAGTATGAACTGCTTTAGAATTCAGTAACGACTTTGTTATTATGTCTTTACTTGTGCTCCTCGGTTTGCAATTTTGTCACTTGTTCAGATGAACTCTTTAGTGGCAGTGCTCCGGATGTATTTTACAATGTTGCTGCTACTGATCAGCTGAGTATTGCTCTCATTGAAAATGGCAATTTTTTTTCTCAGCCGAAAGTGAAGAAGTAGAGGGTTTTTAATATTTTCTTGTCTCAATATGGCATTGTTTAAATGTCAGTACTCAGCTATTTAAAGTTAGAGATTTGTCACTTGCGTAGTGCTGCTTTCATGGACCGACAGCTGATGGTATGAGCTAATGATACTGTGTCACATTTTGTCATCTATTAGACTATTACTCACTTCTGTGGACAGTTCAGCCTATTATGCATATACACGGTGTTTCATAAAAAAACCCTTTTTTGTTTTTTTTCATAATTTGCTCAAATTATGTGCAATTTATATGAAATTTTTACCAGTTGTAGCTGAAGAAATACTAATTCGAAATATTTGAACAAAATATGGCAGTTGATTAAATATTCCTTGCTAGTTGTGATGTAATGCTGACATCATAATGTGTCACAGGTACAAACTTGCTAGTCTCAACTGGTGTTGTCAGTTGCTACCCTGCTTCGATGGTGAACTTAATCTGGCTCGCTAATGAAAAATGCTTATTGTGTCAGCACTGAGCAACATGGAAACATGAAATCGGGTGTCTTGTGATCTAAAAACTCAACATCTTGCAAGCTCGGTGTTTAGTGCACTGTCTTGCTTGAACATTGCGAAAGACCAACTATCCCCACAGACATGCAAATTCGATCGCTTTGCACGTTTTTGTGGCTGCAACTGTAAAACTTCAAATATTTGACACCAACGAACCAAATTTTTCACCAATGAAGCAGGGTAGCAACTGGCAGCACCAATTGGGATTAGCCTGTTTGCATCCATGACACATTATAATGTCAGCGTTACATCACGACTAGCAAAGAATATTTAATCAATTGCCATGTTTTGTTAAAACATTTCAAATTAGTATTTATTCGGCTACAACTGGTAAAAATTTTATGCAAATTGCTCATCATTTGAGTGAATTGTGAAAAAAACAAAAAGGGGTCTTTTTTATGAAACACTGTGTACAACGAGATTGGCCAAATGCATGTATGTGAATTTTGGCATTTAAGACTGTGCCATTAGAATTAAAAGTATGAGCTGCAGACTTAAATTATAGTACATGCTCACTTATCTGGTAAAAAAGTTGAACAAGCAAAACAGATGTCTCCTTGTCTGAAATTTGAAATATTTTTGAATTTGTTACCTTGATGTAAACTGTAGAATTTTTTCTTCGGGCATGATTTATTGCTGGAATGTGTTGATCCGTAGTTTAGGCCGCGAGTTATGTGAAACTGTGCTTGTACATTGTATGACTGCTGTTGTCAAACTGTTTGTGATACGATGATCGTTACGAGTGTCGCGTTATGCAGTGGTGCAATTTCAGTTTTTGTAATGACAGTCAATGTTCAAATGTATCCTGGAACAGGTCTGCCATTTGTCGTAGCTGTTTTTATTATTAGCATATTAGCGCCAAGGTTCATGTAGATTGAGTTGTTGCAGGCAATATGTGTTGTTGCAATATTGTTGTATGTATGTGTTTGCCATCCGAGAGAGTTAATTTTTATAACAGGCTAAATATTCATTTCTTCAGTCGTAAAGATTGTAATGTAGTATTTTGAAGCTGGATCATGTCTTGGAAGTTTTGGCAAGTCTAAGTTTGATGGTGTGAATTATGAATAAATAAATGCATATAAGCAAGATGCAGCTGAATAAAGCAACCCAACACAGGAAATGTGAGTACTTATTAAGTGTTGTAAAATCTAGCAGATTGTGTTTGCTTATTCAGCATGCATCTTTCCATAACTATGATGCTGTTTTGGAAGTAAATATGTATAAAAAATGGGCATAATTCAAAATTTCAGCTTATAGTTATCAAATTGTTGTTACATTATTGTTATGAAACTAAGGGCTATTGTATCTTGCTACAGACTTCTTTTACTCGACATTACTTTCTACTTTAGCTTCTTTCATTTCAGTTTCATTTGGAACATTTTGTGCTTTTTAGTTTGTGTGCTAGATTAAACTTAGTTGCTAAGTTATGTGCAGTTTTGTGCCATTTTAAGTAATAATGCTGTGCCTCTGCCAGAAAATGTATTGTCTTTATTGAAAAATCAACTCAATCGGCTGCCTGCATAAAATATTTTAGGTGTTGGGTTATTTTTTATCCTCACCCTGTATTGTCATGCAAATCTCGAACAATGATGTTTTCCACTGTTGCAGTGATTTTTTTAACTCTTGATTGTTTAGTTAGTTTTATTTGGACTTGGAGCAGTCATGTAGGTTTGGCTGTTATTGGTGAATGTGACAAGAAAGAACATGATTTCTCAGTGCATTGGGCAAAGGTGGAAACGTGATGTTCCGGTTTCAAAACGTGTGGAACACTGAGGGAGCAAGGGAACTAGAAATGTTTGAAAAATTGCTAGCTGTCTGTAATCTGTCAGCAATAAATACTGAGGAGAGAACTTTGTTCTGATCTGTCACCTGCTTCCCCAACTCAGTTTCATGTAATCTCAATTTTTGCAGAATTTATTACAAATGCTTTTACCATGCACTCATGTATATTACTGTAAAGTATTGATTCTGTCTGATGGCATAAAAAGTGACTCAAAAATTAGCACACCATGCTCACATCGATAACTTTGTCACCAGTAAATACTGGGGATAAAAATTTTGTCAATTGTCAGTGGATTTTTGTAATTTTTTCTCCCATCTCTTCTTTACTGACGGCTTCTTTATTTTGGTAGCATGTGCTAAAATGTTGCTGCTGTAGAAGTGGTGATGAATGTTGTTCACTGCAGCTCCGAATGCCTTACGCTGTAGCAATTGTCATCTGCAACTGCAGCTGTTCATGTTTGCTGGCTGCTGCTTGCATTTGCAGAACCAGAGCCTCTTTTGCATGCATGTCTCTGTTGGCCTGTAGTTTTTGGCTGTACAAACAGTACAGTTGTGTGTCTGCCGCATAAGACAGCAGCGCTGATGCTTGCCTCATTCTCTGAATAGATGCTCGCACTGTTTTATTCACTGGTGGAATTTTGTTCACCGGTGGATTCCACCAGTGCATCGAGATATCAACTTCGTTTGGCTGAAAATACCAAATGTAACGTATTTTAATGATTAAAAATGTCAAATTTTTCACACCAACGTCTATGAGAAAATGATTCATTACTAAAAATTTAAGACTAAAACATAGGACCCAACTGTTTTCCCCCTCTTTCCCATAGAGACTGAATCACTGAAATGCTATTCTGACATAAAAATTGACTGTTACTACCAAACTGGAAAATTCGATGTCATATTCAAAGAATAATGCCAAAAAGTACCAAACTGCCAAACGAAATTATTTTACAGCCAACTTCCATTACGATTCCAAATTTGACTTATTTTGCGTTTTAAAATGCCAGTTGGCAACCCTTCCTGTGCGTCTGAAAATTGACTGAAAAAACATTGTGAGGGATGCCGTTTAGAGCAGAACTATTGTCACTCTTCTACTTTTATGCCATCACAGTTATGTTTTAAATTTTACATTAGAATGTTAAACTAGCAACTAGAAAATTTGTGATGCATATTGTAATGGCTGCCCTACCCATTCATTGTACGTGGGTCCAAATTTGCGTCCAGTTTTTTGCCATTCATGGACCAAAGTTCACCAAATTATGTCAACATACATTGGCAAGATTGCAGTTTTCTGATTGTCAGTATCTTTGAACATTCCAAAGATATCCACATTCGGAGTCTTGTTTGAAATAATGTCAAGTTTTGGATGTTTTTGCTCTCCAAGTTTGAGGTAGAGGCTGCAAATTTTGGAAATTACTTGTTAGAATTATACCTATTTCTGATCATGTAAGAAAGTTTTTGCAGCGATTGGTTGAAGGACCTTAAATGTGACGAGGTTAATTACAGAAATAAAGAAAATAAATGTGAGCAGAGAAACATTGTGGTCTGTCTTACATACTTACGTTGTTTTGCCACAAAGAGTTCACCACTGTGGGAGGAAGGAATATGATTTCGGTAATTGTTAAATCTGTAGTCTGTTTGTTATACAGCGATTTGGGAAATGTTTTAATGATCTGTAGTCAGATTTTTGATAAGTCGGTGTAGAATCACGATTTGAATGGCTTCGTGTGTTAAGAATTGTAACAATCAGTGTGTATTTTAATGCAGATTATATTTATCAAAATATAAGGAATTGCTTTTTTAGATAATAGGTTTTAGTTCATTTGCGTGTAATTATTTTCAACATTCTGTTGTCTCTGTTATTGCGCAGTTCATGTTTAGTTATCCTTGGTGCAGTGCCGCTGTCAACGTACATGTTGTTGGATAGAGCATTACTATTTTTGTTCTTATCTTGGAAGCATGTTTGGACACCAGCAAATGTTTTTGTTGATTTCAAGTGATTTTTTAGGCTGTAGTTGTAGTCATTCCTCAAACGAAACTGTTTAATTATGTGTCAACATAATTGCAAATACTGCTGCATGCTGGACGTGCTCACGTTGAAATGAAAAGGTCTGTAGATGCATTGTGGTGTTTTACTTAGCATAGAAACTGGTTATGATTACGAAGCGACGCTGTATTAATTGCTCATATGCAAGTTAAGGAAATATGATATTAAGTTTTAGTGCTAGTTTACAAATTGTTAAGTATTAAACTTTTCACAGGATTAATCTCCAAAAGTTAATCAATTAATTTTGGTTAAGTTTACTGATGCAAAATCTCTAATAATCATGTCTGGAAATCCCCAAATGTTTGGGAACCTGCCCCAGCTTGCAGTGACTGAAAATGTGCCTGCTATGTAAAACCTGGAAGCATTTAGTATGCATGTATACAACTTGTCGAGATGCATGCAGTGCTTTCTGACCTTCGCTTATATGTGAACGTTCTTTTTAACAGGGATGTGCACGAGACCTTCTGAGCCGATAACGAGACGAGACCCATATCTCCGAGACGTTCAAAATTTTGTCCAAGACGGGACGTTGCAGCTTCTGAGACGTGGCCGAGACCTTGAAGCTCCCGAGACTCTTGAGAGTCTCGGGAGCTTCAACGTCTCGCCGAGACGTTTTCCTTGACGTATGGTGAAACACTGACAACAAAAAAAAATTATACGTATTAATTAACTCGCACCATGGTAAGCGCTTTCTATTTGTGATATTGTGGGTTTTTGCACTTTATTTTGACATGAATAATCAACAGCCTGCACCATAAAGAATTGCAACTGCAGTGCTGTAGACAGGAGCCAGTATGTTTGTCGCAATTTGCAAGCAACTAAAATTAGTAAACTACAGCTGATTATACCTTATACGTCGTCTACATTTGGCTGACAGTATTCATTCTGACGTCATACACTTTATGTTCTTTGCGACTAGGTCTTTTTTTATGACGAAAAAAGACTGACATGACAGTTCTGCTTTATGATAAATAAGTAAATGAAAGAGTAATAACACTGTAAACGAATATGTCTAAGCCACAAGTCATGCTGGTTAGTATCGCTCTAACTGCAGCTACAGTATGCACGGCGCGCGCCTGCACAAAACGTCTCGACGACACAATGGACTGAGACGAGACCTACTGGGCCGAGACCGAGACATATTGCTCCAAGACGAGACCCGAGACGCATCAGTCCAAGATCGAGACGAGACCGAGACGTTGAGGATTTTGTCCGAGACGAGACCGAGACAAGACGTTAGTACGTATCGAGACCGAGACGTCTCGACCGAGACCACATCCCTGCTTTTTAATATAAGATTGTTATGCAGCATCATGCTTGACCTTATTCTAGAGTTTGCTGATGCAGTTGTTTAAGAGTCAAAGAAGACATCAAACTCCTGTACATGTCTTTGCAAGATATTGAGAAATGTATTTGAATTTTAAACAGTTTCTTTACTAGTACATGTATTACTAAGTAGGAACTTTCCAAAAAAACGAAATTTGTGAAAAATGCCAAATTGATGGAACCTTATTTGCTTATCTGATCACAATTGCTGCCTGCCATGTGCCAGGTCCCTGACAGTTCCCTGTTTCAACAAGACAACAGCTAAGCATACATGCTTACCATGCTAGTTTTCCAGACATCAGTATTTCACAAAGTAGTGCAGTAATGCAGAATAAGGTGTGGTATGATCTTTAATATTCAGTCACTTCGTTGCAAATGTGTTGATGTAATCATAAAAGAACTTTTTTAAACCGATCTGTCTGG
>Ga0209671_1002625_pt1 | contig 16659 bp, 10 predicted proteins | sample WorMetHERISLAND2_2_FD_187401 | JGI IMG/M metagenome (GOLD analysis project Ga0209671, IMG submission 187401) | Marine gutless worms symbiont microbial communities from Max Planck institute for Marine Microbiology, Germany - Olavius geniculatus... | ecosystem: Host-associated > Annelida >...
GTGTTATGTACTACTAATAAGCGAAATAAACAACATGGAGCCATCATTTGCAGCAACCTTGTTTATTGTACATTCAACATATATCGCCGCATAAATTAACAAATAAATCCGAATATCAAACAACCCAAAATCTAATTCGGAATTTGAACAAATCGAACAAATACCAAATAATCGAATATTGGATTACATCCCTATTAGTGATACAGTAGTATGTTGCATTGGTCTGGCTTGCGGGGAGTTACTTAGAAGTCCATGTTGCATGGCTTAAGATGCTGCTTGTGCACTGCTGCTGTGGTATGTTTGTTGATGACGTCGTGAATTGTGAGCAATATGCCCATGTCTGCTGCTGATCTGTTAGCTACATGATGAGATTGCAGCCTGCAACATTTAAATATTATGACACAGAGGCTGCTGTATTGTATGGTTGTTAACATTTCTGCACAATTTTCTTCCGATTATTTATTGGCTCTGTTGTATGTTGTATATGGCTTACAAATTGTGAAGTTGTGCTGGTCCACGAAAAGGTGCAACTTGTATTTTTGTGATGATTGTGGCACGTGTTATGATTTTAGTAATTTGTTCGTTCAAATTATGCAGGGTAAATTGGCAGTAAATTTGTGGTGTCGTGACATGTTTATGTGTCACGGTTTCTGTGTGAGTACAAATAGGAAGGAATTATTTTAATTGCTTGTGCTATATGTATGATTAAGGTGATATAGTTTTGCTATAAATTGGTTATTGTTTGCGATTGGATTACGTTGATGTTGTTTACTATTTCATAGTGTTACGACTTAACATTTTAGAATGATGGCGAAATTTTACTTAATTTTTCACCACTTTTTAAGCAGCTTTGTCAGATAAGACTAAACATCGATGCTAACTCTGCGTGTTATGATTTTTTGATTTTTACTCACAATATTTAACTTATCTTTCGTCAGTCAAAACGTAATTTGATTTATTAGCCATTGTAGTCTTCATGATTCCATAACTACATTTGTTGTCAGTTAGGCTGCGTGCTGTATGTAACAGTTTGGCACATATTATTCCATTCCAACGCGACAGTGCTATGGCTGCTAATAGTGCTAATGCCAATGCTGTTGATTTTTGTTTACCTGTCCTGTTCTCGATGATGACTGGGGTCATATGTTAAGTGAATAATTTGTTGCAGCCAATGGCTGTATTAAGCCATAAAAAGTGCTAGGCTGGGAGTGAATAAGATAGAATCTGCACTGCTAGATTGACATCTTTGGTCGTCGATGGAACTTGTGAAGGCTGCTAAAGATGGATTTACCAGGAGTAGAAGTTAATGACATTAAGGTACTCTGTCAGAGTAAACATTGAAGTTATGCTATTTCACTTGATAATGTAGAATGCTGTTTGTTTACTTCGCACTGTGTTTTTCGCTTACTAATGTTCCAGCATTGCGTTACTGGCTCAGATGCTATGCCAACATTTCATCTGTTTTCATAAAACAGTACAAGGTTATTGTATCAGTACTGCGTATTGCCTGGCCAGGTAATTTAATGACAAAGTGTGTTGTAGTAAATTCAAAGATGTTAGCAATTATGCTGGAGTTTACCGGGTTTTGTGCCAGTTTTCTGTGACTGCATTGAACTATTCACTGTTTCTCATGTTAGCTTTTCTGTTGTAGAGATTGCAGTATGAATGCGATGTGAATTACAATGCGATCCATAAAATATATTCAATTAGGGACTGAGGAATAATGACCGGACTGTGTCTGTAAACATGAAAGTCATGTTTTTTAGAGCTGTTAGCATTTAATGACCAAAAATCTAGGGAGTTGACTGCAGTTATGCAGTTATGCTTATGCATCTGCATTTATTGAGTTGTTAACTGCATAGAAGTGTGTGTCAGTCAGTTTTTGTCATGTGCATTACTCAAAAAATTGGAAGCCAGTTTTGAAGAAATTTTGTAAAGGTATTTCACATGACCCAACGAAGGCATGGTTAAATTTTGGGGGTGATCCAGACTTGATCATAATCCATGATTCTTAGGTGATAGCAGCTATATAGTTTTTTTTATATTTACCAGGTTGCAGTACCATTTTTGCCAGATGTTTAAGATCTCTGGTTGCTTCTCATTTGTGTACGTGGCAGACTGCCAGCATATTTTTAGGGTAGCATTAGAGAAAGTTGGGGAATGAACCAGAAGTTACAGAGAAATTTTGTTAAGAAAACTGTTGTAAACTTCTCATTTGTTGCAACATTAATGCTTAGTTGCCTGTAGTGTAGTAGCATAATATTTTAGATTGTGCATTTTGGTGCACCGCATTGCTTTACTATTGTATTGCTGTGTTTCATTTCTCTACTGGTATGGTGTGTGTAATCACAGCATTCAGCCTTTGGTCACTATAAGTGCTTTATTTAACACGGTGTCAGTCATTTGCTGGGCATTAACACCATTGCTGCTGCTGCTGGAATGTAGCTATGTTTGCACCTCTAGCTGTTTTTTCTCACTGTTTATCTTCAAGGAAGTTATGAATTGCTTTTGGAGAAATTTTTCGCATCCAGAAAGAAAAAGTATCGTTAGAAGTTTATGCTGTCTGAGTGATTGCAGTTAGCTATTGTGCTGTGATAAGCCTTTGGAGAGTAACATGTTTCACGCGGCACAGTGTCGTGTTCCCACGCGGCAGAGTGCCGTGTGTCTGCTGCTTTTCTTGCTTGCTAGCTTTGGTCGTATCTGTTGCCATTTTCACAATTATCACATTTACTTGTTTTTGTTCAATTCTTCTATGTCATTTTCATTATATCACTGTATTCGGCGAAGCTTTAGCATGTGATTATCTGTCAGTGATGCATAATTTATTTTTTGTGTTTGTTTGAAGTGTGAGATTGTTATGAGAGGTGAAATGTTTACTTGCCATTATGAACAGAACAGTACTAGATTGTGAGTTATATTTTATTCCACAATATCGCAGTAGCACACACATCTTTGATCTGTGTCAGCGTGCTGCTTTGTGATTTCCAGTTCTCCGTATGTTTGTGTTCTCGTAGTGCAGGCCATAACTTTTTATATTCTGGTTCACTCCCATCTCACCAAGTTTTTGTGAGATAGCCATCTCTTGTTTTCGTATCAATCTGCATCATGCATTTGTTACGTAAGAAATACTGAAATCTTATCATTTTATGTCCAGCAGACTGTTTTTGCAGCATACGCATAATGTCGTTTATCTTGGGTTCCTTTAGGCTTCACAGGGGCCCAGTTCACAAAGTTGTTATTGGGAAACCACGGCCATGTGCAAAGCTGTTGTGTCTGTGGTTTATTTTGTATTGTTTATCAATTGCTGAGTTATGCATTTGCAGGGTTATCACCTGGTTCAGTCTTCTGTGTTAATTGAAAGCAGCTGTCAACTTATGCTGTACTATTGTGAGTTGCTTTTATTAGTGCTTAGTTTCTGCAGGTGCAATTAAAGCAGTTTTATGTTTCCGTAAAAGTTGTTTCATATGTTGAGGATGTGCAGCATGTTCAGTTGATGTTAGTGTTCCATTTTGAAACAATTAACTAGCCAGATCAGAATATCGGCTGGTTTTCAATTTTATGTATGCTAATTAAGTAGCTAAGTAAGTAGGTAGCACATTAAATTTGATATTGACACACTTTTAAACAATTAATAGTAACAGCTTATCTGTTAGTGATCTTCATCGTTTACCAGGGATCATGCCAATTGCAGTTATTTTGTTTTTGCACAGGTTCAAATCTGGTTAAACTGTCATTATCGATTGGTTGCCGCAAGTCTATTAATGTCATAGGTTAGCTGATTGATAGCCCGCAGTAGTTGCAGCATTTAGTTATTCTGATGCTTTTCTGTACTATGTGTTTGTTAAGTTTGTTTTAAATGCTGTCTGTTGTTTGTATGTTAAACCACTGTTTGGATTGGTATAAGTGAGTGTTAAACGAACTTATACCAATCCAGACATTGGTTTAACTGACACTTATTTCACGGTTGTTGGCGGTCGGTCACGTAAGCCTACACGTTCAGTCACGTTTGAGTGTGCCCGGGGTGTTATAAACCTGTTATGCCATGGCAGACATAATGCTACAGAGTGAGCACGAATAATGCGACCATTGAATAAGTGTAATTAGCATGCTGTATTTTTAGTTGCGATATTACTGCTTGAAGTGTTATTTACATAACAGCTGTTGCACACTTTGCCCTGACAAAAAGTGGACAATATGAGTTTTATCGACATTTTAAATACACAGCAACATGACAGGCACCCATGAAAAGCTGTTTTTTCCAGTATCTAAGCAGTGATGTCTTTTTAATTTAAAATTCTTTATTTGTGTTTCATACTTTTTGCCAAATTTTGTGTACTTTTTAAAATTAAATAATAAATACTAAACACTAATTTACCTCCGTGACAGTTTTAAATCAGTTATTCACGACATTCCCAGATGTCTTTCTAAAATTCTTTATTTGTGGTTCATACTTTTTTGCCAAATTTTGTGTACTTTTTACGCACAACAGCAGCTACTGCTGTAGCGCATCTTAGCCATCGCAATTCTGTCCGTCCGTCCATCTGTCTGTCACACGGGTGGATCAGTCAAAAACGGTGCAAGCTAGGATTACCAAATCTTCACCTTCGGCTTCCTGGAAGACTCCAGTTTCAGGAACCGTAAAGCTTTTCCATAAGTTCGAAGGGGGTCACCCCGAACGAGGGCGCTAGATGAGAGGGGGTAGGGAAAATCTACGATAATCAGCCGATATGGTGTTGCCAGAGCGAGATAGTGGCGCCGTCTGGTGAGTGATTGTTTTACTGGGTTTTCTGTGAAACTGCAGCCAAAAGCCTTACGGATGAGATCTACGGATGAAGGCTACGGATCACTAGCGTACGACGGTGCATCGCTGTTGCGCGTTCACCTTTGCGTTAGCAGGGCTTTTCTTGTTTTAAATTAAATAATAAATACTAAACACTAATTTACCTCAGTGGCAGTTTTGAATCAGTTATTCACGACATTCTCTGGGTCCACTTTTTATTAGGACGCAGTGTATGTTTCAACTACTGACTAGTTTGTTCTACTTAGCGTAGCTGTATCAGGCCGGTTGTGTCTTAGTTATTACGGATGCCCATTTTCTGGTCGTTGCTATAACATTTGTTTAAACTTTAAAGTGATATTGTTTAGGCTGCATAGTGTGGTATTACGTATCAGAAGAGTAACAATAACTTACAAGAAGCTCAGCTACCGCTTAGAGAACGGGGCGTCAGCTTCATGCTCATTATAATGCCACAGACTGGAATTTGGCTTTTTGAGTTCAGTTATACTGAGGATATTTAGGAATCATACCATAGCTTCTTTCTGCGTTTCCTTTGCAGAGCTGACAGTGAAAATTTCATGATTTTAGTTTTTGCCTTTTTGATAGGGTGGCAAGTCGAGCTATGCTGACGCCCTGTAAAAATTTGGCGACTGAGGTTACGGCGGCGGCTTGGGGGTCTACTCATCAGTTGAAAATTAAATTAAATTATTGTCGAGTAATGTACCGAAATGCATTAAACTGAGAAAGATATGAAGTCTTTAGAAATTTAGACATTGCCATTGTCATAGACATTTTAACATGACATTAAAATATAATCTACTACGGTACTTTTGTCTGTTATTGGTCTGCACCATAGTTCGGGATAAATACCGCCTGATCAGTCGCCGTCACTGAATTTCCGTGATAATTTCTGTGCACGGCGCTTTAATTTTGTCGTCGATTATGAAAAGTGCATTTTGTGCATTGACCATGTACACTGTAGATTATAGATTGTTCAAAGCAGTGAATCTCCTGTTGCGTGCTCGAGATGTGAATTTTTCTGTCATTTTTATGTACTTGCATTGTAGTTAGTCAATTCAGCGTTGTGTATTTCAATTATACACGTGTTTAGTGTAAATTATTGTTCGTGTTTAGTGTAAAAATGTTAGTTGTTTAAATTTTGTTTCTTTACGATAAAATTTCTATCTACTGAGTTGTAGAATATTTTTGCCGTGTGGTCCGTGTTTATTCGTGGATTTTGCTATGGTTTATCACTTGCACTGCACTACGTTAATGCACAAAAAGTGATCCCAAAAACGAATAGCTGTAATTGAAGAGAAACTTGTCCATTTTTTCTGGAATTTTAGACATTATAACCGTCAATCACGTCAAGAAGAATGGCGTATCAGGTTGTAAAAAACACGACAATGACAATTTTATTAAGATTTGAAATGCGTCACTGAAAATATGAGGTTAACGACGCAGGAGCTTCTATTTTATGCACCGACGTTTTAGGAATTTGTTTCTTGAACCTGACTAATCGTTTGCGAATGCCTGCTGAAAATACGTGCTTTTTACTACTGGCGTGTTTGCTTTAGTTTACGAAAATTAGTGTTTAGACAACACTTACATGTTCATGATATAGAGGCTGTTTGTACTAATATCTTAAAAATCACTTTTTCATAATTTAATTTCTTCAGTTATGGTTCATTCTGTGGTTCATACATTTTGCTTACCGGACTTAATTTACATTAACGCCAGTTTTAGTTTAACATGGATATTGACGATGTTCTATGGGGCCACTTTTCATTGAGACACAGTGTACGTGTACGTTGTATTTTCATCATAAGCAGTGGCGTAGGAACCTGGGGTTCATGCAGTCGGTCGGTTCGCTGAACCGGGACCCAGAGCTCTAGAGAACCCTGAGCGGGGCAGCGCAAAAAAATAGTGCAAGAAAATAATAGGCCTATATTTGCTAAAAAAAACTAACAGTAAGTGAGTAAACGTTGTACACACGGAGGTCATCCGAAAACACAAAAAACCATCAAAATTAAACTCTCGACGGCTAATACATTCGGGAGCTTACAGCGCAACCCAGGCCCCCAACTGGTAGGAGAGGCTCGATGAACCACAGCCAGTTAAAGCATTGCTAAGGCATTCTTCTGGAAGACGCCGAGGTCATCAAAATCCGTTTCGGCTATAGGTCTTACGTGAACAGAAATAACTCGAGTGTGTTTTTTTTAAACTTGAAACATTCTCTATTCCTATTTTTCAGCCAGACTGCAACCATGAGCAAAAAATAGCTTTAAAGCCAGTGTTTGAATTCGGAAAAATTAGCTGGGGGTTGAACTTTTCGACTGTCGGAGCCCGACCAAAATTATGATGTAAATCCTATGTATATAGTATGTAGCTGACCCCCCAGAACATAATTTGACAGCGTGTTGGGGGGTTGAGAAAACAGTTCAACCCCCCCCCCGGCAATTCAAACACTGCCTAAAGCCCTAAACGATTCGACACGGCCGCTTCAAGTTTATTTTGTATTAATACACACATGCGAACGCCGTTATAGGAAGAACAAGGCGTTTGGTGGTTTAGCTGTCGTCGTATTTGTTGACACGTGAAGAGCGGCGGGTATTCATTGGTGGTCCGCGTGACGTCACGTCATCGTCATCAAGTGCCGGTGCGTCGACGTAGTCATCGTCCAGGAGGTCGTCATGCGGCACGTCGAGCGGCGTCAGAGAGTCGGCGTGGTAGACGGCTAGCTGGCTCAGCCGCATCAACACACACACGCTGCCCAACACCTGCGTTAGACATGCACATCTACCTGTACTACTAAGACTACACCTGTATTAAACTACCGAGTCAGTTCCCACGAGTATTAGAACACCTGTACACGTGGACCAAAGCTGCGCTACTCTGTTCACACTGTACGCTCAGCAGTCAGCACCTTCGTTAACAGTAAAGGTTAGATTCGATAGATATTAATGCAGTGCCATGGTGCAGTGGTTAGTGCCACTGGATCAACGGGCCTGGGTACCCATTGGATGGATCATGGCTGACTGTCTTTGGACCAGTAAACCCCTCGGTATATAACATCCGCGCAGGTTAACTCAGCCTTCCATCCCTCCGGAGTAGGTATCGAGGACTGGCCTGTTTGGCTGAGGTTAAGGTGGGGCGTGTTTACCTGTGTCGGGTGGCAGGTGTGTGATTTCATAAGGCAGGTGACGCTCCGTAGCTTTGAGATGGGTTCCCGTGAAGTTATATGCATCTTTTCATAGAACGCCTATACCAGAGCAATAGATTACAGGATGCAGAAAAGAAATTACTTCTGCATTCAAAGATTTGATATTTAGTTATTTTCAAAAGTAAAGCTTTGTGCTTCGGGCTACAAAGTAGGCCCCTAGTCATATTTTTAGGTTTCTGTTTAGCGTACTGCATGTAATAGCAATATTATTTACTATTGTGACAAAATAGTCCACTATGTACTCACGTGAAATATTATTTTCACGCACCAGTACGCTATCGTCAGCTGCCGGTTCTACAAATGAACGAAATGTCATCTCACTGCATGAAACTTTTACTAGTTCATCGGTAGAAAGAGAGCAAACAGAGTTGTGAAGAACAGTCAGAGTATAGCATAACAGAACAGCATATCTGCGTTCACCATTGCAACTTGCCCGAATAAACGGTCGTTATCATAGGCTCCTACTCGTGGCAATCAAGTCGATATTTATGATCGAAATAGTCTACATGTAAGTAAGCAAATACCGGTAAGTAAGATAACCTAGGGGGCGCAATTTAAGTTAGCCACTATGCGCCGCGCCCTTAACATTTAAACAAAAATGTCTTCAGCAGCCGCTTAAACTGTTCATAGTTTGTCAGTTTGTCTCAGATGAGCTGGAAGGTTGTACCACAGCCTTGGACCTGTAGGACAGCAGGGTGTAACATACAGACGGACGGACACCTTTGCGATAGCTGACACATGGCATCTGTCTGTATAGCATGCTGCTATGCTAATGCCGTGTAAAAACTGTCCACGTTGTGCAGTTTGCAGTTTTCATCTCCGTGCGAAATAGCCACTTAACTAAAGGCAGCACACTGCATACAGCACGTGGATAGGTCTAGGCGCTACTAATTTCGCAGTGAATTGAGGCAAAGACACATTTATCTTTAATGACGGCAAATAATTAACCCATAATAAAGAACGATAGTATAGGTCTTGTCGTTGGAACATACACCGAACATGCTGGCGACGGTTGCTAGCGAGGAGATGTCAGTCAAGCATGGGAAGACAAGAGGCAGCCAGCAGCAAGTGAGCAGCGTCGACTCACAGCCGATGTAGACGTAGAGGAACATCAACCACGGCATCAGTCGACAGAAGTTATCCGCGCTCTATTGTACATGGAACATTAAATACAATCGTCAGTCAATTGTCTCTGTTTCTATTATTTTATTGATCAGTTTATCTGCTCAATATATAACTACACAGTTTTTGAATAAAATTCTGCAGCAATAGAATTACGGTGAGCAAGACGTCAACGATATTAACGACGCACCTGTGTTCGTGCATTCCGAAAATAAGAGACGTATTTACGGAGACCTTGCGGCTGTCGCCTTTAACAGAGTCAAGCTAAATTATTTTATTTGATGTATTTTATATACCAAGTTGCAGTCTGTAAAAAATACAATAAACGAACACGACGATGCTGATGATGACCGTGATGATGTGCGTTTATCGCGTGACATCCAAAGTTGCATGAGTTGGGTGTTGCAGCTAGAGCAATAGCTAGGGCCTCACTTATCGGTCCTACGACATATGGCGGCATTTTCTCGTCGTCCGTTGCGGTCAGCCGTCAATTAGCATAGCAAGACTCGACAACTGACAGCGAGCGCATTTGTAGCGGTCTATTGCGCAACACAATTTGCGTATTGTTCGTCCCATTTGTTCATCGAAATAATTCAGTCACCGACGTGCTGATAATGCACGCACATCTGCTGCGTTAATCGCATTTGAACGGGTGATAATCGCTTGTCACACTACACTTTATTCACGACGCGTCAATCAACGCACCGCTCCAATCAAGCGACATCATTTCAACAAAATCCCGTAAGCTGGTCCACGGCCGGGTGATCCTTGCATTCACTAGGCCACATTGTTCGTAACAATGCACTTATCCGGCACATAAGTTGTCATTGTGTGAGTGACTATGATAAAACTTACATATCGAAGGTCTAGGCTACAGCAAATTTATCAGTTAGTTGCATGCGAAGTTCATACAGATAAACCACAATACACTGTTATCTCAAGATGCCGTATACAGCTTGTTGCGCAACAAGTAGACAAGAAATGGAAGTGGCCTATAGTGGAGTTTAGACGTTACCGAGCGAGTGTTGAACGCGGTGAGTAGAGCGACTGCGATCATCGTGAAGTCCAAGGCGCTCATGACTTCCAGCAGCACGATACCAGCAACGTCGTCGTCATCGCTTTTAGACCCGACTCCATCCGTCACGTTGTTGCCTTCTTCCACCTCTAGCGTGCCATCTTGTACGAACGACGCACAAGTATTAAGGTGCGTTCTCACTGCGCGCGTTAACGCGCCGTACGGCGCGTGACGCGCGTTAACGCGCACAGACTATCTCAATCGAGCTCTAATCCAAGCGCTACCTCACCTTAAAAGAGCGGATACATTTGAGATCGTCCATGCGCGTTAACGCGCGCAGTGAGAACGTACCTGTAGGCATCGTCACTGTTGAAACTCAAATTTCCACTTAAAACAACATATTTAAACGATAGAGATTTCGTCATAATGATGTTATACAATAACAGTTATTAAACGAGGGACATATCATGAGACTTAAATAGCATGAAAACAAATACCTGCAAACTGTACTCACTGACAACGAAAGGGTCGGTTTCATGGGACACAGGCTGCAACCCGTGGCAAGTAGAGTAGTAACGTTCCGTCGCTAGAACCGTCGCCGCCGCCACGATTTGTAGAACAGACGTTACCTGAAAACACGTATGCTTGCTCATAGAAAGTTAAGACTGAATATACTACGCCAATAAAACACGTTTTTAACAGCTGGGCACAGTGTGCACTAGCGCTAATACACTGAAAACAGTGCATACTACAAGCGGCCAGAACTCTCAAACATCCGCTGAAAATAGTGCTGCCATCTAGTGAAAAAACTGACTAATCACGTCTCATTCAAAATGGTGAGGTTTCTACTGAGGAGCCTTGCACCATCTACAAATCACAATAGAATTCGAATGGCCAGTAATATTTAATCGCTTTCTTGTTGCGCCATGCCAAGCCCCAACAAAAATTATGGCGTAAATAAAACGATGTTTCAGCTTTATGTTGAGGATGCGCCGAAGTTGCATGACATTACTCAATTCCGAGAATTTGTGCATTATCAGGAAAAAAAAGAATAATAAGTTCTTAACCTGCAGTGCTGAGTGTAGGTTTATACTTACAGCGCTAAGAATGGCGACGGCGTAGACTCCTGTCTGGAAGTGACGAGCGAAGCGACACATCAACGACTGACTCTGAACTCGAAGCGCGTCCATCGTGGAAAGTCTGCGTGCACTGCACGGTGACGTACTCCGAGCATTGCTGTTGAGTCGTAGGACAGATGACGGACACCACGGCATAGCCCGTGTTCGTCGCAGTCTGATGTCTTTTAAGCTAAAACTAAATGTAGGCCTAAACTTGTGCAACACAGCTGCAGTGTAATTGAAATACAGAAAAAACTTTCACTTCAGTGGCATTGTTCGAACAACTGCAATACGCAACTGCACCGAAGTAACTGGACACGGTCGCCGAAGACTCGGTTTAGGCCCTACCTAACACTGAGTTTATCACAGAGCAGAATGTGATCTAGACAAACTTGCAGACAGAGAACTTGTAGGCTACTGCACCGTGTTGCAGAGGTTCGCACAATAATTGCAGTAAATTGCAATGACACAAAAAAAACAAAGTGTCGTATTGCAGTTGTATTTTAGTTCTATACTACATGGGAACCGCCTAACTACAAAGCTTCAGTAAAATATCAACAAGAAGCGCTGCTAGCCTACTTTCTTATGCGGTAGTGGATACTTCTGCCATTTGTAGCAGTCATGAGTCTGGCAAAACTTATACTGTCACAAACGACAGTTGCGGTCTGCCTAAACACCGCAGATCACCAAGAAATGGAATATATTGTTTTAGTTTTTTTTGCTTTAGATTAAAATATATGGCATCCCAGCGTCTGAAGTTCACAAACTTGAACAATATTTGCTATCTCATCTGATCTGTGGTGTTTAGACAGATCCCGACAGTTGTGTACCATGCCTACTCAGCTGTCGTTTATGATAGTAGGCCTATATAAGTTTTGCTTGATTGAACCGATTTATATATCAACGGTGACTATGGCACGAACTCCACTACTTCGAGTCGTCGTGGATTTGTTGTACAGCTTTACTGAAAACTATACAGCGTGTATCGGATAATGCATGAATCACTTTTTGAAGTTTTCCCGAATTTGTTATCTTAGTTTGCGATGTGTATTACTACATAGGATGCGTTAATTATACTTCGTCTATGTTTTATTCTTATTTTATGGCGACTGTTTATGTGTTGGCAAATAAAAAATGATGACTATTTTGATGATGCAGAGCTGCTGTTTATTCATAACTCATTGGGTGCAATTATTCATTCTATCAAACCATCGTTTTTCTTCTTCGAAGAGTTTATCCAGCGTTTCCGACGTTTTTCCCACCGCCGGATAAACCACCAAGAAAGTAAGATTTACGGTTATCCACGAAGCTGGCTTTGTTTACGTAGAGCCGTGCGTGAGAATGCATTTATCGGAAACAGTGAAAAATTAATTGCGAAAGATAATAGTCGGTCACCGTCTTGTGTCAGTGCGAACAAGCCGATGATATATGCCCAGTCAGTCATCGACGCATATCAAGTACGAACGACAGAGCATTGTTGGCAGCAGCAGCAGCAGACATGTGGCGTCAATACTGTACATGTCACGGTTGGCTTGCTCGGCACTGACAGGTCCAAGCCATGCACGTGTAAGCGGCTTGTTGGCTGATCTCAACAGCTCAGCACAATTAGTCCATCACAGCTCCTGTTTTACCGCAGTCGGCTGATCTGACACCAACCGATTAAAGATTATCGATGTGTGCCGCCCTGCAGCGACGCTTTAATGCGTCGACGCCTTCGCGACCCACACATTAATAACTGGACGGACGGACGGACGAACGCCCGTCTGTCGACGTCACTGCGGCCTGTCATCGCACATTGCCGGCGGCACGGTCACGTCGACCCGACCCAGCACTGACAAATTACTCCCGCTCGGCTTAGCACCCGACGTCACTGATTCGTGAACTGTAATCATCGAAGACCAAACTCCACTCGCTTCGATCTGCTGATGTGGATTTGTTGAAGGCTTGGTGTAGCCTACCACTTGTTGTTCAACAAGTCCACGATAAATGGAGGTAGTGGAGTTTGGGCTTTCGCGGTAGACGTCACTCATCTATGAACTTTTATCATCGACGCCCGCCCGCCTGCAGTGTGAGAACTGCGTGTCTTTTCATCCGTCGAATACGCTACACGTGTTTATCAACACCGTCAGCAAGTCCGTCAGTTACTGTAAATGAGTTATATCAGGTGCGCGAAAATTACTGAAGCAGCGCCGTGCAATTTTGCTGAAACTTGTTGCAGCAGTGACAATACTGTACCAGCGTAACAGTTCTCGTTAAATGTCACCACTTTTGAGTCCGAGAAAACGTGTCAGGGTAACTTCGTGAACATAGGCGCCGGCTGATAGTCATTATATCTGTCTTTGCATTATTAATAGCTATCCCGCCCCACCTCGGCTAAGGTCTTTATGTTCTTGTAAAATTGGACGACTTTTTTCAACGCAAATGCAGCATTTGCTAGACTACACACTTGTGTTCGTTCACAGGAAAATGAATGACTTCAAAGTGTTCGAAAGTTAGCAAATGTGAATGAGTTCGATACCTCTATTTAGAGGGAAGGGGAGCGTCGGCAATGGAGGAATTAGGGCACATGCCTGTAGCCTGTTAATAGTAGGCTAAGTTGTACTGACACAGTTTTGCTGTAATTGCGCCATGCTACTTTTGGGGGTAGGGACCTTTATTTCTGGAGAACAGGTGTCCGTAGGGGCCCAGGGGGTCGGCAATGGATAGAGCATTGATAAGTTCCTATAGGCTGTCAATAGTAACCATGCCGATAACTGAAGCGGTTTGACCACAATCGCAATGCACGTATTTAGGGGCAGTCAGTACCCTAGTATAGGGGAAATAGGGATCAGGATCAGACTTGGCCGTTTAGCCACAATACATGCGTTATAGACAGACAACAACAGCGTGCCCAAGGCTCGACTTAACGGTCGGCTAATAAATAATGCAATATAAATTGCGACATGGCCTGAGATTTTTCTAATCTGACGTCGCTGGCAGCAAAACGTCCGTGCGTTCGAGGACTAGCGATGATTTAAGTCGCACTCCAAGAAGTCGCCGCCAGGTCACGTGGGCACGTGCACCGAGATTGACACTTTGAGCAGCGCAAGACGTTGTCAGACCACCGGGCGTGGACCACCGGGCGTGCTGATCGTCCGTCCCATGCAGAGTTCTTCTCTACGCCTCGAGCGTGCGAGCACCGCCCCACTCGGTCGGTCGTCATTACTTCCGCTACACTGCGCATGTGCCGCCAGCTAGCGACATCCGGCGCATGCAGACTAATCTGACGACCTTTGACCGACAGGCAGATGTGAGAGGCGGTCGGCGGTCAGCCACGGCTGGATGATAGGTGGACACAGGACGTGCTGCTTTCTGCGCTCATCCAACTTCATTAAGTTTTGTATTAGCCGGGCGTCTGGCGTAATCTGTGAGTGGAAGAACAAAGGCAAGAAGAAGGATGTTAAATGGGATTCTGCTGCTGCTGCTGCTGTGCATTTTGCCGTCGGCGACGCGACATTGAAGTAGGCTGCAGGCCGCGCGTGATAGCAGAGAACAATGCGTGATCCACTTCATCGTAAAGTTCTATGTGCCATCACAATTCAGCACCACCCGACTCGATAATTACCAGAAACAGATTTGTAGATATATCGTATTCACATCACAGATCGATCTCCTCACGATTCATGGCTGTACTATGACGTACTGCGGACCTTGTATAATCAATACCGTTGTCACGTGGGTCACTTTATAAATTACGATTTACTGATTATTGACTGAATGATAAGCGTTGCCACATGAAGTCTATACGAAGTCCAAGCCTGCCTAGCATCACTATCTACAGCAGTAGGTCTAATATGGAACTGTCACATTCTAGGCAAGTGAAACATTATTAAGCGGTTTACAAAGTTACTGTTTTCTGCAGAAAATTTATAACCATTGACTTAACTTTCCCTTTATCTCCTTCGTAGCAATTTCGGACACAAGTTTGCATCAAGTCGCACAAATCCGAGACTGGCCATTGTGTTACAAATAGCAGCTGCATACGTGGCTTCTATCTGTCAGCAGCGAGGCAGCATTACGTACTGGATGTGATGAGCGGACAGACGGACTGTCCAGAGGGACGTCTTCCGGCCTGTAACCCAACGCCGACTGGCGTACGGACGGACGGACGGACGGACGTTAGTGACGTAAGTTCAATAACGTTGCACAACGACTGTCCATCTGCCTGCCGTCGGCACAGGCTCAGCACAGGTGTAATTACAAGCCTGCCGTATACGATTCTCCGTTAGATCGTCCCTCCCTCCCTGCAGTCTGTCGCCCCTGACCAGTTCCATTTCCGCAACAGAATCACTCCATTACGGACGTGACGTCAGAGTTAACGGTCAGTTTCACCCAGCCAACTATAGGTCGTTATAGCCTTCAACGATTCGACGTTGTAGCCTTAGGCTATTTGAAATCTGATGTCTACACAATGTTTTCTAGGTTTATCTAATCAATAGTACGGATGAGTTTTTTATTGTAGCAGTTTTCATCTCATTGTCCACTGCTGAGAATAATAATACATTTGCACAGTTAGATGACCGTGAAAATAGTAGTTAAATAATTTTATGTGTTCTTAATGTTTTTTTGGATGTGTTTTTATGTTTTAATGTTCTTAAAGTTATTTTATAACTTTAGTTTAATTATTGGTGCAATTATCTTTGTACTTTATTATTATTCTGTGTCGTTCAAAGTTTTTTTTTACAGTTGTAGTTTGTTTTATGTTATCGCACAGTTGCGAGCGCCCTTATATAGTAATTCCTGATGCAAAACAGTATGTGAATGATTTCTCACTAGTGTATTAGGCTGTCAACAAAACAGTACAAGAAATTTGAGCTAATGTTCACGAGACGCGCGAAAGCCTATAGCAGTTTTTATGCGATTGTCAGTCTATCTCCAGCCATTTCGTCAGAGTTCATTCTTGAAGTTCAGAGTCTTTAAAGTTGTGATAAGCAGCATGCCCATGCCTATCTGCAACTGTTTTCACGAAAGATTGGCCAACAACAATAAAATAACGACTTTTACGGGAGTACCGCGCAGGTTTTCTTGAACCCAGAAAATCGAGACTTGGACCATAGAAATTTACGTTCAATGCTGAAAATTTTATACGCAGCTTTTTCATGTTTATCTCAATTGATTTCGGCGCAATTTGCACTTGAAAAGTTGAAATGTGTCTCGCAACGCGAAATCGCCAAAAAATCTATAAAAACCCTTATTTTAGCGTTCAAGGTCATCCAAGGTCACTGAATTCGGTGGCAAGCGAGAGCCAGTGTACGACTTCCTATTAGTGATTAATAGTAACCTAGCCCCTATCTCGCACCGTTATTGAGATACAGCGCTTTATTGGCTAAAAATCGCAATTTTTTCCAACCCCCTCTCATTTAGC
>Ga0209671_1002626_pt1 | contig 16655 bp, 6 predicted proteins | sample WorMetHERISLAND2_2_FD_187401 | JGI IMG/M metagenome (GOLD analysis project Ga0209671, IMG submission 187401) | Marine gutless worms symbiont microbial communities from Max Planck institute for Marine Microbiology, Germany - Olavius geniculatus... | ecosystem: Host-associated > Annelida >...
CCTTATACGCAGCTCCTAGGCTATATAGCGTGGCAATGGGATAGATACCTCGTTTCACAGAACGTATTTGTAGTTTGTTATGTTTTTCTAGGGCGGGGTTAATTCGTGATTAATTGGTAAACTCAATAAATTAGTAATAACAAATTAACCTACAAGATTGCGTTTTTGCCCTGCTTTTCTTTACAGTGTTCACTCAGTTCGACCCACTATTGTGAATGAAACAGGGAAAATGTTGATAGGCCCACACAGTTGGAGTTCAGACTCCATCAATTTTACTGGTTCTGAGTGTTGACTGAATGATTTAGCAGAACTGTATTATATGCGTAAAAATATATTTTCATTTGTGAAAGGTCAGAAATATACTCGATCCAATTATGTAATGTTAAACTGTTCAAAAACTCGGTTACAAATTGCGATCTGGGGGCGCCATGCCTCCGGACGTTGGCGACGAAGTTACGCCACTGTAAAGCCTAGTGGACCTTCGCCAAACCCGGATGTGATGCGATCGAGGCCTGTGAACTGGGCTTGTGATAAAACAATTTGCCCGACCAGCAGACTATGTAGTGTCCAGTATTGTTGAACAGTGTATATACTTGACGCCTATAGAATGACGCGTCACTGTATCGTGGCGCATACAGCCAGTGCCATATTTAAACTAGGGTTAACTCAGCCTCCTACTCTCAGCGAGATGGGAAATGAATAGTAGCTTTCGGACTACAGGGTGAAGGCCTAGCGTGGCTGATTGGGGCAGTGGTACGTCTGCTAGCTGCAAACCGCGGGTCCTAGGAGCTGACGCGGGCAATGGATGGCTGCGGTATCGTTACCATTACAACACTTAACTGTCAAGGTTTAAGGAGTTCTCTGTACGGAGGCCTCAAATTTGGTAACCAGGCTAAGAAAAACAGTAATTGTAACCGGAACTGAGATGAGAGAATTAGTGCAATTATGCTGGCTGACAATGCCATGCAAACAGTTATGGCGGAAAGTACAGAACAAGTCGTGACCAGAACGCCACGTCCGTCGATTGTAATCATGTGAGGCGGCAAGCAGAGCGCGTTGTGCGACATACGCAGAGCGAGATCCGTCTATCTGTTTGTACATCCGCCATGCAGCAGTTGAGATAGCACACCACACCCACACCAGCTTATCGCTCGTTCGGCAACATCCGGCTTTACTCGGCCGTTTCCGGAGCCCTCATCTCTGCTCGCTGGACATCACGGGTCAGTCCGCAATTCCGCGAAGACAGATCCGCTGACAGATCAGTGTTCGTGGCATCACGTGTAAACTATTTTAACCGGGGAATTATAGACCTGAATTAATACTATAAGAAGAAAAATGTCTTAATAGTTTAAAGGCGAGTAAGAAAAACGATAGAAATAACGTGATTATGTTTGCTAGATGCAGACCGCGGATCCAGTTGTTTGCTGACGTGGGCAATGGATGGGCGCATAGTGCGCTGCGGTATCATTAGCTCATGTCTATCAGCTGCCATTTCCGAGATTGTAAAGCGTTTCTGGGCACAAGTCTCTCACGTAAGCAGTGCTAAGCCTGTAACAAGTACCGGACTTTATCTCTCACCGTGTCTTTCTCGGGCCCGACATACATAAGAACTTAGTCAGTGTAGAACGATGTTACACCAGCTTTTATCTACGGCTTAAAATGCGATGTTAGCATAAGCCTATTTGCTGGGCTTATGTGTACATTACATTTAGTTAATATAAAGTTGGACCAAAATGGCTCGAAAAGCCTTCATTTTTGAAGCCAGCCGAATAATAGGCCTATTAACATTTTCTGAAACCGACGATCACTTATGATCAGCAGTGGTCACCACAATAAAATAATTGATTGATTGACTGATTGGTTAAGCAAGAAATCACAACTAGATCTTAAACCGCACTCAGCGCGCAATGTTACCATTTTCGCAATTTTTGGCTGCAGTCGAGCGTCATAAAGCGAACGACGGTGTAGCCTTATGTGATCTGAGCGTGGTACTATACGTAACAGCAGTGTCTGGAGTAGTATAAGGTAGTGCTACGCACTAACTTAAACACCACTCCAGCAGTACAGTTCTGTAACTAATACAGTAATACATCCGCCACAATCCGCCAATCTTGGACTAATTTGCAGCGGATCAGAGTGACGCCATGCAGTGGATTGGTGATTTTGTAGACACGCGAATACCGCAGATCAACGTTAGATCGGTACGTTGCGTGACAGTCATGCGCTCTGCTAACACTAACAATACGTCTGACATCTCTCTCTCCCTCTGCGTGTATGTGTGTCTGTCTCCGTCGACGCTTGTAGGCCTATGTTATCTTCTCAACTTTGTACTTCTTTGACAGACACTCACCCAGGCACACACAAATTCACATAATGTGCCCGCGCTAACTACTCTAACTACATGCATGTAGGCCCAATTTTTCGATGTCTGTGCAGGGAGCCTCGGACGATTATAATAGGCGCGCGGTAGTACAGCCCTGTGTTAATGGCGACCGGCTAAGTCAATGGAGAATGGCAAAATTCGACCCAGAACAGATCCGAAACCCCTCAACCGATCGACACAAAATTTGAAACAGGTGATTACGTCCGCGAGACGACCCCCTGTGCAAAATTTCGTGCAAATCCGTCCATTGGGGGCTTTTCGGCAAATGGGTAAAATATAACGAAATTTTTTCTACGGTATATATACCTTTTTTGTTGACCGACCTATAGGTCAGACCGCCCTGCGGATTTTCACGCGCGATGGCTTGGACAACGCGGCCTCACGCAAGGGTCAAACCTTTTTGGAAACCGAAATTCCCAACGTGTTATTCGTGTTATCATTATAGCTCAGCATACTGTTTCATCGGTCATCAAGCTAATATGCGTGAAGCCTATCCTACCCTAACAAATTGCGCCGAACAAAGTTTAGGACTTTTGTCGGCAGTGGGTCTCTAGCTTTCTACGAATTGTCCCTGTTTAGCGCACGCCGATGGTAGGCTACATTGCATTTACCTCTGGTGCAGCGGCCTCGTGAGTTATAATTTTCCGACAGACACTGCAAAATTCCGACAGAAAAGATTATGGTGCTCAGTTTTTCCAATTTTGCCTCAAAATTTTCTTTCAATAAAGGTTATCCAGTTCCAAATCAACTACAATTTGCCTTCAAGACAAATATAGTGGTAGTGGATATTAATTAACAATTTTCCGAGAACCAAAAAAGTTAGAGAATCGTCTGTCCCCTGCAACGACGCCACTGCTCAGATATGTGGTATCATGAGGTATTTGTATTGAATTTGTGCGAGCTCCGTTGCTGTAAGAAGCCGGACATTTTTCCCCATGACTTATTCTCCGAACAATTTCCACCCTAGACTTTTTGTCTCCCAGTTCTGCGACTCCGAAAACATTCTTTTTTATTGTCATGTTACATCAATATTTATGTTGCATAATTGCGATAAGTCTAGGGATATGTCCGGGGAGGAATATGTCCATGGGAAAATGTTTTGCATTCCAACTATCGGCCTAACCCTAAAGCTGTATTCGCGCTTCATTTTGTAGGCCTAACCGCAACCTTGAATTTGTTATTTGGGTCTTTACCACTCAGTCACTGTGAATACAATGTAGGCCTAATATTGTAATTCTAGGTGACGCTATGCGTTTTCAAAGCATGTTCAAACCGACAGAAATAAAATGAACTAGATTGAAATTTATTGGTCAATTTATTATTTTACAATAATTATTAAATCCAGTGAGCAGGTGAAGCAGACAAAATCTCCCACTGAATAATGCTTCAAACGTAATACTTCCAAACATAATTCCTCCCGGCAAAAAATTCTCCCTTGACAAAATTTTCTGGATAAGTGCAAAACGGACAAAATCTTTCTAAACATAATCCCACGAACATAACCCCCCGCCAAAAATGCCCTCCGGATTCAAGAAATGTTGAACAGGCATTGCCCGCAAACAGTACTTAGCCTTGAGCAAAGCTTGACAGTCTTGTTTGAACGTAGATTTGATACAGTTCTGACGATCATTCGTTTATTGCCAGCGTTTGTTTCTATTACCTTTTAAATTCCATTTTATTTAACTGGTAGATTTTCCTGGTTATGTAAACTAAACTTTTTGCAAGTTCTCTTTAAATTTTATATAAAAACAAAAAAAAACACGGCCTGACTATTTACACAGAAAGAAAACATTTTAAATGAGTGCAAAAAAATAAGGAACAATGACTAATTATCGGTTATAGGTCTACTTGTAAAATGTGGCAATTTTTCACTGAATTTAATTTAGCCTACACACTGCACGTAGTCTGGCTATTTTGACCTTTTTGTTTACAAAGAATAAAAACAAAGCAAAATAATTTGTAAATTAATTTATTATCAACTACAACGGTCTAGTTCATAATTTAAGCACAACATAGCTTATAACCACGCATTAATATAATAATACACATTAATAACAAATATTCAATAATACAAAGACATGTGACACGGGACAATGTTACAAACATCAATAATTCACAAACATCTTGCAATACATTACTTAATAACATTATAAATCTGGTTATACATGTAAATTATAATAAAATGCATTAACTATCCATAAATAACGACGCGAACGCGATAATGTATAATAACGTTATAAAAGTAGTAACACGGTTAGCGATAACAAATGATTGCGAATAGGCCAGTAGTATACGTAGGCATACTGGTAAGGCACAGTGTCATGTAGGCCTAAGCAAAAACATAATACCTCGTTTCCACGATAAATCTGGCTCGACGAGTCAGCTCGTTGAGCTGGCTCGACAAGCGCTTGTCAAGTGCTTGAGTACTTGATGATTGCTTCAGTTATCAAACATGTTTGATATTGCAAACATTCATCCAAGTGGCATGCTGATTAACATGCTAATTAAGAGGCGGGTCAAGCATAAGCATCAATCGCACATCAAGTGCTCATCAGGCCAGCTCGATGAGTGCTTGCCAAGTGTTTGTCAAGCGCTAGACAGCTCGACGGGCTGGTTCATCGAACGAGCTTGATCGTGTAAACGAGGTAGGCCTACAATACAAACTGTCGATGGATAGCGACACTCGATTTAACAGCGTTCGAGCAAGCTCATATAAGTTAATAATAATTGCACAGTCTTATTCATAGACGTCGCGAACACTGCAGTACTAAGCTTGCATAGGCTAGTCGAGTATAATGCATTATGCAGGCCTAAGCTTAATACGAGTACAACGTCTGCAGACATAAAGGCTGTACACACCATAACAGTTGAGTTGAAATTCTGTGGCGAATGCTTTTCTGGAAAGTTTGGTTTCGTTTAAGTTTAACATCACCGTATGTATGAGGCGCAAATAGTTTAAATAGGCTACGTAACAAAACTAATACAGAGCCTACAGTTCGCACACGGAGGCATATCCCTAACCGCGTGAATTCATCGGGTTGACAATGCAAACGATCTGAGATCGCACTTACGACGCAGACCTAAGGCACGTGAAAGACAATAAACTATATCATAAATGGCCTAGCTACACAAGTTTTTCGGTTTCGTTCTCTCCGACATTATGCGCGTACAACACATAAGCAAAACGTCAATAAAATAGGGGGCCGCTACCTACAACAGGGCGTGCACATTAAGTGCGTATATAAATACGAATACGATAAATTCCATTATCAATCAATTATGCCCATCGTCTTGAAATAAATATTCGATCGGAATCATAATAAACTGTATATTTTAAGCTACGGAGACAGACAGCTGAGCAGAGATCGGTTAAAAACCGATAGCGGGACGCGACGTGACGTAACATCGTAGTCGTACATAAATAAGACAGTCATCATAGCATCAAACTGAACAGTGTCTAATGTCAATGTAACATTTAAGCTTGGAGTAGGCCTACACGAACGACACGCGCATGCGTATTGAACAACAATGCACTTTAAGGTGTGTTAAAAACGACAGAAATGAAGTAAACTGAAACAGGCCTATAGTTCCGCTGTTCCAGTTCAGTTCAGTTCATTTCTGTCGCTTCAAACACACCTTTAGGTAGTTGCAGCGTCACTGATGCCTAGTAAGATAAGCCTTTAGAACTTTCGCGCCATTTTGAAACCGTAAGCTCAATTTGTTTCGTCTCATATAGCGAGGCAAGTCAAGGGAGAGTAGCAAATGACAGTTTCAGCACATCCGCTCAGTGTCACGTGTCATTGCGTCATCATGCCAACTGAAAGCTAAACTGTCCGTCATGTTGTGATTTAGTTGCTCTAGTCTAGCAACTGATGGGGTACATCATATCTATGTATGGTTAGTATATATGACAGGGATGGGGTTCTCGAGGACTGTCATCGACCTTGAGAACAACTCAAAGACAAAAAATGTGGCCTTGGTCTTAGTCTCGACTTCTTGGCCTCTATCACTGGTAGTAAGTGTGCTCTGTGCAGTGAGTTCACGCTATCTGTATCATAGATTCACTTTGCTCTGTTACCTGTGGCTGTGTAGCATCAAGTATTTGAATCTGCGGTTTTTATTTGATGCAGATAGGTTAATAGATAGCTCATCTTTACACTCCGTTACTTGGTGGTCTTGACCTAGCAAATGCTGGCCTCGAACTTATTCCTAGTTCATATCAGCAAATGGACCTGTGCTGCATGCTGCATGCCGCTCCTGATAGTGCTGCTTATGTACTGGGCATTGTTGTGAACTTGTGATCAGACGGCAAAGTTTCTCAACCTTTCGTTGTGCTGTACTGTTCAAAACCACCGACATTTTGTGTGTTTAAAAACTGACAACAGCCGAACCAGTTAATGAGCTGGACAGTATTAGACGGCAAAGTAACGTCGGACGTCAACCCGCCTGATCAAGTCCTGTCATTTCATAACAAACCAAGAACGGGATGTGAAAAGCCGGGCACCGAAACGATTTGTTAGTTCCTACCAGCAAGCGGACCCATGCTGCTGCTGCTGATAATGATGCTGATGTGGAGGGTACTGATGTGGGGACCAGACGTCCTGTCGATCCACCCCACGCGGCAGCCCAACGCTCCCAGGTTTTACCGTGCTCTCAATCGTGCTAGCGTTCAAACTATTTCTTATTCCACCCGCCCCAGAGAGCTGCAGAGCTTGCAAGACGGCGGCCAGGTTCTGTGGACCAAGTCGTGCCACCAGCAGCTTTGCTGCTATTAGCGCCGTCCTTGCCTGCTCGCCGTCCATGTCTTCAGACCACGTGGCGGCGGAAGGAGGTGGGCGAATCGGCGGGGTCGGTGGAACGCAATCCGCCACGGCGTAAGACTGAGGGGGAGGCAGTAGCAGCGTAGGGCTCGGTGAACGACTGTCTCCTGTCAGACTGGAAGCTGACGAGGAACCTGGGGAGGAGGTGTAAAGTGCTCCGACGGACTGCACGGACTGTCGATCCGCCAGTGAATAATGCGGCGAGGTAGCGTTGTGGAGCACAGGCTGGTGATCTGCCGACACCGCCGCCGCCTCAAGCACCGTCTGCAACTGACGCTGATGATATCCGCCGCCGACGCCGATGGAATGGCGGATCACGGCGTCCGCTACGGAGGAGGACCGACGCTGCAGATCCACCGCACCGCCGCCGGCCCCTGGACCGCCAACCCTAGATGATGTGATGCCAGGCAGAGTGGAAGTGGTTGGAAGATGACGTGGATCATTGCTGGTGGAAGCTCGCGGCACACAGTCCGAGTAATGACGCTGCAGACGACGTTTCTCCACCTACATGTACCAGCACAGCAATTACAATAGGCCTAATGATGATAATGCGGCACAGCAGCAAATCGCTGATCGGTTTTGCACCTGGTGAATCATAAGCAGGCAAGTGCACGTTTTGGTTTTTAACTTGCCCTCCAAATCTCTCTTTGCGCTGAAGGTTATTGGACCCTGCAAGAATATCTGCCGAACGGCGTCTAAATCCGTCCAGCGGAAACTTTCAGCAGCGTACACGATTGTCACAGACAGAGACAGGCAGACAGACAACGCTAGAGAGAAATGCTCCAAAGCGATTTTGCCCGATTCACATCAGGGCAAAGCAACCGTTAAAATAACCATAGCACATGTAACTCATAACCATTCACAGTACATTAACAAGTAAGCATAAATAGCGGTGCCTGCAATAAACGTGGTAGCGCAGTACCTGGTTCTGCGTGACGGACAGAGGCTGGTCGGAGGTGGATGAATCGGTGGATGTGGAACTGCGTCGCTCCTCGTCGTTGTGAATAAAATGACAACGAGGTCCGTACGGACACAGGCCAGTCGTGTGAAACGTCCTGCACATACACCACCACGCGTCATATCTACAGTTGCTCAGTTCCTGTAGTAATCATGCTGCTAACTCAAGCGGTTTAGCCGCAATTCACAGCGCAAATATTTCGACGTGCATTCAGTACCCCGAATAAATGGGGGAAGGGAGTTCTAGCGGGCTCGAACTGGTCTCCCATGTCGCGGTCGGGCAACCCTATTTCCTTCTTGAGACAGTTGTTTCGGTAAAACGTTCCGTTTAGCCACAATACATAGTTACAAACGACAGAGAGACAGCTACAAGACAAACAGACAAAATATCGTGCCATAAGCGCGACCGATAATAATACGGTCGACAAAAATGATATGAGACGAGCTGTTCGGTCGCTAACCTGCAGAGGTCGGTCTTGTACTTAGGATGCCGTATGACAGACCTAAGCTCAGCCTTGCCGTGCGCGAACTGGCACTTGCTGCCGTACCGACATGCTCCATTCTCCTCATATGGCCGGCACAGCTCCGTCTTGTAGCGTGTGGGAGCCGTCACCGCCCCCGTCGATGACTGCTTCTGTACCACACATCAACGCCATTAATTATTATTAATGTAATAATTCTGAAGCAAAAACGATCCGTATGTTTACATTGTGTTACCTGTTTTGTTTGTTAACTAGAAGGATGCACTTGTAATAGTGTACATCTCCGCTAAGTTAGTTTTTACAAAACAATAAATTAAACGCATTTTTGTGACTCTTGTAATAAAATAGAAATAAAAAAAATAGTATGAAGCGATAAAATGTTAAAAAATATTTTAAAAGAATAAAATGAAATAGAACTATTAAAATCGTTCAGTCGTTACCGATGTGTCTAGTGTCGAGTGATCGATTGTCTGGTAGAGGGATGTAGACTCGCCTCCGATGCTCTGAGGTCGTCGTTCGGTCATTACTCTGGGAGCAGGAAGTCGAAACGACATTAACGCACCATCAGCGGGCTCGGCGCTGTTCTTATACACGTCACAGTGTGCGTCCAGAGGCAGCGACAGACTGGACTGCAGTGGAGGTCGCACGTGCGCCGTTTCCATTGACGGACGCTGCACCAGACAAACCACATCATGTCGTTGAATCATTACAATACTTTTGCTCCAATGAAGACGTATCAGATGCACCAAATTAAATTATTTTTCTGGAAAAAAGAATAATCTGATACTGTACGTCATTACGTACACTAATGTACTATGCCAAGTCCTTCCGGGGCCATAAGGCCCACGGGGCGGCGCTGATCTCCGTTTCCTTAGCCCTTAGCCAGACACAAGTCTACACTGCCAGATCACGAATAACGGGTTATTGCATCGCACGGTGTGCTTGTTTACGTCCCAGCTATCGCTGACACTGATTGCGTCTACCCGCAAAGGGATGATCAGGCTGAGTTGACCTGGACGGCTGGACATTCCGACTGTCACCCGTCCAACCGGGCCCGGCGTTGATAAACTTTGTTGATAAGAGTCCAACGTGTTGATCACAACATTAAACACTTAAGCACGTACGTCTCATCACGGTTTAGGCCTACTTTGCGATTGCAACAAGAAATTATTACCTTACACCGTGTCGAAACATACATGAACTTATTGTAGGCTAATCCACCCGCCAACATACGTTAACCTGTACTTCTGACTGACGACGGTGATCACTGATCACGCACGACTTCAGCGAGCTTATAGGCGGTCATAGCACTCAGTTTTTACTGTGATAAAAGATAGGGATAGTACAACAAAGTAGGTCATTAAAATAATAATTATTATTTTTTATTAAATAACTAAGGCGTTCGTGAGAGTGCGTATCTCCGCCGAGTATTTTTTACAACGCAGTGTGACGAATTTGTTAGTTGAAATAATTAACTACAATTCTTTTTTCTAACCCTGATGGTATTAACCTTAGAAAAAATTTTTTAGTGAGGCTAACTATTATAACAATAGCTATAACGATAGCTATCGTTGCTGCTGGTGACGTCACGGACAATACGCAATCTGGTAGTAACATAATGACGTTATATTATTATGACGTCACGCTGGCGCCACTTCAACAGAGTCACTATGATGCGGCTGCGCGCACTGACACACAGACACACAGAAGTGAACACATTATGGCATTCATTCGCCACGTTCACTTGGCGGAGATACTTAGTATTATTATAACAATGCAATAATTATTAGGCTTGAATGTACCTCGATGAAGACATTGCTGTCAATATCAAGTCCGGCCAGCAGAGAGCTAAGAGTCTGTAGGTCTATTCCCGGCGTAGACGTCATCATAGCTCGATGTGATGCCGTTACACTATATAGTCAAGTTGTTCTTGACGCGCAAACTACAGTATAGCTCTATCTACATCTCTGGTCTGTGCCTAGACTATCAGTGTCACCGAGCTATTATATTAACCGCCGGTGTGTGGGCGTGGCTTCACAGTACAGTTATTTCCGGCGGGGCGGGGCGTGAATGCTGAATGTTGTCGTCGTGCGAAGCATTACTCTGTATGGCGAGTGATTGTCACAGGAATAAAGTACACGGTACGACTACGGCGACGGGCTATAATCATTCTGATGGCTGAATGAATGTGTGCTATAGCGCAGTCACGCACGGACCACTGAATTTGCTAAACGTTTGAATTAACCCTTCGATGGGAAAACCAATTTATTTGTTACAACACCGTAGCAAAGTCGGGGGCCATTTTGACCTCACGAATATTATGCCGCATTCTATCAGACTTGGCCTAAGTGGAGTTCTGAATGCTAACCAGCTGATCTCACTCAGAAGAAGTCTTATACACTGTGTCCCAATAAAAAGTGAACCCCTGGAATGTCATCAACAACTGTGCTAAACTAACACTACTACTTAACGCAAGTTAGTGTCCAGTATTTTGCAGTTAATTTAAAAGAAATACACAAAATTGCACTCAAAAGTATGAACCATAAGGGAAGAAAGGGAATTCAAAAGTAGTGTCATTTTTGGATACCAGTACAAACAGCTTTTCATGGATGCCTCTGCCTGCTTAGCAAAAAAACCTATGTCGTAATGCAAGTTTTGCATAAAAAAGTTACGGAGACTAAAGTTAAGAAGATTATCACTGAATTTCCAAACAGAAAATGGTTTTTGTCATCTTTGCTCAAGGTGCTGATAAATTTTCATTAAATCATTACTGTGGACTAAAACCCAGCAGTGGTAAAATGCGTAAAACGTAAATTGCACAGAATGCTGAGTCAGCCAAGAAGCATGCTTAAATCAAAAAAATGCCCTGGCACTTACTAAAATTTGTCACATTCAAAAGACAGCAATTTCCAAAACGTCGGCACACAAGACAGCAGTTGCCGTGTTGTAAACTTCATATTTTCAGTGATGCATCTTAAATGTGAATAAAATTGACATTGCCGTGTGTTTTGTCTAACCTAATAAATGTCGTTTTTCTTGATTTGATTTACATTTATTATGTCTAAAATTTCAAACAAAAGTGATAAGTTTTTGATAAGTTATAGCTATTTGTTTTGGGGTCCACTATTTATTGGAACACCGTGTATTTGCCGTTTTTGTGATGCGCATCAAGTCGTCGTGAGCCTCGTTGTCCATCTTCCACCAGCGTCTCAAAACCCATTTCTATGATCTCTTCACAAAATCCTTCCCTGACTTGGCGTAGCCTATTTCCTGGACTACTTTTTAGTGACCTATAGCAGTAGTTTGCATTACATAGGCCACTTATAAATCCTTATTGATTGATCGGTTGACTGATTCATAGTACTATCTATCGAGTTATAACGGTAACGAGTTTTTGAGAATTCGATTAGAAATTCAAACAGTATACACACAAAAGAATTTAAATGTTATGGTGTCCGTAGTGATTAGTGACAAATAAGTTTAGTAAAGGTTTAATAAATTTAGAGATTTAAGCCTAATACTTGTGTTATAGCTACACTAAAATTGTTCTAAGAGCTTTTGGATGCCATAGCAACAGAAAGTTACTGAAGACACTGATAGAGTGTCACCCAATCTAACGAAATGTGCAAACAAAATAATTTTTGCAAGCAAGTCCGACGGCAGCTATTTTGGTGGACATGTGGACCAGCACTATTGCGCGGCGGGGATATCGAAAACGTCGTTATCGCTCCCGTATCGTTATAAACGTGAACTAAATGTGTCAGTCTGACAACATTAAATAAATAAAAAAGTCGCAAAAACTTGTCTACATAAGTTTAAACCATTTCTTAAATAAAAATATTAAGCAATTCATAGTTCATACAGTATGGGGGCAATTCGACCCCAATTTTCCGTCGAAGGGTAAATTAACTCTGAAAAGTAAAGCACGGTTTCCATTTGACGCAACGCCCGCAACGTACGCAACGCAACGAACGCAAAAAACAACGGACCGTATTTATCTTTGCGTTCTGACCCTTATGCCGGTCAGCTGCGTTCGTTGCTTTTGTTGCGTAATTTCTTGTGCGTGCGTTGAGTGCGTTGCGTTGCGTCGCATGGAAACCACGCTTAACTCAGGAGTCCATTTGGGTGGGTCGAGACATGGGGCACGCCGTTTGCCACTTTTTCTAGGTAGAGGTATCGAGTGAGTCTTCCGAACTATTTCACTGTTAAAAATCCGTAAGAAAGAAGTTCCATCTGCTTACTTACTGAAACATGTTTTCCGTCTCGCTTTGTACAACGATGTCCCGTCAAAACCGAAACCGACAAAAGCGGGAAACAGTGATGCGGGCTTAGGTTTAAGAAATAAGGTTAGGTTAGGTTAGGAACTAGGGTTAGATAAAGTGTTAGGGATTAGGTTTAGGAATAGCGTTAGAAATAAGGATATGGTGGGGTACAGACTAAGGATTACGGTTAAGGTTGGGATTAGAAATTATGGATTAGTAATAGGATTAGGATTAGAGTTTTTGTGTAGTGGGGTAGTTTTAATATTCCCAGTTGTGTCGGTCCCTGTATTGACAGGAAACCGTGTACAACTGCTTCGAATAGTAGAACTGTCATAGCCTATTTGTCCGGCATTAAGATGCCATTTAACGGTCGCTGTCTCGCATTTCAAGCTATTACAGTGCTTTTTTTGTCAAAATGTTTAAGACTGCTCATCACTAGCATGAAATGCGAGAAAGCGACAGCTAGATGGCATCCCATTGTCGGCCTCCCAGCAGGTCTTTTTGACGTAACGAAACAGGTACAGGCTAGCCGGCCTATTACATTGTGCTATTTGCTGGTCTAAACTTATAGGCCTGGCCTAGTGCACCAGTGGTCTGTACACTAGGGCCTAGACTATTCTGTGTTGACTATGTAGCTAACATATAGGCTTGTCAAATAATAACGCGCAATGGTTCGCCGTATGCACGATGACTAAACAGCACATGACAGAACTGTCCAGAGCTTCAACAGTTATTCACTTTTTTATTCCTTCATTCATATCCATACGTAGAGGTAGAGCTAGGCAAATTACTGGCTCAAATGTAACTTAATTACAAATTACGTAATTTCAATTACTTCAATTACAAATTACATGCAATTGCTAATCTTGTTTTCCAATTAGTATTATGATTATAAATGATAAATACATTCACAGGTTTAACAAACTAGCAGCAGTACACTGGTAATGCGGTCACTAGTCATTATCAGACCAAAAAACACCAGGAGCAAGTAGCAACACACCAATTACCTGTTAATGTCAACTACTGTCTACACTATTGACAAACACAACTTATATTTAGTAACGTAAGTTACATCATGTATATCACATGAAGGTCTATGTCACTTTAAAGGCTTGGGAAAGGAGCAATTGTAGAAATGTTTTATGACTTGACAACGATCAGCGATGCAGAATGTTTAGAAGGTCTGCTATCTACAGTCTACACTAGTTACAAAAACAAGTTGTGCAAAAACAGTTATAACTAAAAATGTAAACCACATGGAAAAGTGTAGTTAAGTAAATAAGCGATCGACATGGTGTGCTTAATATAAAACTAATAGATGTTACTACTTAAAACTTTCAAGCATAATTAAAAACTAGGCCTATAATGTAATTTAGAATTACAAATTACATGACCATATGACCATGTAATTAAATTACCAATTACAAATTATATTAAAACCAAATGCAATTGAATTACAAATTACAATTGTAATTTGTAATCGAATTGCGTAATTGAATTACATGTAATTTCGTTACTGCTCAGCTCTGCATGTAGGCCTACGTACCACTGCCAGAGCGCACCTTGCACTGGTTATAATGCTGTGATTGTTAATGTTATACCATCTTTGCACAATATGCACTACAGTAGGCTTGTAGGACCTATATTATATGATTCATTCGCAAGCACGCTGTATTCTCATAAATATAATGTGTATAAAACGCTCGTGAGAGCGCATATCTGCGCCAACTGCAATTTTTGGAAAATGATTGCCATACGTTAACGTATTGTTGTAAATTTGTTAATTACAATAATTTACTAAAACTCTTTTTTTCCTAAACGTTAATAACTAGCCTATAACCATAACGCTGTCGCAGCACACGTTGCTGCTCGTAACGACAGAGACAGTACATCTCAAGACGGAGCCTTCAAGAGGTGGATCTGACAGCTACATCCAAACGATGTGGTTGCAAAGTCGGTTGACATTCTCCCCTTCTATCCCGCCATTGGGTTTTCGGCTGTTGACCAGCAGAAGCCCGCGGGTTTGGAAGGCGGGCTACTACAACCACAACACAGACAGTACACAATCTGCTGGTGACACAATGACGTCATTGCTGTTATGACGTCATGCCGGTGCCGCTACATGGTGGGTCACTGGTGCCGCTGCGCCCACACGGACAGGTAGACAGACAGACAGAAATGAAAACTTCATCACTTTTGTTCACCGCGATTACTTAGCGGAAATAATAATCACAAGATAATGTTCAAATGAACACGGAGTCTGTCCAATGCATTTCGACAGTTTACAGTATATGTCCATATAAATATAATCAGTGAGCTGTTCAGACCTGTAAAAAAATCAAACAGTGTTATTTCAAATTATACAGAAGCAATGATCCTTTCATCCTTCTGTATTATTTTAACTAAACAATAAACATTGTCAGTAACGAGACCATTCGATTCGTCATCAGCGCTTTAGTATAAAAGGTCCATCGTCACCATGCGTCTATCTGGCACCGTCACGGAGATATGGCGCCTCAAATATTGGACGCACGGACGTGGACAAGGAAAAAAAAACGAAAGAAGGGAAAGAGAAAAAGGAAAAGGAAGGAGAAGGAAAGGAAAAAAAGGAAAGTGAAAGAGAAAAAGGAAGGGAAAGGGGAAGGAGAAAAAAGATAGAAGATAAAGGAAAGGGAAGGAAAATGAAAAGAGGAGGAAAAAAGGGAAGGGAAAGGGAAAGGGAGAGGGGATGTCGATAACTTTGTTTGTTTTTAAGATATTCGCGCTCAAACTCGTCGGCTGTCTTAAATCGCCACGAATTTTTGACGTTTTCTGCCTTCCCAAATTTTAAGGGAACAGTGCTACCCATAAGTTGTACCAGCGTTATCACCGCTACCTAGAGCCACATTGCGTTGTAAAGTTTCGCAAGGCTGCTTCTCTTAGCGGCAAAGTTATAGTTGCTTATACGCTAAATTTTAAGCCAATTTTTAATCCTTTTTTAAAAAAAATATTGTTGGAAAACCCCCGTCCCGATAGAGTGTGCGTTGGTCATTCTGTAAAAATTTCGGGGCGCAGGACCCCTTAAGGCCGAAATATGGTTTTCCGAAAAAGTCGATTTGGTGGGCATGATTGCACCTCTAAATCTTCGTAATTAGTGGACCAAAGTTCACCAAACGTTTTTCGCCGGACGCAGGAGAAAATGCTGTCGATCACCTAGTTTTTCGATTCTGGATTCTGGAGATATTTGCGTTCAAAGTTTTTTTGGACAGTACCCCAAATTTTTTAACAGGGATTATGAAATCGAACACACTTTTCGTCATGCGGCAAAATTTTGCGGCAATCGGCTGATGGAGCTCGGAGATCTCGTGTCATAAAAGAAACAGCAGTAAAACATAAGACCTTTGGAACTACCGTTCCGGGCGGCCTAAATATAATCTGGACACAATTTCGTATAGCGAAAGCCATTGTCACATTGTCACTGTGAATCAGAATCGCCGACCTGTCCCGGGGTATAGCTCAATAGTGCTTGCAGTTTCGCACAGAGCTTATTTCGCATTTCATGCTAGTGATGAACAGTCTTAAAATTTTCACAAAAACAGCACTATAATAGCTTGAAATGCGAGACATCGACCGTTAGATGGCATCTTCTTGCCGGGCAAATAGGCTATGACAGTTCTACTATTCGAAGCAGTTGTACACGGTTTCCTGTCAATACCGGGACCGACACAACTGGGAACGTCAAAACTACCCCACTACACAAAAACTCTAATCC